>Ga0208940_1004988_pt1 | contig 10122 bp, 12 predicted proteins | sample AD_JPNNA6_MetaG_FD_184445 | JGI IMG/M metagenome (GOLD analysis project Ga0208940, IMG submission 184445) | Active sludge microbial communities of municipal wastewater-treating anaerobic digesters from Japan - AD_JPNNA6_MetaG (SPAdes) (version 2) | ecosystem: Engineered > Bioreactor > Anaerobic... | reverse complement strand
CCGGGGTGTAGTAATACGTGGCCCGACTCAGACCTAGCAGTTGGCATTGGCGGCGAATACTCAGCGTGGCGTGTTCTGGCTCAACCATTTGGCGTTTAGTCTCACTGGAGGCTGGCAGCTTTTTTTTCAGCCACTCCAATTCCATCTTGAGACGGCCGATTTGTTCGTACAGGTCTGTTTCCAGCGCAGCTTGTTCACGCTGCTGCCTTGCCGGGTTGGGGCTGAACAGCTCGCTGCCATTTTTTAGCAAGTATTGTTTCCACTCGCTGATCTGATTCGGGTGCAACTGGTAGACTTGCGCCAGCTCGTTTAGGGTTTTGCTCTCTTTGGCCGCTTCCAGGGCCACTTTGAACTTATAGTCAGCTGTAAAAGTACGGCGTTTGCTCATTGTTTTCCTCCACATGTTTGGTTAGAACGGAGTGTTAATTGTCCAATCCCTGGAAGATAAACAAGAGTATATCATCGATGTATACCGCTTTACAACAACCGATTATTGGAACTGCCCCCCTCATATTGCTATTAAATACTCACCATTTGTAGCAAGAGTCATTCAAGAAGATGTAAAACCAATAAATCGGCGTGGAGAGTGGGAAGAAATGGGAAGTCAAAAAGAGGTTCTGTGTATACAAGTGGCTGATCATCAGATTGATGATACAGTGGAAAATGGCGTTAATTGCCTATTGTACAAGCAATATGTAAATGGATTTGGTGGTGTGGAACACACATTCCCATCAAAATCTTTGGAAATAGTTTACTAAGATTAAAAAGGCGGGCTAACATCGGTTCAAGCGGACGCGGCTATCACCGCTGTAACCGCCGGGGAAACGCGCACAATCACACTTGCTGTTGAAGCACCCGCCGCGCGCCTGAACCCTACCGTTGGGCGGCAGTCGTGCTCAGCAAAAAAATCGCTTGACAAAGAGGCTGATATGGCACAAAATGAAAGAAACAACATTGTTGTGGAAAGGGATGAACAATGACGACCTATCAAGCCACCTATACAGACCGGATTCGCCAGGAAGTGGCGCAGACGCCGGACGAATACTTGCCGCTCTTGTTGGAGATGATCCACTTATTTCGTCAAAGCATTGCGTTGAAGCCGGCTGAGGAGAGTTTTCGTCAGGGCTGGCAAGAGGTATTACGGGGAGAGACTTTGCCGATTGCTGAGTTGTGGACAGATGTAGAGGCCTGACTGACAACGGCCAATGATTGACGTACAATTCACCCCAGAGTTCAAACGCAATCTACGCACGCTGGCCAAGAAATATCGACATATCCGTAACGACGTAGCCCCCCGTTATCAAGGCGTTGCAGGCCGGAGAAATACTTGGCGATCAAATCACCGGCATAGGGTATACGCTTTTCAAAGTGCGGGTTCGGAATCGAGATAGCGCCAGAGGCAAAAGCGGCGGGTATCGGGTCATCTACTACTTGAAAACCTCTACTAACATCATTATGGTGACGATTGACTCCAAGACCGAGCAAGCAGACATATCGGCAGCGCAGGTTCGGCGCATTGTCGGTGAGTTTCGAGAATCAGAGTAGCTCGCCCAGCATCGGTTGCAGGTGATGCGGCTTCGCCGCCGCCAAGCGGAGGGGAAACACGCAAAAACAGGTCTGCTGTTGAAGGCTCTACACCTCCCGCGTGAACCTTACCGTTGAGCAACGCCAGGGCCACACAGAAACCAAAAAGAGCAAAACCATGACGCAGGACAATGCGATAAAGGTCTTTATCTCCCACCGTGAATCCATCTGTGGTGAGTGTGGCGAAAACCTGGGGACCAAAGCCTGGATCACCCTGCTCAAAGACAAAGGCGCCTTATGCTTATCGTGCGCTGACCTGGATCATCTGGTTTTCCTACCGGCCGGTGACGCAGCCCTGACACGTCGGGCAAAGAAACTGTCGACGCTGTCAGCGGTCGTTTTGGAGTGGAGTCGCGCCCGGAAACGCTATGAGCGACAGGGGTTACTGGTAGAAGAACAAGCGTTACAAGCCGCCGAAGCAGAATGTCTACAAGATAGCGAAGCGCGCGAAAGGCGCAGACTGCGTCAAGCAGAAAAACGCATCGCGCTCGATCAAGAGTATGTGAATCGCTTCGCGCAGCGGGTACGCGAGTTGTTTCCGAGGTGTCCAGAAGGCACAGAACAGGCGATTGCCGAACATGCCTGTCTAAAATACAGCGGGCGCGTCGGGCGCACAGCGGCAGCCAAGGCGCTGAATGCAGAGGCCGTTCGACTCGCCGTCATCGCCCACATCCGGCATCAAGCCACAAGTTACGATGATCTACTGGCACACGGGTACGAGCGGTGGGAGGCTCGCGCTGCCGTGGCCGGTGAAGTGCAGGCCGTATTATTTCAGTGGGAGCTTTCCCAGACAAACAAGTGATGAATTACAAAACAACTTGCTCCCCAAACGGGGTCATGAACATTCAGCCCATTCGCACAGGTATCGACTACGAAGCAGCACTGGCGGAGATCGAGCGTCTGTTCGATGCTGCGCTCAACACACCAGACGGAGATCGCCTGGAAGTGTTGCTGACGCTGGTCGAGGTGTATGAAGCACAGCACTATGCCATTCCTTTGCCGGACCTGGTAGAGGCATTGAAATATGATGTAGAAAACCGGAGATTATCTCTATGAACGCACAAGACATTCGCTGGATTCAACGGTTCAATCATTTCAAAAACGCCTTCACACAAATCGAAGAGGCAGTAGAACTTGCGCAGCAGCGTCCCCTTTCGAAACTCGAAGGGCAAGGACTGATTCAAGCCTTCGAGTACACCCATGAACTGGCCTGGAACACTCTCAAAGACTTGCTAGAAAGTCGCGGAGTCCGCAACCTGTATGGCTCGAAAGATGTAACCCGCGAAGCCTTCAAGGTTGGATTGCTCAAAAACGGCCAAACGTGGATGGATATGATTCGGGATCGCAATTTAACGTCCCATACCTACAACGAGGAAACAGCGAACGCTATCGTTTCGGCCATTCTAGATCACTATGTCGCCGAGCTCATCATCTTTCGGCAAACGATGGAAGACCTCAAGGAAGAAGAACTGGCATGAGATTCGGGCTAACGGACTCCACGATTGAAAAAATCGGCGGTGTGTTCGCCCATTATCCGCAGGTAGAAAAAGCCGTACTGTACGGGTCACGGGCCAAAGGCACCTACAAAAACGGCTCGGACATCGACCTGACGCTCCATGGCGGCGCAGAATTGACGCGCAGTGTACTCTACCGCATTATGGACGACCTCGACGACCTGCTGCTGCCCTACACCATTGACCTATCCATCTTCAGCGCCATCAGCGACGCCGATGTGATCGAACACATCCGGCGCGTAGGCGTTACGTTTTACGAAAAGGCGGGATAATCGGAACGCGCTTTGGCAATCGCAGCGGCTTCGACTATCCGACTAGCGACTATCCGACAGCAAGGAGAACGTTATGAAAATCACCGACGTTTCCCTCTTCAAAGTTCGCGGCGCGTACACGGGGCCGTACTTTCCGCCGGGCGACCGCCAGGCGCAGATGATGGACATCTACCCGGAGTTCAACGCACAGGCGATGTCCGGCCGGCGGCGTGATGAAGGGCCAGAGATCATCACCGAAATCTACGTCGAAATCCTCACCGACGAGGGGCTAAGCGGCCTTTTCGGCCCCATTGAGGATTACCAGGCATTCATCATCCACAAATTTCTGCGCCCCTTCCTCATCGGGCGCGATCCGCTGGCGACGGAACTGCTCTACGACCAGATGATCCGCCTGCACCGCCACGGGCGCTCAGGGATGTTTATGACCGGCGTGAGCGTGGTCGATTGCGCACTGTGGGATTTGAAGGGCAAGGCATGGGGTCAGCCGGTCTACCGCCTGCTCGGCGGGCCGACGCGCAGCACAGTCCTCGCCTACGCCAGCATGCTCGGCTACAGCGTCGAACCGGAAGACGCCGCTAAAATCGCGCTAGAGTTTCGGGATCAGGGCTACGCCGCGCAGAAGTGGTTCTTCCGCTACGGCCCCGGCGACGGTGAGGCCGGCCTGGCGAAGAACGTGGCGCTGGCCTACGCGCTGCGCGAGGCGCTGGGGCCGTACTACCCGTTGATGTTCGATGCCTACATGGGCTGGGACGCACCGTATGCGGCGCAGATGCTGCACCATCTCAACCTGCTCAACATCACCTGGGTCGAGGAGCCGCTGCCGCCGGAGCGTGTCGGCAGTTTTCGGCGCCTGCAAAGTGCGGCGAGCGTCCCTCTGGCGACCGGCGAGCATGTCTACACCCGCTGGCAGGTGAAGGAGTTGCTGGTCAACAACGCCCTCGACTTCGTACAGACCGATCCCGACTGGGCGGGCGGTATCACCGAGCTGGTGAAGATTTGCGCCCTGGCTTCGGCCTTCGACGTGCCCGTCGTGGCGCACGGACACTCGCTACTGGCGGCACTCCACGTCGCCGGGGCGCAATCGCCCGCCGTCGTCCCCTACGTCGAATACCTCGTCCGTCACCAGGCGCGCAAGCAGTTCTTCCACAAGCCGCAGTTCATGCCGGAATATGGCCGTGTCGCCCTGCCGGAGCTGCCGGGGCTGGGGTTGGCGCTGGATGAGGCGAAGATCGAGGCGCGGGAGAATCTATAACGATTTCTATTGACGCTGCTTGCTTTATGATGTATAATAATAATGTATACAAAAGCAGGAAGCACACCATGATGAACAGAACACAAATCTACTTGACCGAAGAAGAGCAAAGGGCATTGCGCGCCATTGCAGATCTGCAAGGTGCCACACAGAGCGAGATCATCCGCGAAGCCCTTGACCAATATATCGTTAAGCACCAGCAAGCTCATCGAGTACAGATGCTCAGAAAGGCTTGTGGCATCTGGGCAAACCGTGATGATATCGACACGGAAACCTTGCGCACTGAGTGGGATCGCCAGTTTGAGGGACAGGAATGACTGCCCCCCGACAACTGCTGGTCGACACAGATGTGATGATCGAATATCTGCGGGGATCAGAGCCGGCTATTGTCTTCTTGGAATCACTGGAAAGATGTCCGGCAACTTCTGTTATCTGTGTTGCAGAAGTGTTAGCCGGAGCCCGCGACGCAGTAGAACAAGAAGCCATCGATTGTTTCCTGCAAATCTTCGATGTGCTACCGGTGAACGAAGCCATAGCAAGGCTTGGGGGGTGTTACCGCAAAACCTACGCGAAATCGCACCATACCGGCCTCGCCGACGCGCTCATCGCCGCCACGGCAGCAAGCTACAACCTACACTTAGCTACATTCAATACCCGGCATTATCCTATGGTGGATGCGTTCTCGCCATACCCTCGTGGCTAAACCAAACGCTCAATCAACCCGAGACAGCTTGGTCAGCAGACCGGCCACAGCAAACGCAATAGCCAGACTGACGGCTCTCAAGACTAACGACTATCAGACTCAAGTTATAGGACTTACGCAAATTTCCGTTTGTAGTGATGGCTTCAGCCGTTCTTAGCTCCTAAGAGACGCCCGAAGGCGTCACTACAAATCCTCCGCCGCTTGATTCGAGCCAGGCTTGCGTAAGTCCTGGTTATTCGAGATCATACAAAAGGAGTCCCTATCATGACAGAACCCAAAGGCAGTATAGCCGGTGTTCACCAAGAACATCAAGTCCAATTCTACGGGCTTTCGACGTGCATTTGGTGCCGCAAAACGCGGCAATTCCTCGAAGATGCAGGCGTCGCCTTCGATTTCGTCTATATCGATTTAGTGGAAGGTGACGAGCGTGAAACGGTGAAGGAGGAAATCCAACAGTGGAACCCGCACCTTTCCTTCCCCACCATCGTCATCGACAGCGCGCAATGCGTGATCGGCTTCAAAACCGATGAACTAAAGCAGGTGTTGGGGCTATGAGCGGCGTGATCACGCCGGAACAGATCGAGCAACTGTACCAGCAGTTGGACCGCGAGGCGCGCGCCGGCGCCTACAACCTCAATCCCGACACATCCTTCACCCTGGGGCTGGTGGAGAGTCTACTCATCAACACCGCGCGCTATGGCTACCGGGCCTGTCCCTGCCGGCTGGCCGATGGCGTCCGCGCCAGGGACCTCGACATTATCTGCCCATGCGACTACCGCGACCCCGATCTGAATGAGTACGGCACGTGTTTCTGTGCACTCTACGTCTCCGACGCCGTGCGCGATGGGCAACAGGAATTGACGCCGGTGCCGGAGCGCCGTCCGCCCGGCGGGCCTACCGCTTCAGCCACGCATGAAGAAGAACTGGTCGATTTTACCCACCGTGGCATTCCGGTGTGGCGTTGCAAGGTCTGCGGCTACCTCTGCGCGCGTCCAGAACCGCCGCTTAAGTGCCCCATCTGCAAAGCGGACAAAGATCGCTTCGAGCGGTTCGCCTGACATATCCCCGGCCTACGCTTTATACCAGCAGATTGAGCCGATTGGGTACTTGCGTCCCTAATCTGCTCAATCCGCTGACGAGAATTAAATCTATGCAAGGAGCAACAAACTATGACCATTCCATTTACCGTTAAAATTGGCTTTGTGCCCTCGTTCCGCTTCTTCTTCTCGCCCTGGTGCCGGAAGATGCGCGATGACAGCCTGGCGGCGTTCGCGTCGGTCAAAGGCATGGAAGTTGTCGCGCCGCAGCCTGCGCCCGATGGGAAAACGCTGGATGCCGAGCACGGCTGGACGCCGCACGGCGCCATCAATACCCTGGATGAAGCCGAAATCGTGGCCGAATACTTCCGCCGCCAGGGCGTCGACGGCCTCATCCTCTGCCCGCTGGACTTTGGGGATGAGCGCTCGGCGGTCAAGGTGGCCGAACGACTCGGCGTGCCGGTGCTGCTCTACGCGACCAAAGAGCCGCCCGCGCTCGACGACGCCGGCCTGTCGCGTGTCTCCGACTCCTACTGCGGTAACCTCTCCATGGCCTCCGGGTTGTATCGGCGCAAGATCGTCTTCCGCTATGCCGGCCTCTTTTTCCCCGATGAACCGGAACTGCTGGACGAGGTTCAGGACTTCGTCCGCGCCGTTGCCGTCATCAAGGGACTGAAGAACGCGCGTCTCGGCCAGGTCGGGGTGCGCCCGGCAACCTTCGAGACTGTCGGCTACGACGAAACGGCGCTCATCCGCAAGTTCGGGCAAAACGTGATCTACAGCAGCCTGGCGGACATCACCGACGCAGCGCATCATTACGCCGACGATGATCCCCAGGTTCAAAAGCTCAGTGCAGAAATTCGAGGTGAGTTCGCCGTCGTCACCGTAGCAGACGATTATCTCGTCAACGCCGCCAAACTGGAGCTGGCCCTGCGTGACTTCTGGACCAAGTCACGGTTGTCGGCGCTGGCGATGCAGTGCTGGCCCACCGTGCAGCGGCTGATGGGCATCTCGGTGTGCGCCGTCTACGGGCGGCTGACCGGGCAAGGGATGCTCACCGCCTGCGAGACCGATGTCCTGGGTGCAGTAGCGATGCTGGTGCAGCACCGTGTCGCGCTCGGCGAGACCATCCCGCATTTCATCGACTGGACAATCCGTCACCGCGAGAACCCTAACCGGCTGTTGGCGTGGCATTGCGGCAACGCGCCCACCTGCCTCGCCGCCGATCCGCAACAGATGGCGCTCCGCTCGCGCCGCGATATGCAGGGCGAGCTCAGTGTGGAAGTCGGAGATGCGTCGGCGGGACTGGCGCAGTTCCAGGTGAAGCCCGGCGTGGTCACCTTCTGCCGTCTGGCGGAATACGACGACAAGTGGAAGATGCTCATCACGAGCGGCACCGTCGTCCCCGCCGAGGAGACACTCGCCGGCACGTGGGGCTGGGTCGAGGTCGCGGATCACGACAAACTATACCGCACCCTCGTCGAAGAAGGTTTTGTCCATCACGCCAGTATGATCCACGGTGACTACACGAAGGCGCTGCTCGAAGTCTGCAAGTTTATGGACATTGAGGCGGTGGTCGTATAGTCATGGAGTCAATAGGCTGACTTTCAACTTTTCGGTTCTCGGGGACTTTGCGGGGTGATAGAAAAACGGCTTTAGTTTTTGCCACGGATGACACGGCTTGCACTGATTTTTTGTACTTGGCGTGTCCATCCGTACAATCCGTGGTCGGTTTCTGATTGCGACCTCACGAAATCCCCTAGAGCCGACTCTTCTCAGGAGGAGAGATGCAACCTTTTACCTGGGATCTCCCCTACCCCTCTCGACGGATGCCGATTTTGGCGCAGAACGTCGTGGCGACGTCGCAGCCGCTGGCGGCGCAGGCCGGGTTGGATGCACTGCGGCGTGGCGGCAACGCTGTGGATGCGGCACTGGCAACGGCCATTGCGCTCACCGTCGTCGAACCGACGAGCAACGGCCTCGGCAGTGACGCCTTCGCTATCGTGTGGGACGGCGCAGGGCTACACGGCCTCAATGCCTCTGGCCGTGCGCCGCAGGCGCTTACGCCGGAGCGGTTCGCCGGCTTGAAGCAGATGCCCACCATCGGTTGGGACCCGGTGACGGTTCCCGGCGCGGTCAGCGCGTGGGCGGCCCTCGCGGAACGGTTCGGCAAGCTGCCCTTCGCCGAGCTGTTTACGGCAGCGATCCACTACGCCCGCGACGGGTTTCTCGTCTCCCCCATCACAGCACGGGCATGGGCCGGCGTCCTGCAACGCTATGCGGATTACCCGGCGTTTGCGGCAACCTTCGCACCGGACGGACGCGCTCCCCACCCCGGCGAGCTGTTCCGCTGTCCCGACCAGGCCCGTACCCTGGAGACCATCGCGGCGACTCAGGGTGAGGCGTTCTATCGCGGCGCGCTGGCAGAGCGCATCGTCGCGCATGCCCAGGCCACCGGCGGTTTGATGACCGTCGACGATCTGGCGTCACACGCGCCCGAATGGGTCACGCCGCTGGCGCAGATCTACCGCGGCTATTGCCTGCACGAAATCCCGCCGAACGGCCAGGGGTTGGCTGCCCTCATCGCGCTGGGCATCTTGCAGCACTTCGACCTGGCGCAGTACCCTGTCGATTCCGCCGACAGCATCCATTTGCAAGTCGAAGCAATGAAGCTGGCCTTCGCAGAGGCGCACCGCCACATCGCCGATCCCGCGTGGATGGACATCCCACCGCAGGCGCTCCTGGACGAGACTTTCCTGGCAGAGCGCGCGCGGCAGATCAGGATGGACGCCGCGCAGTTTCCCGCCGCGGCGCTGCCCACCGATCACGGCACGGTCTACCTCGCTGCTGCCGACGCCGAGGGGATGATGGTCTCGTACATCCAATCGAACTATATGGGTTTCGGTTCTGGCATCGTTGTGCCGGGCACGGGCATCAGTCTGCAAAATCGCGGCGCAGGGTTCCGGCTGGAAGCGGGGCATCCCAACCGCGTCGCGGGCGGCAAGCGACCTTATCACACGATCATTCCGGGTTTCGTTACCCAGGCGGGCAAGCCGGTGATGAGCTGCGGCGTGATGGGCGGGGCCATGCAGCCGCAGGGTCACGTGCAGATGATGGTGCGCCTTTTCGATTACGGACAAAATCCCCAGGCAGCGTCCGATGCGCCGCGCTGGTACATCGAGGAGAATCCGACCGAGCTATCGTTGGAGCCGGGCTTCGCGCCGGAAGTTGTAGCTGAGCTACGTCGTCGGGGGCACCATGTCACCGCCGATCTCCCGCCGGGACGGTTCGGCGGCGCGCAGTTGATCTACCGGTTGGAAAGCGGCTACTGCGCCGGCACAGACTGGCGCAAAGATGGGCAGGCAACCGGATATTGATGTTCTACAGTATCGATGCAGGCCAGTCGACCTGACGAAGCCACTTATTCCCTATACCAGGTTTGGCGTAGACTTTGGTAGGCCAGGTGCTTCTGTATGACATTTCTATAAGCCCATCCCCCCACACCCCTACTTTTTCGTCCCCTTATGCACCCTCCCCAAAATCCTGTTCGCCACCTGGCAAGGGTGGCTGAATAGTTACGTTCTACATGGACGCTCTACAACAAGCTCTCAAATCCATAGGCGATCAGCAGGTTAGGGCTTATCAACGCTCTGACTAAAGTAGCGCAAAGTGGTGTAAAATGGTAAGAAACAGCCATAGGAGGTGTGTGATGGAAGTTTCAACTGTTACCACGATCAATCTGTTAGCCAAGTTGCAGGAA
>Ga0208940_1004985_pt1 | contig 10125 bp, 8 predicted proteins | sample AD_JPNNA6_MetaG_FD_184445 | JGI IMG/M metagenome (GOLD analysis project Ga0208940, IMG submission 184445) | Active sludge microbial communities of municipal wastewater-treating anaerobic digesters from Japan - AD_JPNNA6_MetaG (SPAdes) (version 2) | ecosystem: Engineered > Bioreactor > Anaerobic >... | reverse complement strand
AAGAGTGAATATTCATATGATTTTAACTCGAAAGTGATTACTTGGATCAACTTTAATGCATATGGAGGCGATGGAATCTTGAGGCCTGAATGGAAATCAGAATTCATTATTGATTTTCCTTATAATATTCACGAGCTAATTCTACCATACGTATTTTATGATTACTCTCTTGAACGATACTTGGAATGGAGCTTATATTGGAATGTCCTTCTGGATTATAAAATAGATGAACGCATAAATTATTCCGGCGCAGGGAGTTTATACAACCGAATTAAATATTACTATTCCAACCAAACCATAACCGGCATTAAAGAATCCACCCAGAAAAAAGTAGAAGTCTATCCTAATCCAGCAACTGATTTTTTAAATCTCCATGTTGGCACCACCCTTGAACCTTCTAAAATTAAAATTTACGATAGCCAGGGGAAGATAGTCTTGATTGAAGATATCAGACCCTGGAAACAACTTTCAGTAAAACACCTGCAGCGTGGCTTTTACATATACAAAGTAAGTTTCCAAAACTCAGTTATGACCGGGAAGATCATACTTCAATAACCAGGTTTCAAATCCTTCATATTTATTAACAGGCAATTGCAGACAGCAGTTGCCTTTTTACTTTCCAGCAAGTCCAGTGATTCCAATCACTTCAGACGATTTTTCAACTTATTGTCTAATCCATAAATACAAGAAAATGATAAACGATCACACCAATGGCAAATTGGCTGAAATAAAAGCTTATGCCACAGAACACCACCTGGAAGATAGTTTTAACAAGACTTTCGCCAGGTTTGAAACCTTCGCTAAAAGTAGCTGTGAAGTGAATCTTTACAGCGACTTTGCGCACCTCTCTCTCTACTTTGAAATCCTCAGGGATGGACAGCTTATCCTGAACGGTGGATTTATATTTCATGGTCCTCATGATGGGTATGGAAATGGTGGGGCTCCCACTTTCTCAGTCTGCATAGAACCAGATAAACAGCCTGGATGGAGTATCCACACTTGATTTGATGGGCTATGAATGAAAATCCTATCCTCAGAGTGGCGGAGATAGCAATATCTTACCACCCAGCTGTAAAGCCATCAGAAAGGCTTAGAATCACTAGCTCTACTGATGCTGAACAAGTATTCAGGAGTATTTGGGAGCTGCCCATTGACCTCAGAGAGAGTTTCTACGCTCTTTATCTGGACAGGGGTAACAAAGTTCTTGGTTACTTGCTGATATCCGTTGGTGGACTTTCAGGTACCGTTATTGATCCTAAAACTGTATATCAGACTGCACTGAAAGCAAATGCATCAGGAATCATTATTGCCCACAATCATCCATCAGGGAACCCCCAGCCAAGTGATGCAGATTTACAATTAACAAATAAGCTGAAGGAAGCAGGACAACTGTTGGACATCAATTTGCTTGATCATTTGATAATAATGCCAGAGGGATACACCAGTTTTGCAGACGAGGGGATGCTGTAGAAATGGAAGGCATGGGAGTTTCCATTTTTCAGAACTTTCTAAGGCCATGGGTTGTTTTACTTATGCTTATGAATGAAGTGCAGTTTCTTTAGAAGGGGGGATTACAGCAATGTATCCCCCCATTTTTTCATTCATTCTGTTAAAATGATACTTTCCTGTTAATTATACTTGACTTCAAGATAAATGTATTTGGACAATGGAGGACACCGCAACACACCATTAAAAATTGTAGCAGGTTTCATCAGGTGCAGAATAAAGATGCTTAAAAAATCATCAATAAAAGGTGAACATTCTGTACATTTTTGTGCTAAGTTTGAAGAGCTATAATCATAAGTCAAATTTAACACCTTGAAAATATGAATTCTACAGGGAAAACCGTTACATTATTTGGAACTGAATATCAGGTTGCCGATGAGCATGATGGATTAATCACCATCCAGGAACTCAAAAGCTTTCTTCCTGAAATGGAGAGTGAATTGTATGCACAGCTTAAAGAGGACATTAGCCAGCATGGTATTCATGATCCTATTCTCTTTAAGGAGATACCTGAGGTGGGCAATTTGGTTATAGAAGGTCACACCCGCTTACAAGCTGCCATTGAATTAGGTCACACTGGGGAAGAAATACCCCGAAAACTTGTCCAGGAAGATTTTGTCAGTATAAACGACATCAAGCTTTGGATGTTAAAACATCAATTTCAGAGAAGGAACCTCTCTTCAGTAGAAAAACTTAAGCTGGCAATGTTATCCAAAGATACAATTGAAGCAAAAGCAAAGGAGAATTTGTCAAAAGCTGGAAAAGATATTGCAGTTGAAGAACCAATTGATACAGCAAAAGAAATCGCAAATCTGGCAGGTGTATCCAGGGCAACAACCATAAGATATATGACAGTGATTGAGAAGGCGCCAGAAAAAATTAAGGAAAAAATGCACAAAGGAGATGTTTCTATTTTCAGTGCATATAAAAGCGTTGAAAGATCACCTAGTTTAAAATTCAAAGCTGATCAATTTGTGTCTCATAGAGTTCGTGATTATGATGAAGGTAAAAGCTTTCTTGATGAAGGAAGAGTTGAAGTGCTGGTAGTCTTAAAAGATGAAAAAATAATAAATTCCTTTAATACAACACAAAGAAACAAATTTGGGTTCTTAATTCTCTCAGAATAACCTTTGATCAATTGAGCAAACGTTATGACGAGAAATAAACTAAGCACAAAGTTCAAAGCAAAACCAGACAAGGAAGCTTGGAATTCTATATGCCCACTTAATGAATATAAACTTTTATCAGGTCAGGAAGCTATGGAATTTGGTATTGTTCCAACAGGGATGAATGATTTAAATTCAGTAATAGTTGGAGCATCCGGCAGTTTTGATGGTACTTATATGTATTTCGCAAATTATTGCAGGATAGATCATTCATTTTTAGACCAAGATCCATATTTTGAGTTATATGAATTTGGGAACTCTCAATCCAGCATTTATGGAATCTTACATCATTCTGATTATGATGGAAGAACAGAGTTGCTTGATAACGATCAGTTAATAAGGATTTCTGCAAGTGGATGTTCGGTTAACATTCAATTTACTGCAAAACCTGACAAACCAAGTGGCACATTAGAGGAATTAAGAAATCAAGGGAAAATTCAAGGCTTTGATTTTGCATGGGAACAGGGCAATTTAAAGAAATATGACATCTAAGTACATGGCGGGTTTTTATATCCGAGGATTCTCGGCAACAAATTGGATTAAGACATATAAAGTGATCGTTCTTGAATAAATAAACATTTTGAAATCCAGTTCCTCTCAGGATTTACCCATTTCTAGCTATTGCATTCTCCAACTAAACATCTATGAAAAATCGTTACGAAATAATTATAGGGAACAAATCCTTTAAGTCGAAAAAAGAAGCCCTGGCATTTTACAAATCAGTTTTGAATAAATATGATTTCGGTCAAAGCCTGAATGATGAAGATTATCGGTTAGTCCTTGACCTCCTTGATTATGGGTCATTCTTCGACGATACGGAAGCATTAGATAATGGAAGCACTATTCTGGATGGGGATGTAGCAGATGGTGAATCTGTTGTTGTTGATATCCGGATTGGTAAGGCTCAATTTTCCACAAAATGTTTCGAGGTAGTATACAGTGACATGAATTCTCAATTCATTTCCTATATCTTATTGATTAACCAACCAAAAACAAACTTGATTTCTTATTTTGCCAAAGCATGTAGAAATTCTGTCATAAAGGATATTCGGGCAGTTAAGCAAGCATTCTTTGACAAGTATTCTGATAAGGGTTTTGTGAAGTGTCAGGAGACAGGCATTGATTCCAAATGGGAAGAACTAGTCGTTGATCATCGGCAACCAAATACTTTCTCAGTGATCGTGGATAGATTTATTGAATTATATCAAATTGACCTCAATGAAATCGAATACAAAGTGAACGAGGATAACCATCTTGTTTTAGAAGATGAATCTTTGGCAGAAAAATTCCGAGCATATCACAAAGAAAAAGCCAATCTCAGGATAGTGAGGAAAGAAAGAAATCTAAGCCGATCAGGATTAGCAAAAAACCAAAAACAGAATAAGGACCTGACTGTTTCGTAAGGTCACCCATTCTAAACATAAATTGATGGTTCTCCTAATCACCATAATTGATTCTTTTGTAAAAATGACATGAAACCCGATGACCATAGAACAATACATTAACAGTATAAGTAACCGTTACAAGCTGGGTAATTCCACTGAGCATTCCTTCCGGGGAGATCTACAGCAGCTTATCGAAAGCCTGGTTCCCGAAATCAAGGCAACCAATGAACCAAAAAGACAACAATGTGGTGCCCCTGATTACATCATCACCCGTAAGGAAATACCACTGGGATTTATTGAAGCTAAAGACATTGGGGCTGACCTGGACAATAAACTCTATAAGGAGCAGTTTGACCGTTACCGTCAATCCCTGGACAACCTGATCATCACCGATTATCTCACATTCCGCCTTTACAGGGATAGTGTTTTTGTTACCTCCATCACTATTGGCAAGGTATATGGCAACAAAATCATTGGTATTCCTGAGCATTACGATGAATTCATCCAGCTAATCAAAGAATTCTGCACATGGTCAGGACAAACCATTAAATCAGCATCAAAGCTGTCAAAAATGATGGCTGCAAAAGCTAGGCTGTTGGCCAGTGTAATTGAAAAAGCACTTACGCCCTCTGAAAGCGGAAATATGCTTCAGGAACCAGGTGACATCACCTTGTCAGACCAATACCATTCCTTCAGGCAGATATTAATCCATGATATCAGCATCAAGTCGTTTGCTGATATATATGCCCAGACGATTGCTTATGGAATGTTTGCCGCAAGGTTGAATGATCCCAGCCTGGTAGACTTCTCAAGGCAGGAAGCTGCAGAATTGATCCCCAAGTCAAATCCCTTCCTGAGAAAGCTGTTTCAGTATATTGCAGGTTATGACCTGGATGATCGGATAAAATGGATTGTAGATGCGCTGGCTGATGTTTTCAGGGCAACCAATGTGGCTGATCTGCTGAAGGATTTCGGGAAAGCTACCCAGCAGAATGACCCTATTGTTCATTTTTATGAAACCTTCCTCTCGGAGTACGATCCTGCTTTAAGAAAGAGCAGAGGGGTTTGGTATACGCCGGAACCTGTGGTGAATTTCATTGTAAGGGCTGTTGATGATATCCTCAAAGAGGAATTTGGTCTGGCTGGGGGTCTTGCAGATACTTCCAAAACGAAGATTAAAACCATTGTCCAGGGGCAGAAGATTGAACAGGAGGTGCATAAGGTACAAATTTTGGATCCTGCTGCTGGTACAGGGACTTTTCTGGCGGAGATAATAAAGCATATCCACAAACAGCTTGAAGGCCAGCAGGGCATCTGGAACAGCTATGTGGAAGAACATCTGATCCCCCGGCTTAACGGATTTGAGATATTGATGGCCTCCTATGCAATGGCCCATTTGAAACTTAGTCTGCTGCTGAAGGATACAGGTTATATCCCGAAGAAAGAACAACGCTTTAGGGTTTATCTTACAAACAGCCTTGAAGAATACCACCCCGATACTGGAACCCTGTTTGCAAATTGGCTCAGCACAGAGGCCAATGAAGCAAACCGGATAAAGAAGGATACTCCAGTGATGGTAGTAATCGGGAATCCGCCTTATAGTGGGATATCTTCGAATAAAGGGGAATGGATTAGTAACCTTATTGAAGATTATAAATATGTCGATGGTGTATATTTTAATGAACGCAAACATTGGCTCAATGACGATTATGTAAAGTTTATCCGTTACGGCCAGCACTTCATTGAGAAAAACGGAAGTGGTATATTGGCTTTTATTAATCCGCATGGTTTTCTTGACAATCCCACTTTTCGAGGCATGCGTTGGCACTTACTTAAAACCTTTGATAAGATTTATACAATCGACCTTCATGGAAATAGCAAGAAAAAAGAAACTGCACCTGATGGAAGTGCGGATATAAATGTATTTGATATTATGCAAGGTGTTTCAATCAACATCTTTCTAAAAACAGGGAAGAAAAAGGCAAACGAATTAGCCAAAGTATTTCATTTTGAATTGTATGGTAAAAGAGAAATGAAATATGATTTTCTTTCTGAAAGTTCTTTAAAGTTGGTGAAATTTCAAGAGTTAAAAACTGAGAAACCTTTTTTGTTTTTTGTTCCCAAGGAAAATAAAGGTTCAAAAGAATATGAGGGTGGCATTAGAGTTAATTTACTATTTACACTAAATGCTACAGGCGTTGTGACTGCAAGAGACGGCTTAGTGATTGATTTTGACAAAACTACCCTAAGACAAAGGATGGAGGTTTTTTCAGATATTAATAACAATGATGATTATATACGTGGAAAGTTTTTCGGGAATAAAAGGGAAGGAAAGTATTTGGCAGGTGATTCCAGAGGGTGGAAAATGATTGAAGCACGAAAAGTAATAAAGAATTTTAATCATAATGAAATTATAAAGAAAATTGCATATAGGATTTTTGATGATAGATACATTTATTATCATAGTTCTATGGTTGATTGGGGCAGAGAGAAACTCATGTACAACCTTGCGGCTAATGATAATTTAGGCATTGACTTATGTCGTCAAATAGTATCTGATGTTTACTCTCACATTTTTATAACAAACAAGATTGTTGATGATTCTTTTGTTTCAAATAAAACACGAGAAAGAGGTTATGTATTTCCTCTGTACCTTTATCATGAAACAACTGAACCTAAAACAGTAGAGCAACCTATTGAAAGGGTTCCTAACCTAAACATAGATATTGTAAAACAAATTGCTGATAAACTGGGTTTGTCTTTTTCCAGCGAGAAAATAACGACCAAAGACTCCTTTTCCCCCATTGATATCCTCGATTACATTTATGCTGTTCTCCATTCTCCCACATACAGGGAGAAATACAAAGAATTCCTGAAGATTGACTTTCCAAGGGTGCCCTACCCCAAAGACCAGGACACATTCTGGAAGCTGGTAAAGCTGGGAGGAGAATTACGGCAGATACATCTTATGGAAAGCCCCGTGCTGAACAAACTCATTACTAAATTCCCTGCGACAGGGAGTAATGAGGTGGAAAAGGTCAGATTTGAAGCATACGACTATTCGCCTACCATCCCAAATGAGGAAGGTGAGATTGAATACCCCGACTATTTAGGGTTGGTATACATCAACGATAAACAGTATTTTGAAGATGTCCCCACCTCTGCCTGGGAATTCTACATCGGAGGTTACCAGCCTGCACAGAAATGGCTGAAAGACCGTAAAGGCCGTACCTTGGGATTTGAAGACATCCTCCATTACCAGAAGATCATTGTAGCCCTTACCGAAACAGACAGGTTAATGAAGGAGATTGACCTGATTGAGATTGAATGAACTCGAACCATTCTGTTACTCAGTAGCGTGGTTTGTGGCAGTATTCTATTCCGGCAAGTGGCAGTGGTATATCCGGCGAATGGTAGCGTTTTAAAGCGGCAATCATTATCAGACATCTTATTCCGTCTGGCCGGTATTTGTGCTTTACATGGCACTCAGGAGCGCAAGGATAGGACAATTACCACCAAGCATATAAACACAGCAAAGGGGGTCAGCATAGTCCGGAATATCGTTGTAGCCCCAAATAACCAGCATGGATCCACTTAAATTGCTAACACCCAAGGCTCTGGTCACTTGGGCGTAGACATTCCTGAAAATATTTTGGCATGATATTATCTTGTGTGAAATACCATATGAACGGAATTCCACCATTTTTTCTCAGAAATAACTTTCCACAAAACATAAAACCATGTGCCCAGTGCCCTCATTTACAAGTGTTTTGATGAATTCAGGCAGGACACATGGTCTTATTTAATTCAAGCTTACCATTCCGGTACGAGTTCTATTTTTTCATCCATGTCAGACACCCGTTATCTTATCATCTCCATAATGGCACTTACGCTTTGTAATCCATCAGATTTATTATCAGAAAGATAGTCAATAATAGCCCTTGCCCTTTTATATTCAACCTCCCAAAAATCTGATTTACTACTGTACCTGATCATCGCCGATTCATGATATTTTAATAGTATCCACCTAGCAGCCAGATAAAGAGTATTCGTGTCCTTCTGAGAAAGCCCCATCCAGAATTTCCTCTTGCGGAATTCATCAATTAAATCCATGTATTTTATCAAAGCCTCGATAACAATTTTGGCTTCCGAATACGTAAGATCAATATCATGGGATCCTTTATAAAGAATATCAGCGATCCGCAAGAGCACTTCAACTTTGGCCCTGTTTTCAAGAATGAATGACACCTCAGCTTTACGCGCTTCGTTGGTTGAACTTGGTCTTGCTCCATCTTTTTCAGAAAATGCCAGAAATTTTCCCAACTCATCATAGACAGGACTTATTTTGCTCATTTTTAATAAATCTTCCTCCCGGAGGGTCTTGTCAATCACCATGCAGACTGCCGCCCGCATTATTGTATTCACGTGTGAATCTTTAACTGAAATTTTAATTTTAATATCCATTTTGTGTTAATTTTTAATATTTGTTGTATTTGAAAAAATAATATTCCGGATAACCCCAGCGTGATTCTCATCGACCTGGTACCCCTTGAACGAACCCCAGATGCGTAACCACTGGGTGAAAGTGCGTTGCTTTAGTTGGTACTTGAACTCGGGGTAATGTTTTAGAAAATCAAGGTACAATTCCCTCTTGTCCAACTGAACATCACGTTCAATAACTTCGTCAGCAAATGCCAGGAACTCTTCGCAAGTCGAGCTGACTAATTTGGTCAACTTGATATTGATTGGTTCCGGTTCGATCAATCCATCCTTCAGGAAAACCTGCAGGCACCAGATCATAACATTGTAAAATAAATTCCACTCCTCCTCTGACCAGTCCTCGAAAAAATTGTGACCAAACTTATCACGAGGTGAATAGTCAGCAGAGTAGGTAGTCGATACTTCAAATTCCCACATCCGGCGCTTGTATGAACTGGAATCTCCGTTAATTGCAAAATTCGTAGTTAAGGCAACCTTTGGGGCCTTTTCGTGGGGAATGAAGATATTGTCTTTGTATTTCCGCCGCTGATACAAGCCAGTGCTCATCAAAGGGAAGATAGCCTCGAAAGAAAAATCCTTCTTTAGATCATCGAATAGCACCACGCCGGTATCTGCTTCAACGCTGCTAAACTCGAACCACTCCCTGGGGTCAAATCGCTTTCCGTCTATAATGGCAAGCTTTCTTAATTTACCTATGGCAGAAATAAGTAGAGTCTTTCCACTGCCACCATTGGGATTTCCGTTTACATAAATATCCATGAGGATGATGGCTTTATTCAGCGCCGGATCCTTGAAGCGATGCAGTAAATAGCCGATACCTGATGCCAAACATTTAAACCTGACCTTGGACTTTTCACCATCTGAGACCACCGTGACATCCTTCAGGAATTGCATGAAGTCGCATTTCTCCTCCAGTTCAGCAAAAGCTACTTCCCTGAAATCAAGATCAATGATGCTGGATTCCCACAAATAACGGTCAAAGTCACCATACTCTTTCAAAACGACACTCTCAGCAGTAATCTCGACAATACCGTTCTTGAAAAAAAGGTAACCATATTCGCGAGTATCAGATATGAAATCCAGATCGAGAGTCGGCAGCAACATTAGATTCTTGTCGCTGAACAGATTAGTACTTTTGTGTAAAGAATCCAAGATCGGTCCGGCTTCACCATTTTCTTCAGTACATTTCAGGATGTGGTTTTTCGCCGTCTCCAATAAAAAGGTAACATTGACTTCGGAAAGTATATTGCCTCGCACCTTCAGAATCATCGGAGTACTGTTTTTCCATCGGGCAGATTCAGGAAAATACTTACCGATACCTTCACGTCGGAAGAATTCATACAATAAGTGTGGGACTATTTTCCCCGATCCGTCCCAAAAAACAAACGGAGCATCATTCTGGGCAGCTGTGCTTGTTGCTACTTCCATAATCACGCCCTCCGTCCTTTAAATGATTTGATTTCATTGCCAGCAAGAAAATCAGAAAGCTGTTGCTCAGTAATGTAAGTCTTGGACCCCACTTTAACATAAGAGAATCTACTCTGGTTCAACCAGTTGTAAATAGTTCG
>Ga0208940_1004984_pt1 | contig 10126 bp, 9 predicted proteins | sample AD_JPNNA6_MetaG_FD_184445 | JGI IMG/M metagenome (GOLD analysis project Ga0208940, IMG submission 184445) | Active sludge microbial communities of municipal wastewater-treating anaerobic digesters from Japan - AD_JPNNA6_MetaG (SPAdes) (version 2) | ecosystem: Engineered > Bioreactor > Anaerobic >... | reverse complement strand
CGGTTTCTCGGACCACCGCCAGGGCGATGCGGTCTTCCTTCGCCGGGCGGGGCAGGGCGTAGAGGCTGTTCACGAGTTCCATGATGGCGCTGATGGCGGTATTGAAATGGAAACGGTCCTCGATGTCCCGGGATACCTTCCGGATGGTCTGGTGGGTTTTTCGGCGCAGGTTTTTCAGCTCCCCCTCCAGCGCCGTGCTGCCGTCGAAGGGGGCGATGTCCCTGATATCGTCGAGATAATCCACGACGATGCGCCAGGTCCGGTTCAGGAAACGGAAGGAACCCTCCACGCCCTGATCGCTCCACTCCAGATCCTTTTCCGGCGGTGAGGCGAAAAGGCAGAAGATCCGGGCGGTATCCGCACCGTAGCGCTCGATCAGGTAATCGGGGTCGACGACGTTCTTCAGGGATTTGGACATCTTCTCCGTCTTGCCGATAATGACCTCTTCCTGGCATTGGACGCAGCGGCCATCTTTAACCTCTTCCGGATAGAGATAACCGTGGGTCCGGCACTTCATAGTTTCCTTGCAGACCATGCCCTGGGTAAGGAGATTCGTGAAGGGCTCATCGACGCCGAGGACGCCGAAATCGCGAAGGACCTTGGTGTAGAAGCGCGAGTAGAGGAGATGGAGAATGGCATGTTCGATGCCGCCGATATACTGATCCACAGGCATCCAGTAATCGAGGGCCTGCCGGTCGAGGCCCGGTTTTTCGTTGAAGGCGGCGCAGCAGAACTTGTCGAAATACCAGGAGGATTCCACGAAGGTATCCATGGTGTCCGTTTCCCTGCGGGCCGGTCCCTGGCAGTTGGGACAGACAGCCTTGATGAAGGCCTCATGCTTCGCCAGGGGCGAGCCGCCCTCGCCGGTAAGCTCCACATCCCTGGGCAGAACCACGGGGAGATCCTTCTCCGGAACGGGCCGGGTGCCGCATTTCTCGCAGTAAACGACGGGGATCGGGGCGCCCCAGTAACGCTGCCGGGAGATGCCCCAGTCGCGGAGACGGTACTGGATGGTTTTCCTGCCCCGGCCGATGGATTCCAGGTATTCGGCGATCTTGTCCAGGGCCTTCATGTTTTCCATGCCGTCGAAGGGGCCGGAGTTGACCAGGACCCCCTCCTCCACATAGGCCTCCGTCATGGTCTGGACGTTGAGGGCCTTGTTGTGCGGTTGGATTACCACGATCAGGGGCAGATCGTACTTTTTGGCGAATTCGAAGTCCCGCTGGTCGTGGGTGGGTACCGCCATGACACAGCCCGTGCCGTAGTCCGCCAGGACAAAGTTGGCGGCGTAGATGGGCATCTTTTTCTTGGTCACGGGATTCAGACAATAGGTATCCAGGAAGATGCCCTCCTTTTCGTAATAATCGGAGGTCCGCAACACCTTGTCGTGCTTTTTTATCTTTTCCACCCACTGCCGGACCTCTTCCTCACGTTCTTTACCCTTGACGAGTTCCAGCACCAGGGGATGCTCGGCCGCAATGAGCATGAAGGTCGCCCCGAAGATGGTGTCCTGGCGGGTCGTGAACACCTTGATGTCGCCGTTGCCGTCCGCCATGGGGAAGGAGAGCTCGCAGCCGTGACTCTTGCCGATCCAGTTCTTCTGCATGGTGAGGACCCGCTCCGGCCAGCCGGGCAGGCGGTCGCAATGCTCCAGCAGCTCTTCCACATAGGCGGTGATCCGGAAGAACCACTGGTCAAGCTCCCGGGGGGTCACCTCACTGGCGCAGCGCCAGCACAGTCCCGCCTCGACCTGTTCGTTGGCCAGGACGGTCCGACAGTCGGGGCACCAGTTGACCATGGAGGTCTTCTTGTAAACCAGACCCTTTTCGTACATCCAGAGGAAGAAGAGCTGTTCCCAGCGGTAGTAGTCGGGTTCGCAGGTGGAGATTTCCCGGTCCCAGTCGTAGCTGAAGCCCATGCGCTTGAGCTGCTTCTTCATATGGGCGATATTCTCGTTCGTCCAGACGGAGGGGTGAATACCGTGGGCGATGGCGGCGTTTTCCGCCGGCATGCCGAAGGCGTCCCAGCCCATGGGATGCAGGACGTTCAATCCCCGCATGCGTTTGTAGCGTGCGACGACATCGCCGATGGTATAGTTCCGGACGTGGCCGATATGGATCTTACCGGAAGGGTAAGGGAACATTTCCAAGAGGTAGTATTTTTTCTTCTGAGGATCTTCCTTCACGGAAAAGGTCTTTGCTGCTTCCCAGTGACGCTGCCATTTCTCTTCGATCTGCTGGGGATTGTATTTGGCGTTCATAGACGGCTCCCGGAATTGATTTTGATTTTGACGCCGGCGCAAAATGCAGCAGGCGCGGCGCCGGACATCAATGTGTCTTTTTCGTAACACAGGGAAAGAATGATTTCAATAACAAACGCGTCCCCCCTTCCGATGGCCCGCCGGTGTTTATCAGCGCTTAGGAGTTGAAGGAAAAAGGACCCGCGGTGCTCTCTCGGCGGGGGATCGCGAAAAAAAGGGCCGGGACGCCTTTGCCAGGCGCGCCGACCCCTGTCCGGTTCTTGTTTCCTGCCTGCGGTGACGAAGCCGTCCGCTCTTTGCCCGTTATTTTGCCGCCGCCTTTTGCACCTGTTTAACCATATCCGTCTTTTCCCACTTGTAGCCGTCCATGAAGAAGGTCTTCGGGATGCCCCGGTAAACGCTGCCGTTAAGGAGGCCGAAGCGGGTTATCATTCCGCCGGGGGTGAGATCGAAGAGTTCCTCGATGACCTTCTCCAGTTTTCCGTCGGGAACCACCCCGGTGCCGAAGGTGTTCACATAGATGGAGAAGGGTTTGGCGATGCCGATGGCGTAGGCGAGCTGGACGGAGCATTTAGTCGCCAGCTTGGCGGCCACGATGTTTTTCGCCACATAGCGGGCACCGAAGGCCGCGGAGCAGTCCACCTTTTCCGGGGATTTGTTGACCACGGAACCGCCGCCCAACTGGGCACCGGGGTAGCCGCCGTAAAACTGCACGACCAGCTTGCGTCCCGTAACGCCGGAGTCGGCGGCGCTGCAGGAATTCAGGGCGTTCCATTCCCCGGTGGGGTTGAAGAGGAACTCCGTTTTCTTGTCCACCCAGTCGGAAAGGCAGGCGAAGGCAATCTTCTTGGCCCGGTCCTTTACCGCGTTCCTGCTCCCTTTCACGTGCCGGTAATCAATGGCGTTGGACATCAGGACCTTCGCCAGCCGCTTGGGCTTCCCGGTCTTCTCGTCGTAGTCGATGGATACCTGACCCTTGCCGTCGGGGGCGAAGATGGGGTCCTGGCAGTTTTCGAAGGCCCGCATGAGCCTGTTCACCAGGACATAGGGCAGGGGGAGGAGTTCCGGCGTTTCATCGCAGGCAAAGCCGTACATGATGCCCTGGTCTCCCGCACCGATTTCCTTGTTTTTGTTTAGTTCCATGCTGGTGCCGATATTGATGTCCGGGGATTGGGGGATGATGGCGTTCAAAACGCCCATGAGATGACCGTTGAGTCCCACCGCCGCGTGATTGTATCCGATTTCCAGCACGGAATCCCGGACGATCTTGTCGATATCGACGAATACCCGGGTGCGGACCTCACCGCCGACCAGGCAGATCCCCTTGCCCAAAAACACCTCGATTCCGCAATGGGGCATATTGCTGAGGTCCATCCCCAGCTTTTTCTCCTCGTCCAGGATCTCCGCAATGATATTGGCGGCAATGATGTCCGCCACCACGTCGGGATGCCCGATCTTGATACTTTCCGAAGAAATCTGCATACTTTGTTCTCCCTTTCTTGAATGGTTTACCGGCGCCGCGCCGGCAAAAAAAAACCCGCGCTCAAGCACGGGTTCAATTGCGACACCTGCGGTGCTTTAGCACATTTATAGAGCGGAGCAATTTACCTTTAAATCACCGCTGTGGCCGGTCTTCTACCACATAAAAATGTATTGTCAAGGATTTTTTATCAGTCTGCTTGTATAAAGAGCATCAAGAATGCCGTTGATGAAGGCCCCGGAATTTTCCGATCCGTAGGTCTTGCCCAGGTCGATGGCCTCGTTCAGGGAAACCTTCGGGGGGATCTCTTCACAGAAGAGGAGCTCGAAAATCGCCATGCGCAGGATACTCCGGTCCACCCGGGACATCCTGCCCAAGGACCAGTGTTGCGAGTAGTTGCGGATGAGTTTGTCGATTTCCACCCGGTTTTCCCAGGTGCCCCGGACGAGCTGGGCGGCGAACTGCTGTATCCCCTTGTCGCGGGCGGGATGTTGCTCCAGATACTCGGGATTTTTCTGGATGGACCAGAAAAAATCCAGCGCCTCATTCACGTCTCCGTCCTGGAGATCCAGACCGTAGAGGATCTGCAGGGCGAACTCCCGCGCCCTTCTTCGCTGTTGCATGACCCCTTTTCAGATCTTTTTGAAAAGATCGACCATTTCGATGGCCGTCATGGCGGCGTCCCAGCCTTTGTTGCCCGCCTTGGTCCCGGCCCGTTCGATGGCCTGCTCGATGGTATCGGTGGTGAGGACGCCGAAGGCGATGGGCACCCCGGTTTCGAGACCTACGTTGGCGATGCCTTTGGATACCTCCGCGCTAACATACTCGAAATGAGGCGTCGCTCCCCGGATTACGGCGCCGAGACAGATCACGGCGTCATAACGGCCGCTCTGGGCAAGTTTTTTTGCCGCGAGCGGCAGTTCGAAGGCCCCCGGAACCTTGAAGATCTGGATATCTTTTTCATCCGCCCCCGCCCTCGTCAGGCCGTCCAACGCGCCGTCGGTGAGCCTGCTGGAGATGAAGTCGTTGAATCTGCTGGCCACTACGGCAAACTTCATCCCTTTGGCGACAATCTTTCCTTCGATAATTTTCGGCATCTTCCGTCCTCCGTAGCTTGGTTTATATCATGTGTCCCATTTTGTTCTTCTTCGTGGTCAGGTAGCGGATGTTGTTTTCGTTCGGTTCGATGATGATAGGCACCCGACCGGTTATCTTGATGCCGTAACCTTCCAGGCCCACGATCTTTTTGGGGTTGTTGGTCATAAGTCGCATCTTCCGCACCCCCTGGTCGGCCAGGATCTGGGCGCCGATCCCGTAGTCCCGCAAATCGGCCTTGAAGCCCAATTCGATATTCGCCTCCACGGTGTCCTTGCCCTCGTCCTGGAGGGCATAGGCCCGAATCTTGTTCACGAAGCCGATCCCCCGGCCTTCCTGGCGCATATATACGATGATCCCCTTTCCTTCCTGATCCACCATCTCCATCGCCCGGTGGAGCTGATCGCCGCAATCGCACCTTGCCGACCCGAAGACATCGCCGGTGGCGCACTCGGAGTGGACCCGGACCAGTACCTCGTCTTCCGGCCGGATCTCCCCCTTGACCAGGGCGACGTGCTGAAGATCGTCCACATCGTTTTCATAGACCGTAACCTTGAACATACCGCCGTAATGGGTGGGAATATTGGCAGAGGCGACGCGGCGGATCAGGGATTCGTGCTGCATGCGGAAATCGATGAGATCGGCGATAGTCACGATCTTGAGATCGTGTTCGGCGGCGAAGATCTCCAGGTCGGGCATCCGCGCCATGGTGCCGTCGTCCTTCATCACCTCGCAGATGACCCCCGCCGGCTTGAGCCCGGCGAGACGGGCGAGATCCACCGAACCTTCCGTCTGACCGGTCCTTACCAGGACGCCGCCCTTCTTGGCACGGATCGGGAAGACGTGCCCCGGGCTGACCAGGTCTTCGGCCTTGGCGCCGTCGGCTACGGCCGTCCGGATGGTCGTGGCACGGTCGTAAGCCGAAATGCCCGTCGTGACGCCCCGCTTGGCTTCGATGGATACGGTGAAGGCCGTCCCGAAACGGGAACGGTTGTCCCGCGCCATGGGCATCAGCCGCAGGCGGTCCGCGTGCTCCTCCGTCAGGGTGAGGCAAATCAGCCCCCGCCCGTGCATAGCCATGAAATTGATGGCCTCGGGGGTTACAAATTCAGCGGCCATGCACAGGTCGCCCTCGTTTTCCCGGTCCTCGTCGTCGACGAGGATGATCATCTTGCCATTGCGGATGTCCTCAATGGCTTCCTTAATAGTACTGACACCCATTGTTCACCTCAAAAAACCGTGTTCCGCCAGAAATTTCCAATCCACACCCGGGCCGTCGCCGCGGTTGTGGAGCATCAGCCGCTCGACATATTTGCCGATGATGTCCGTTTCGATGTTGACCAGGTCGGACACCCTTTTCGTTCCCAGGGTGGTCGCCTGGGCCGTATGGGGAATCATATTAACATGGAAGCGGTTCCGTTCACAACGGTTGACGGTGAGACTGACCCCGTCCACCGCCACGGATCCCTTTTCCACGATATACCTGACCAGCGCTTCCGGGACCTCGAAGGCAAAGAGGATGGACTTGGTCCGGACCGTCTTTTCCGCGATCCGTCCCAGGCCGTCCACGTGTCCCAGCACCAGATGGCCGCCCAGGAAATCCGTCAGCCGCAGGGATTTTTCCAGATTGACCCCCGCCCCGGTCCGCAGTTGCCCCAGATTGGTCCGGGCCAGGGTTTCCGCCGAGACATCGGCGGTGAAACCCCTGGAGATCTTGGCGGTGACGGTGAGGCAGACGCCGTTTACCGCAATGCTGTCCCCGATCCGGACATCGTTCAACGGCAGATCGGTGGCGATGGTCAACGCCGCCTCTTCCCCCTGGCGGGCCAGTTGGGTCATGATGCCCTGGGCCTGGATGATGCCCGTAAACATGGATTTCAGCCTTCCTTCTTTACGTTCAGCAGATCCTTCAGCTCGGCGAGGAAGTCGTTGACATCCCGGAACTGCCGGTAAACGGAGGCAAACCGGACGTAGGCCACCGTATCGAGATGGTGCAGTTCTTCCATGACCTTCTCCCCGATGGTCGCCGAGGGGATTTCCTTACCCAGACTTTCCTGGCAGGACCGCTCCACCTTGTCCACTACCGCGTCGATCTCGTCGATGCTGACCGGCCGCTTCTCCAGGGCCTTGATCAGGCCGTTGCGGATCTTCATGCGGTCGAAGGGTTCCCGCCGGCCGTCTTTCTTCACCACCATGGGCAGGACGTCCTCGACGACCTCGTAAGTCGTGAAGCGCTTGTTGCAACCCAGGCACTCGCGGCGCCGCCGGATGGCGTTCCCGTCCTTGCTGATCCGGGAATCGATGACGCGGTTCTCGCCGTGATGACAGAAAGGGCATTTCATATCAGTCGCACTCCCACGCCGGCCTCCGCCAGGATGTCCTCCGCCAGGGAGTCCCGGTAGCGATCCCGGATGATCACCGACCGGATGCCGGCATTGATGATCATCTTCGCGCAGATCACGCAGGGATGATTGGTGCAGTAAAGCACCGCATCCTTGACGCTCACCCCGTGGAGGGCCGCCTGAATGATGGCGTTCTGTTCCGCATGGAGCCCCCGGCAAAGCTCATGACGCTCTCCGGAGGGAATCTGCTGCTGTTCCCGGAGGCATCCCAGCTCGAGACAGTGGCGCAGCCCCTTGGGGGCGCCGTTGTAGCCTGTTGCCAGGACGCGGCGGTCTCCCACCAGGACGGCCCCGACCTGGCGGCGCCGGCAGGTGGAGCGCCGGGCCACCAGCGCGGCGATATCCATGAAATATTCATCCCAGGAGGGGCGTTGCTCCAAGATGTTGCCTGCCGTCATATCTCCCGCACCCGTAAATGCAACCGCAGCTCCTGATCCCCTCAGGGGTGCTTATTATCCCCCTTTACAAAATTTTCGTCTCGTCCGCCCGCCTTGGCTTCCGGTGCTTTCTCTCCGTTGGGGATATGGGTAAACACCGGCATGTCGATGCCAGAGCGTTCGGTGACGGCCTCAGTCCCGGAAGCCGGAATTTTTCAGCCGTTCCGGATAGAGCGGGAACCGGGTGCAGAGGTCGGCGACGCTTTCCCGGACCTCACGGATCCTTTCCTCGTTCTTTATATCCTTCAGAATCATGGCAATGAAACCGGCGATGGTCCGCATCTCTTCCTCTTTCATGCCCCGGGTGGTCAGCGCCGGTGTTCCCAGCCGGATCCCGCTGGTGATCTGGGGCCCCCGGGTGTCGAAGGGGATGCCGTTCTTGTTGACGGTGATTCCCGCCTGATCCAGTGCCTCCTGGGCGTCTTTGCCCGTTATGCCCTGGTCGGTGAGGTCCACGAGCATGAGATGATTGTCCGTCCCTCCGGAAACGAGACGGAATCCTGCGGCCGTAAGGGCGGCGGCCAGGGCCTGGGCGTTCTTTACGATCTGTGCCTGATAAATCTTGAAATCCTCCGTCAGGGCTTCCTGGAAGGCCACCGCCTTGGCGGCGATGACGTGCATCAGCGGGCCGCCCTGCATCCCCGGGAAGACGCGGCTGTTGATCACGGCGGCCCGATCCTGACGGCACATGATCAAACCGCCCCGGGGCCCCCGCAGGGTCTTGTGGGTGGTTGAGGTTACGAATTCGCAGACCGGAATGGGGGAGGGGTGGAGTCCCGTGGCGACGAGACCGGCGATGTGGGCGATGTCGGCCATGACGGCGGCGCCCACCATATCGGCGATCTGCCGGAATTTTTCGAAATCGATGGTCCGGGGGTAGGCGCTGGCGCCCACGACGATCAGTTTGGGCCGGTGTTTTTTCGCCTGATCCTCCACCTCGTTGAAATCGATGGTTTCGGTGTCCCGGGAGACGCCGTAGGCCACGACATTGTAGAGCCGGCCGGAGAAATTGGCGGGACTGCCGTGGGAAAGATGGCCGCCGTGGGAGAGATTCATGCCCAGGATCGTGTCTCCGGGTTGCAGTGCGGCGAAATAAACCCCCATGTTGGCCTGGGTTCCCGAATGGGGCTGGACGTTGACATGGTCGGCGCCGAAGAGCTGCTTGCACCGTTCGATCGCCAGGGCTTCCACGACATCCACATATTCGCAGCCGCCGTAGTAGCGCTTGGCCGGGTAGCCTTCGGCATACTTGTTGGTCATGATGCATCCCTGGGCCTCGAGGACCGCTTCGCTTACGAAGTTTTCCGAGGCGATCATCTCCAGCTTGCCGGCCTGACGCCGCGTTTCCTCCCAAATGGCCCTGGCCACCTGCGGATCGATCTTGAGTAGTGATGACATGGATTCCCTTCCCTCCTGTGTTATTTCTTTCTGAAAAGTCCGGCCTCGATTGCCTTGATTTTATCTATGCGGCGTTGGTGTCTTCCTCCCTCGAAGGGGGTGGCCAGCCAGGTCCTGACGATCTTCCTGGCCGTCGCGGCATCCGTCCGGCGACCCGCCAGGACGAGGATATTGCTGTCGTTGTGTTGGCGGCTGAGCCGTGCCATTTCCTCGTCGAGGCTGAGGACGGCCCGGATTCCCGGGAACTTGTTGGCCGTTATGGCCATGCCGGCGCCGGAACCACAGATCAGAATGCCCCGGGGGTAGTTGCCGGCGGCAACCTCCCCGGCCACGGGAGCGGCGTAATCGGTGTAGTCCACGGGCTGTTCGCTGTCGGTTCCCCGGTCGGTGACACCCCAGCCCTCCTCCTTAAGAAAGGCTTTGACGTCTTCCTTGAGGGAGAAACCGGCATGATCGGCGCCCATGATGATCGTTTCCATCATTCCTGAAATTTCTTGAAGATTATGACGGCGTTGGCGCCGCCGAAACCGAAGGTGTTCGACATGGCTGTCCGGATTTCCCTTTTTCTGGCGGTGTGGGGAACCAGATCCAGGGAAGCGGATGCCGGATCGGGATTTTCCAGATTGATGGTCGGGGGAACGATGCCTTCCTCGATCGCCTTGACGGCGAAGATGGCCTCCATGCCCCCGGCGGCGCCCAGGAGATGACCCGTCATGGATTTGGTGGAGGAAACCAGCATTCGTTCCGCATGCGCTCCGAAAACCGTGCGGATGGCTTCGATTTCGTAGCTGTCGTTCAGGGGCGTGGAAGTACCGTGGGCATTGATGTAATCGATGTCCCCGGGCTGCAGGCCCGCATCCGCCAGGGCGGCGGTCATGCACCGGACCGCTCCCTCGTGTCCGGGCGGCGGGGCAGCCATATGGAAGGCGTCGCTGGTGATCCCGTAGCCCGCCACCTCGGCGTAAACCCTGGCCCCCCGCTGCCGAGCATGATGATATTCCTCCAGCATCACCAGGCCGCATCCTTCCGACAGGACAAAACCGTCCCTTCCCAG
>Ga0208940_1004983_pt1 | contig 10128 bp, 1 predicted proteins | sample AD_JPNNA6_MetaG_FD_184445 | JGI IMG/M metagenome (GOLD analysis project Ga0208940, IMG submission 184445) | Active sludge microbial communities of municipal wastewater-treating anaerobic digesters from Japan - AD_JPNNA6_MetaG (SPAdes) (version 2) | ecosystem: Engineered > Bioreactor > Anaerobic >... | reverse complement strand
GCTGAAATATTGTCTAACTTTGCTAAAAAGTATAAGATGTCAGAACCACAGGCATTAAATTATATCAATGAAGCCCTCTTGAGAGATAGGGATAAGGTTATAGAACTTCTTAAAAAGTGTTACTAATGGAATGTGTAAATCCAAATACTCCTGAATTTAAAAAGGTCCTGGAAGATGTAGGAGGTAATCCTCTTCTTGCTGAGATAGAAATAAATAAATCATTTAATGATATTGAAAAAGTATCAAATATGATAGTTAATAAACTTGGTGTAGATAGAATATTTGATGAAAATCCTGAATTAGCTAATGCTGTATATGAAGCAGTAGGGTTTAGTCAAGAAAGTAATTTACCTACTACTATATCTTCAACTTTATATGAATTAGAACCAAATATAACTGATGAAAAAATTAGAACTATATACGATAATTATATAGAGTTAATGAACAAGCATCGAGAAGGTAAAGGTGTTTCCTTTGATACATTTAAAGGATTGCTAAATAAATATCAAGTTTATAAATATAAAGATACTTACATATTTGGGCAATATGATATTAATACTGCTACTTTTATAACAAGAATGAATAGTTCTCCTACAAGTAAAGAACTACTTGCTGAAGCTATTCCTAATATTGTGGAAAAAGGTATTGACTTTATATCTTTTGTACCTAAAGATTATGCTGATAAATTAGTTAGAAGTGGTTATATAAGTTCTACATCTTCTTTTAAATATGATTTTAAAGGAGAAATTATGGATAAATTTGCAGTAGCATCTAATGTCAATGTCTTTAATAAACTATTCGGTAAAGGTAGTCAAAAAGTAACTTCAGAAGAAATAAAGAATTTTAATGAAAACCTGGAACTTAAATATATTCCTGTTGAGATTAACGCAGAATTAATAAAAAAAGCAGGAAAAGATGTTTCTAAGATATTTGAAACTTATTTGAATCAATTTGGAATAATTGTTAAAGATATTGATGAAATAAAAGATAAATTAGGAATAGATGAAATAGGATTTGCTGATTTATTATCTAAAATAGCATATGTAAAAGATAGAAAAGATTTACCACCTATAGCTGGAGAATTTATTGCTTATATGATGCAATATAATCCTTTAGTAAAAGATATTATTACAGAACTTAGTAAAACAGATAAATATAAAAATTTAGATGAATCTCAATATTTTAAAATAATTGGTGAACTTATTAGTCAAGATTTACAAAATAAAATAAAAGGAAATTATAATCAATCTTTAATTGATAAAATTAAAGAACTTATTAATAAATTTCTTGAGTTGTTTAAGTCTGTTCCTATAGATATAATAAACACTAACATTGGAATAATTAGTAATAATGTTTTACAACAAAATAAAAAATTAATCACATCTTCTTTGTATAAACCAGGAGCTTTTGGCAAGCCTATTCAACAAGTAAGTATAGAAGAAGCTTTAAAAAAAGATAAGTTTGGAGCAAATATCATTTACAATCTTTCTAAAGTAGGGTTTATTCTTACGGGAAGTACAGCCTTATCAGAACAAGGAGTTGTATTAAGACCTGATGAAAATCCTTTGCATGATATAGATTGGGTTAGTCCTTTTAGTAGAAAAGAAACAGAAGAAAAATTCTTAAAATTTTACCCTAATGCTATTAAGGTTAGAGATATTTATGGTGAAGGTTACATAACAGATAGTTATTTAATTGCTCCTGAAGGGTATTCTGTATTAAATTATAAAGCAGATAATTTTAACGGTAAAATTATTATTAATTCTTATGATATTGTAGACTCAAAAGGAAATGTTGTAGGAACATATAGACTTAAAAAACAAGAAGGGAACAATCAATCTGAAGAAGTGGTTACTGGAATAGAAGGTAAAGTTATGGATTTTTTTAGTTATGAGGATTATTCTAGTATAAATACAAATAAACCTTTTAATTATAAATCTAAAGAAGGGACTATAATTCAACTTGCTAATTGGAAAAACGTTTTTAAAGCTAAATTAGATTTTGCAAGATATAAAGATATTTGGGATTATAATAGATTTATACCTAACGAAAATACTCAAATAACCTCAGAGCAAAAACAACAAGCTCAACAGCTATATTCTCAATATCTTGAACAAAACCCTAATGGTAGTATAGAAGAGTTTAAAAGTTGGGTTGATAATAAAAACAATTTTGATAAAGAACTTGCCCAAAAAATTCAAGATAAACTTGAAAAACTGTATCCAGAAATTAAATTAAACATTACTAATAATCCTATTTGGGAACAAGGTGATAATGTATTTAATCAATTAATAGAAGATGACTATTTCGAGGGTAATTTTGTAAAATACCAAAATGAAATTGAAAGAATATCTGCTTTAATTTTAAATAAACTTAGATATAAACTTAAAGATTTTAATGGTAAGTATGATGAGTCTATAACAAAATTAGAAGAATATAAATCTAAAGTTTTAAATGACTTATTAAAAGAAATAGGAATTACAGGATTTATTACCAATCTTGATGAATTAAAAGAGAGATTGAGTTCTAAAGAATTGCAAACTTCTTTAAAAGAAAATTTAGAACAAGTAAAAGAGAGTAAAGAAAATTTTAAAAAACAATTAGATGATTTTTATAGTGTAAAAAGATTACTCAATAATTACTTAAAACATTTTGATTTATCTAAATATAGTAATAGCCAACAAACAATTATTAAACAATATTTACCTAATTTATTTAAAGAAAATAAGTTTAAGTCAGATAAACAAGCTATAGCATTTAATAAAAGAAAAATTAATTCAGAAGAATGGGCTAATAAAACATTTAATTTAGATAAAGTAACATTAGGGTTTTTAAGTAATAACGCTAAAGAAAAAAAGATTGAAACTTTACTAAATTATTTTAAAATTGAACCTAAAGATGCTTCTGAAAGAATTTATGTTACTATAGAAAATGAACTTAATAGAAGAGAGAGATTTTTTAATTCCGAAAAAACGCAATCTAAAATAAATGCTAAAATAGCAGAAGATAAAATAAAAAATGATAATGAAAAAGCAGAAAGACTAAGAAAACAGAATGAAGAGATAAATAAATACAAAAATTCTACCGTAGTTCAAGAAGTAGAAGGATTTTTAGGTGGTAGAAATATACATGATTTAGAAGATGTTTTAGAATCATCTAATATTAACATAGAATTAGCTACTATTAAAAACAATGGATATTCTTTAGATAAAACACCAGAAGGAAAAGAAAGTAATTTATATAAAGCTATTTTAAATTTACCAGAAGTAAATGGTAATAAAGAAATAGCAGCTAAATTAAAATCACTTATTTATTCTGATGATTTTACAAATTGGTTTGGTGATTGGTTAAATAATCCAGAGGAATCTTCTAAAATAGTAGATGAAAATGGAGAACCTAAATTAGTATATCATGGTAGTGGTAGAGAATTTAATAACTTTGAAGAAAAAGAAAGAGGTTCTACAACAGGTAAGTGGAAAGATAGACTTTCAGATAGTGAAATGTCTTTTATGTTTACAGATTCACCTAATACTGCTTTTTACTATGCTATTATAGAAAGACAACAAATCCTAAAAGAGATTTTATATTATGTAAGAAAAGCTGCTCAAGAGCCTTCTACACAAATGATACAAGAAATGTATCAAAATTATCCTGCTATAAAAAATTGGGTAGATGCTTTAAAACAAAAAGGTTTAACAAAAGAAGAAATTTTAAAAGAGTTTAATAGAATATATAATGAATATTCAAAAATAAGGGATTTATCAGAAGGCGGTGCAATAGGAAATGCTCAAGCCAATAATGAAAATACAAAACAAATTATAGATTATTTAGAAAAAAATAAAGATTCTATATTAAAAAAGGGTATTCCAAAAAATGATAAATATAATACAGCCATTATACCAGGTTCTGAAAAGAATGGTTATCCTATTTGGTTATGGAGCAGTAAAGAATATAATACAATTACTATAAGAAATGATGGTATTTTAAATAGCTTTGAAAACAAATCTTTAAATGGTAAAAATATAAAAGAATTATCTTCTTCTGAATATGATTTAATGGTGGAAGAGTTTAAAAATAATTTTGTATATAATTACCAAAAAATACAAGATGAGCTACAGGCAGGAGGGTTTAGACCCAAAGTATATCCTGTATTCTTAAATGCTAAAAATGTAAATTCTAAAGATTTTAAAAACAGACCTTTTGTTTTTCAACAAGGAGATACAGAAGAAGTTGTAAAAAGAAGAGAATCTAAAGGAGCAGCATTTGAAGTAGCTGATTTAATAGAAAATGCTTTAAAAGATAATTTAGATGGTAGTATTATTAAAAATATTGCCGACCCAACTGTTTCTACAAATTATGCAGTATTTAAAAGCAATCAAATAAAATCTGTTTTTAATAAAAAAGACTACACATCACAGGATAATTTTTATAATCAAATCAGCAATGGTAGAATTATAGGTCAAGCTAATATAAAAGCTATGACTGTTTTAATTGACGCTGTTAATCAAAAGCAAGATACTCTACCACATGAATATGCACATCATTATATAGCTTGGTTTAGAAATACACCAATAGTACAAGAAGCTATTAAAAAATGGGGTAGTGAAGAAGCTTTAGTTCAATCAATAGGAGAACAAGTGGTTAAACAAAAAGGTGAAGCGTATAACTGGTGGAGCAAGTTTGTTAAATGGATAATGAATCAATTTAATTCTTTATCTAAATTACAAAAAGAAGAATTAACTCAAATACTTACCGATGCTTTTTTAACAAGACAAGATTTAGGTTCTAAACAAGATATAGAAGGATTTAAAGAGTTTGTCAGTAAAAGTAATAAATTTGTACAAGAATCAGGTAGTTTACAAACATTAAAAGAAGATATATTCTATCAGAGACAAGAAAATCTTCATCCTGTACAAAGAGATGCTAAGAAGCTATTCTTTGATGAGATATATCGTAAAAATCTTACATCAAATGATAGGCAGAGAATAAACGGAATACTCAAGAGAATGTCTGATTCGGTAGGAGATACCACTTGGTTTTTGAGGATGAATAATGATAAAACTGGCTATTATATTGCAGGATATAGAAATGCTCCTGTTACAATGGAAAGTTATTATAGTCCTTATGTAGGCATATTAAGTGAAAAAAGAGGGCTTCAAAAGATAGGTGATACAGAAAGTTCCGTAGCTTCTCCTGAGACTATCAAGATGATAAAAGATCTGTTAAAAAGAATAGGTGTTGATATATCTTCTTTACAGAAAATAGTTGTGAATGGCAGGAAGAGTGATGCTAATGGAGCTGCTCTTATTATGCAGAAACTTATACAGGTAGTGGAAGGTAAAGAAGCAGGAACTCTTCCTGAAGAAGCTATGCACTTTGTTGTAGAAATAGTAAAGCAAGTCAATCCTAAATTATATAAGAAGCTTCTTAGCGAGATAAATCAATATGCTTTATTGAAACAGGTGTTTATTGATTATGGAACAGATCCCGACTATCAGACAAAAGATGGAAAACCTGATGTTATTAAACTGAAGGAAGAAGCTATTGCTAAAGTGCTTGTTGAAACTATTATTAATAATGCTGAAGGTATCACTGAAAAACCTGAATTACTTAATAAAGTCAGACAAAGCTGGTGGCAATCTATTATTGAATTCTTTAAGAATCTATTCAGCAAGTCTGGTTTTGACAGACTTTCAATGGATATTATCACTGGTAAGTTTACTGGTACTGCCGATGATATAAAGAGTGAAAGGGATATTACATTCTTACAAAAGAGTAAACAAGAGATAGCATATGACTTATTGAAAGAGAAAGCCAGTAATATAGAACTTAGGCAAAGAACTGATGGTACAAAGGATTTTGATTACTTCCTGAGAGATACAGGAAAAAAGATAAAGAACAGGGTTACTAACATAGTAAAGGATTGGTATGACAATTTGTTTCGTAATAGCAAACTTCTTGATACGGAATTTCAGAAAGCTGTTTATGATTTAAAGGCAGATACAGGTACTATAGGTCATAGTGTAATGGAATATGCTTTTCATCTATTTGTTGATGAAGATGGATATTTAAGGGATACTCCTCTTGAGGATAGTGATTATGAGAGTAAGTTTACAGATGACGCTGGTAATATAATATTTGATAGAAACAAGTACGAAATTCTTAAGAACAATCTAAAACAAAGACTTGAATCTCTTGACAAGGACAGAACTGCTGGCAGAACAAGATTCATGGCTGAAATCACCATATACGACCCTAACAGGGATATGGCTGGAACCATTGACCTTATAGCCATCAGTCCTAAAGGTAAGATTAATATGTATGACTGGAAGTTCATGGATATTGATACAGATAAATATAGCGATGTTCCTTGGTATAAGATAAAAGCTTGGGATAAGCAGATGTCTCAATACAAATATATTCTTGAAAAGATGTATGGAATGAAATCTGAGGATTTTCAACATACAAGAATGATTCCTATACAGGCTGTATATTCAAAACCTGTATATAAGAAAGGTCAGGAAAAGTTACCCAAACTACTTTCAATAAAAATAGGTGATGTTGATATAAAGAATATATCTGATGATTATCTTCTTCCTGTAGCAACCAAAGGTGAGAGAACAGGCGTAGAGGAAATAGACGCATTGATTGATAAACTCAATATGATATACGATACCATATCTGAGAGGAAGATTACAAATGAAGATGAAAAGAAACAGAAAGCTCAAGAACTTAATGAACTCTTCAGTGCTATAAGACAATTACAAATAAAACAGAATGTAGCTCCTCTCATCAATCAGGCTAAATTGCTTAATATGATGATAGAGAATACAATTACGGAATATAATACAAAATATAAGGCTGATGATGTTGATGTAAACTCTTTCTCAGAGGATGAAATTGATAATTTTGAGAGAGAAATAGATGAAAGTCTGGAAGCATTATATGCTTATACGGATCTTGATACAGATCTTAGGGAGCTATTTGATCTTAATAAGAAGGAAGACAAGGAGTTGTATGAGGGAATAAAAGAAGTATCTAATGAAGCAAGAAGGTTAGAAAGCAGACTCAAGAAGATAAGAAAGAGTTATGTGGCTGATGTTGTGGTAAAGCGTGAAGGAATAGATGAACATTTAAAGGGTGAAAAAGTAGTAAAGGGAGTGAGCAAGTGGTTTGTTACTACAACAGGAATACAGACAAAAGCTGTTCAATGGTTATTTAGAAAAGCAAGTAGGGCTTTATCATTCGCTGCATTTGATACTCAAAGTGAAAGTGCAAGACTTGAAAAGTTAAGAAAGGAATATATAGAATGGGCTAAAGCAAAAGGGCTTGCCATTAAGGACTATTTCAAGATATTAAAGAAGCCCGATAAGAATGAATTGATAAATGAATTTGATAATAAATTCTATAAGGAACTTGAGCAGAAAATTGCTGAGAAAGATTTCACCTGGATAAGGGATAACATAGATAAGGTTGCATACAGAGACCATTTAAAGGAATTACTTGAGAAGGAACTCAAGAGAATAGAAGAAAAACCAAGAGTAAGTGATGATCCTGATGCTGATATATTATTGGAAAAACAGAAGGCAAGGAGATTATATACTTTATCTAATACAGAAGCTGTTGGCTGGCTCATATACGATCAGGTAAAGAAGTTTCCAAGAAGGGATAAATGGGAATCTAAGGAATGGAAAGAACTTAATAAACCTGAAAACAAACCAGCTAAGGATTTCTATAACTATATATTAGAAAGAAACTCTGAATATAAGAAGCTTGGATATATAAATAATCCAAGAACCTTTCTTCCATATGTAAGAAAGAGTTTGATTGATAAATTTGTCACTGGTGGTGATATCACTTTTGGAGAACACTTCTTCAGAAGTATATCCATAGATGAAGGTGATGTAGGATACGGACAGATTGACGCTAATGGGAGACCTATAAATGTTATTCCTAAATACTTTACAAGGGAAGTTGATGGGGAAATGAGTGAGGATTTATTTCGTACAATGGCTATGTATAATGAAGCTGCCATACGATATAAATATTTTGCACAGATAGAGAATCAGATAAAAGGTGTACTTAATGTAGAAAGAAACAAGCAATCTATTGCTACATCTTTCTTTGGAAAACCTAAACTAAAGGATGGAAAAATTGAATATGTAGAAGGAAATGATGATAACTCCAAGATACTTGAGAATCTTATAAAGTCAATAGTATATGGACAGAAGTATATTGAAAGTGAAACCTTCGATCAACTTCTATTCAAACTTGGTACATGGGGAGAAACCCTTAATAAGAAGCTTGGTATAAAAGTATTTCCTGAAGGATTGGCAGAAAGACAAGTAAGTATGAGTAAGTCTATTGATACATTAAACAATATATTTCAATTAAATGCTCTTGGTCTTAATATCCTTTCTTCCACATCAAACCTATTTGGAGGCACAGCTCAAGCTGTAATTAACGCTGGTACATATTTTACCAAAGCTGATTATCTATCATCAGAATTGACAATGTTCCTTAATAAGTTTAATGGAACAGATAAGAAGAAAATGATAGGAGCCCTTAATTACTTCCTCCCTCTTACAGAGAATTATAACAGACAGATAGCAAAGAAGCTCTCATTAAGTACTCTCACTCAAGAGAGTCTCCAGGACTTTCTCATGGTACTTATGAGACAATCCGACCTGAATGTTCAGACTACTATCTTCTATGCTTTCTTAAAGAACACGATAGTTATAAACGGAGAGTTAGTGAATGCAAGAGAATATTTGAGAAGCAAACCTGAATATGAAGAGAAATACAAAGGTACAAGAGAACAAAGAATTGCTTATGAGGAAGAATTTGAGAATGAAGTAGAAAAACTTATAGAAGAAAAAGGAATAATGAAAGTTGCCCAGATAGTAGATGGAGAATTTACTATACCTGGAATAGATAGGAAATCAAAAGGAGTTGTGGATTTAAGGGTAAAGGTAAGACAGCTTTCAGGGGATGCTCTGGGAAATTTGACAGAAGAAAACATAAGACTCATAAATGCATCCGTATATGGAAAGTCATTTATGGTGTTCAAGAACTGGATACCTCGTCCTGTTGATGTAAGGGTAAGTAGTTTGAAATATAATGCTGCTATGGATGCTTATGAATGGGGAAGAATGAGAACCATAATGAGGATAATAGGCGAAGACCTTCTTAATAAAACTGATTATTTATATGCATCTCTTATAGGAAGTGAGAAGGGTGTAGATTTTATGAGACAGCTTTATGAGAAAAAGAAAGCAGAATATGCAGCAGAAACAGGAAAGACATTAAAGATGACAGAAACTCAATTCATAGATCTTGTCAGGACAAATATAAGAAATCAAATATATGATGTAATGTTTCTCACGAGCATGTTCTTGATTGTAGCGGGATTAAAAGCAGCTATGCCTGATGATGACGGTGAAGATGAAGCTGTAATGAATCAATATAGATTTATAGTGAAGATGGCTGATAAGTTCAGAACAGAACTTTCATATTTTTATGATCCTACCAACCTTATATCACTTGTTTCTACGGGAATATTTCCATCTCTAAGTTTTGTAGAGAACTTTAGAAAGGCTATTAAAAACTTCCTCAAAGAGAATTGGGCATTAGCTACAGGAGATACAGAAACCGCAGAAGATACATATGTAATTAAATATTGGATGAAGACCTTTCCCTTTACAAATCAGCTTGCTCAATATATGCCAATGTTCTATCCAGAGCTTGCTAAGGACTTGGGAATAAGGATGCAATCCAATTACAGTTTGATACGAAAATAATATAGCTTTTAGCTATATTAAGCTCTATTAATTTCATAACGAAAAAGAATGTTGATAATAAAAATGTAAATTTGTGTAACATAAAAAGGAACGACAATGCAAGAGCAAATTGGGTGGAGTAATGAATCAAAGCTCCTGAAATATATTCTAAACCAGCTAAAGAGATTGACAGGATTAATATATAATCAGACGAGTAGTGCCTTTACAGGTGCTGATGTTCCTGCCAATGAAGCAGATCCTATATTTAATGCTTGGCTTGTTGCCAATCCTCCATTTACAGGTGCTGATGTTCCTGCCAATGAAGCAGATCCTATATTTAATGCTTGGC
>Ga0208940_1004969_pt1 | contig 10149 bp, 5 predicted proteins | sample AD_JPNNA6_MetaG_FD_184445 | JGI IMG/M metagenome (GOLD analysis project Ga0208940, IMG submission 184445) | Active sludge microbial communities of municipal wastewater-treating anaerobic digesters from Japan - AD_JPNNA6_MetaG (SPAdes) (version 2) | ecosystem: Engineered > Bioreactor > Anaerobic >... | reverse complement strand
CGGAAAATCTGAATTTCAATTTCCGGAGATAAACGTCCGAAGTTATCATCATGATCTATAGTTACAGAAATTTTTCCTGATTGATTAATTCGATCTGTAATTTCATGCAAGGCCGCCGGCAATCCCGATTTCTTCAACAAAGAAGGCATCATATTATGTGAAATCTCTCTTAGATCAGAACAGCTTTTATCAATGAGATCAAGTGAGGTTTTAAGATGACTATCTGCCTGATTGGATGCTGCAAGATTTACGCGGGCAGCAGAAAGCACTTGTCCTAAGCCATCATGTAATTCGGCTGCTATTCGTTGGCGTTCGGCTTCTTGGGATTCAATCATTGCCTTTAAACGAAGTTTCTCTTGCTTTTGAATTTCTTCCGTTAAGATACGTTGTTGATTCAACTTGTTTTTATTGTGAAACAGCATCGCACCAAAAACTCCGAATAAAAGAATTCCGGCCATAATAGCAATCTGAATACGTTGTCCGGCGAGCTTTAATTCCTTTTGATTATTAGATTGCAACAACTCAATATTTTCCTTGGCCTTTTTTTCTGTTTCGTACTTAGTTTGAATCTCTGTGAGTTGCTCGTTCTTTTTTAAATTAAACAAACTATCATTTACAATGATATAATTGTTGAGATAATCGAATGCGGCTTTATAATTCCCTTCTCCTGCGGCGCAATTGGCCATCATTTTCTTGTTATAAGAAATTAGGTCGCTGAACTTCATTTCTTCTGCTAACGCTAAACTTTTCGCATAATACGGCTCTGCTTTCTTAAATTGATTCATAGCGGCATATGCTTCGCCGATATTCACTAAAGAAACTGCCATCGATTGTTTCTCCCCTAATTGTTCGCGAATTTTATATGCTTTTTCGAGGTAATCGATCGACTTTACGAATTCGTTTTTATATGCATAAACGATACCCAAATAATCATAACTATATCCCATTCCCGTGAGACTATTAAGAGAAGAATAGTAGTTCAATCCTTTTTCGTAATGATAAATAGCGGAATCAACTTGACCCATAAATTCAAAAGTCACTCCAATATTGTTATTTGTATTAGCTAATCCGTCAACATCGTTCAACTGAGTATAAAACGATAATGCGCGGTACAAATACGTTCTTGCTCCTTGGTAGTCTCCATGCTTACGAAGCATGTTGCCCATATCATTGCAAAGCAGAGCTTGACCATTTAGATCTTTTAATTGTTCATATAATTTGAGTGAGTTAACAAAAAGTTGGGCTGACTTATTATAGTCACCTTTATAATAATACACCAAACCGGAGATTTCTTGCGATTTTGCATAGCCTCTAATATAATTCACTTTCTTTGCCCATTTAAAGGTGCTGTCGGCTATCAATTTGGCTTTATCAAATTCCTTCAAATAAACATTCTTAGCATATTCATTCAAAACATCAATAGCAACAGTATCCGGTTGATTTTTCATCTTTACTGCTACCGAATCAGGCACCTTAAATTGTGCCAAACAAAATTGAATTGAGAACAAGTAAATAATACAAATTGACTGAAATACTTTTTTCATATTTATTCTGCCTTTATCTTAGCTTTCTGAATTGAATTGCAAGATTATTGAATTTATGGTTTAGTGACAGGCAATTTACAATATTTCAACATCAAATGTCGCATTACAAAGGAAATATTAATAGCAAGCTGCCGACGGTAGGTACTACAATCTTCACTATTATGTCGGGATTAGCAACGGAAACCTCGGCAATCAATCTAAGTCAAGGATTTCCCAATTTTCCGGTATCTCCTGAACTAATACGTCTTTATCATAAGGCAATGACGGATGGTTTTAACCAATACGCTCCAATGCCCGGGCTGATTGGCTTAAGAGAGCGTATAGCTGAAAAGATGGAGAGACTTTATTCGGCGAAATACAATCCTGAAACCGAAATCACCATAACTGCCGGAGGAACGCAAGCATTGTATACAGCCATTACTGCTTTGATACATGAAGGCGATGAAGTAATCATTTTTGAGCCTGCTTATGATAGTTACGTTCCGGCAATTGAATTAGCCGGAGGAGTAGTTATACATGTACCGCTCACTCCTCCCGAATATAAAATTGATTGGCAATCAGTAAAAAAAATGATCAATCCGAAAACGCGGATGATCATGATTAATACCCCGCAGAATCCGACCGGAACTATATTCACTGCATTAGATATGCAGCAACTTGAAAATATAACCAAGGACACAGATATTATTATTTTAAGTGATGAAGTGTATGAGCATATAATTTTTGATGGGTATGAGCATCAAAGTGTGGCTCGTTTTCCTTTATTAGCGGAGAGAAGTTTAATCATCTATTCATTTGGCAAGACCTTTCATGCAACAGGTTGGAAAACCGGATATGCTCTAGGTCCTGAAAACTTAATGAAAGAATTTAGAAAAGTGCATCAGTTCTTAGTCTTTTCGGTTAATACACCTCTGCAAGTTGCGTTGGCAGAATACATGAAAGACGAAAACAATTATTCAGGACTTTCGTCGTTCTATCAAGAAAAACGCGATTATTTCTTAAAGCAGATAAAAGGAAGTGCTTTTGTCCCTTTACCATGTAACGGATCCTATTTTCAGTTATTGGATTATTCGAAAATAACCAATGAAAAAGACACTGACTATGCCATTCGCGTAACTAAAGAAAATGGTGTTGCATCAATTCCGGTTTCTGTTTTTTATGGAACACCGAAGGATCATCATCTCTTACGATTCTGTTTTGCGAAGGATAATGAAACGCTTGAAAAAGCAGCAGAACGATTGCAAAAAATAAAATAACATGAAACCGCTTTCCATCACTCTAGTTCAACCAAATCTTCATTGGGAAGATCCGGTAAAAAACATAAAGCTCTTCAACAAATTACTTTCTCCTCTGAAGAAGGGCGGTACAGATTTAATTGTTCTACCTGAAATGTTTTCTACGGGCTTTAGTATGAAGCCTGCCGGATTAGCAGAAGAGATGAATGGATTTTCAATGCAGTGGATGCGTGAAACTGCAGCATCGTTAAAATCTGTCATTTGTGGAAGCCTTATTATTAAAGAGAAGAAAAAATACTACAACCGATTTATATGGATGCAGCCCAATGGTGAATACTTACACTATGACAAGCGACATCTTTTTAGAATGGGTGGCGAAGATAAAGTGTATACGGCAGGGAAAAAGAAAATAATAATTCCGTATAAAGGTTGGAATATTTGTCCCTTTGTATGCTACGATTTACGTTTCCCGGTTTGGAGTCGAAATAAAACTACATCAACAGGCACACTTGAATATGATTTGGGACTTTACGTTGCAAATTGGCCGGCAGTAAGAAGTTTTCCATGGCAGCAACTATTAATTGCTCGAGCAATAGAAAATCAATCATACATGGTTGCTGTTAATCGTGTTGGTGAAGACGTTAGCGGAATGATGCATGATGGCTATTCCGCTATTTTAGATATGACGGGAAATCCTTTATTACAGATAAAACCTAGGAAACAATCAATCGCAACAATACAATTAGATAAGCAGCCTTTAATTGATTTTAGAAAGCGATTCCCGGCATATAAAGATGCCGATCAATTTAAGATTATTTAACTCCGTATTCGCTGAGCAAATAAACCAAAGAAGCAATACTTGCAGCACTCATTTCTAATTCTCTTCGGCTGACTTTGTCGAAGGTATCAGTAGCTGCATGATGAACTTCAAAATATCTTTGTGAATCGGGAATAAATCCGATGAGTAAGGTTCCTTGGTCTTCCAAGTGATTGATATCCGATCCGCCATATCCTTTTTCCCATTTACTTAAGCCATATGGCATGAAAAGCGATTTGTTTTTCTTTAAGTATTCCGATTGCAACGAATCTCCATTAAAAGAAAATCCACGAGGGGTAAATCCGCCTTCATCGCTTTCTATTGCAGCGATAGTTTTTTCTCCTCTTAGTTTAGCTTGTTTGGCATACATCTCTCCTCCTTTTCCACCATTTTCTTCATTCATAAATCCGACAAATCTAATTGTGCGCTTTGGATGTATATTAAGTCTTTTAAACAAACGAAGTACCTCCATTGACTCAACTACACCAGCGCCATCATCGTGAGCACCTTGACCTAAATCCCATGCATCTACGTGACCACCTACAACAATAATTTCGTTCGGGAATTCTGAGCCACGAATTTCACCAATTACATTATGTGATAACGTATCAGGTAAAATTGCAGAAAACTGTTGAAAATAGAATTGAAGGTTTTTATTTGCTTTAAGGGCCTTGCTTAGAGCCTCTGCTCCTACAGTACTGATAGCACAAGCAGGAATTTGGGGAATGGTATCGGAATAACCCATTGCACCGGTATGTGGATAATCATCCATCGACAATGTCATAGACCTAACAACAACACCTGCTGCACCCATAGCACCTGCTTTCATTGCTGTTGACCAACGAAATCCGGCAGCTTCACCATAAGCCTCAAAAGTATTTATAAATTCAGGTTTCATCGGATGATTCATGAAAACAATTTTTCCCTGAACATTTTCTTTACCAAGAGCTTTTAATTCATCGAAGTTATGCACTTCAACAATGCCTGCTTTCAATCCACCCGCCGGAGTTGCAATACTTCCTCCTAATGCACAAATATTGACTGATTGTTGAGTTTTACCATCGAGAAAATAAGCAGATTCTTTTTTCCCTCTTACCCAATGAGGAACCATTACATCTTGAAGATAAACACTATCTAATGAAAGTTGATCGAGTTCTTTCTTCAAATAGTTTACTGCCATTTCGGCTTGTGGCGAACCACTTACACGAGGACCAATTGAAGAACATATTTCTCCAAGCCAATGGTAAGTCTTGCCATTAACGAAGGACTCCTCGTAGAATTTTCGAATAATAAGTGAGTCGGAAGATTGACTAAAAGTTGCTGTTGTACACAACAAGAATAAACACGTAACGAAACGATTCATATTTGCAGATTTAAAACCAAAAGTAAAAAATCTGCGGTAATATCAACTAAGCAGCTAATCTTTTTCTATCATACAGCTTCCCGCCAAGTTTTCCCCACAAGGTAGCAAGGCGAGCCATCATCAATGTATTAATCATAATCATACCAAGGCAAAAGCTTAAGACAATGAAAAGATTGATGTTTAATCTGCTAAATATTATTGCCATCACAACAAATAAAATATTGAGGCCAACAATAATCATAGTTGTAACTCTTTGTCCGAAACCTTGTTCAGAAATCATATGATGAACATGATTACGATCGGGTTTAAAAGGAGAATATCCGGTTAGAATTCGAATAACACTAACTCTTATTACATCATAAACAGGGACAAATACTACGGCCATAACCAATGCCGGACTAACTTGTTCAATCCCCGGAATAGTACTGCTCATCGACAAAACATTTATTGATTGTGATGCAATTAAGAATCCTATAATTAATGATCCGGTATCACCCATGAATATTTTCGCCGGGTGGAAATTGTAGAGTAAAAACCCTAATAGCGCTCCACTGATACAGAATGATAATATGGCAAAATCAGTAAAGCCATTCAAGATAAATATAGTTCCGAATATCATATTGGCAACTAAGCCTAAGCTTCCTGCTAAGCCATCGATACCATCAACCAAGTTATATGCATTTGTAATTCCAACGATAAACAACATTGTAACTAAGTATTGGAAAATTACCGGCATTTCATTTATTCCGAACATGCCATATAAATTAGTGATACGAGTACCTCCAAATGAAATTAAAAATGCAGCAACTAACTGGAAAACGACTTTCTTAGAAGCGGGTAAGTCTAATAAATCATCGAAGAATCCGGTAAAGAATAAAATCAATGAAGCCGCCATTAAGTACTTAATCGTATGAGCTGCTAAGTCTTGTCCGAGAATCAAAAATGTAATCATGATTCCGGCATATATCGCTAAACCGCCAAGCGTAGGAATATTAGCCCTATGCTTTTTGCGTTCATCTGTTTTTTCATATAGATTCCATTTATTACAAACGCTAATCCAGCATGGAATTAAGTAAGCGGTAACAAGGGAAGAAATAACTAAAGGACATATAAAAGTAAAAAAACTATTCATAAATAAATTACTTTGTTGGTTTTAATATATAAACTTCAACTCTACGATTCTTTGCAATATCATATACACTATTTCCATTCGTGGCAGGCTTACGATCACCATAAGGCACTGCAATTATTCTTGAAGGGTCAATTCCTTTCTTAACAAAGATTGCTTTTACAGCTTCAACACGAGCTTTAGACAATTCAATAGAAACTTTAGCATCAGACTCTTGATAAGTATGTCCGGTTAGCACGATATTGAAATCTTTATTAAACCAAGCACTGTCAAGAGCAGGCTCTATCACATCAATTTTGTACACGCCATGTGATTGTGATTTGCCTTTTTCGAATTCAATAGCTCCCATATAAGAACTATTTTGTTCATTTAACTCTACTTCAAACGGAACTTCTTCGATAATAGCTTTCGTAGATTCTACGGAGGCTTTTTCAATTTGTTCCTTCGAATTAATATTTTCTTTTAAAGGACAACCTAATGTTGCAATTGTACCTTTTTGATCAGGACATTGATCCATGCGGTCTTCAACACCATCATTATCGCTATCAGAAGGAATTTGCAATTCAACTACCGGTTTCTTAATCGATTTTTTATTGAATCTAATTGCCTTTGGCTTCATCAATTTAATAGCTACTTCTTTCCTAAAGTCATTTCCTCTAACTAATTCTGATTTATCATATACCGGAACTATTATTGTGCTTACAGGCTTCTTAATTGATTTGCGATCAATTATTAGTGATTTTATCTTAAGAAGCTTAACTTCTGATTCATCTCTAATCGGAGCATAATTTTCCACTTTAGAAGATGCTAACGGAGCAGCTATTTTAACAACCGGTTTCTTAATAGACGACTTATCTATTGTAATCGGTTTAATTTTCATTTCTTTAACTTCGATATTTTCTCTTTCAATCGGTGCCGAGGTTGGAGAAACTTTATCGGAACTTACAATCGGATTAATCCTAATCGAAGGCTTTTCCATTGATGATTTATCAATTGCGATCGATTTAGTATTAAGTTTTTCAATTTCTTCAAAGTCTCCTATCGGTAGAGGAGTTGTAACCACCGGCAATAATTGAGTTGGTTTTACTATCTCAGAAGTTGGCTTCTTAATCGAATTCTTGTTGATTACTACTGGCTTAAGTTTAATTTCCTTAATCGTTGTTGTATTTCTAGAAGCTGCAGGAGGAGTTGGCATAGAATCCACCTTAGGCGCTGATGTAACACTTGGTGTAGTAACCTTTACTTGAGGTTGTACAATCTTAGGAGATTCCGTAGGAGTAATCGTCTTAACAGAATCAACTGCTGCTTTAAGATTCTTAGGTTGAGCTGTAGCCGAAATTTTCACTGTTGGCGCATTTGACTTCGGTTTAGCCGGAGTTTCATTTTTAACAACAGGTTTCGTATTTTCAGTAGAGCTAATTTTCGATGGAGCTTTAGCTTCCACTTTCTTAGCCTCTGTAGGTTTTGTTGTAGATGCCGGCTTTTTCGTAGGTGCAGGTTTCTTCACAACTACCGGTTTCGTTGGTTTCTTCTCCGGTTGTTTCTTGATTTTCGCTTTTGGTATATACGTTAACGTTAGTTCAAACGCTCCCGGACCTTTAGTGAGTCCGCTGATATTTACATCGTATGATGCTCCCAATAAGAAATTATTCCATTGGTAGCCGCCATACAAAGCCATAGCATCTCCTTGACGATAGTATATACCGCCTTCCACCATATTTCTTTCTTGCAATGGCAATCGAACAACGGCTCCTGCAACTAATTCTGATGAATTTTGTTGCTTAACATATAGTACGGATGGCGTAATTTGTAAATCATCATTAACATGTATTCCTAAACCTGCTTGCGCATTTAATTTAATAGGAACATTATTTTGATCTAGGATAAAAGTTTCTTTTGGTTGTAAAATATGCTGAGCAGAAAATCCCGCAAAAGGCAATATCTTATCTTTTCCCGGAGTACCATGTGACCAGAACATCCCTAAACCTAAGTCGGGACGAGTAACTTTTGTATAAGAGAATGTCTCTGCAGTTGCATTAGAAGGATCATATCCCTGATCCGGAAGGTATTGATCATCGAAAGTCATTTTCGAAGGATCAAAACTTTTCTGAATTAGACCCACTTGCATTCCTGCAGTAAAATGATTTTTTTCGAAATCGAATCTATAGTTAAGAATTCCGTTAAGTAATAACTGACGAATTCCTGCCTCTCCTGCCGAATTATTTACAAGATTCGCTCCTAAGCCAACTTTACCTACTTGTTTATCAAAGAAAAATCCTTGAGTAACAAACGGAGTAGTAACACTTGCCCATTGGTTACGATAAAGCATCGTTAAACGAATATGTTCAACTCCATTTCCTGCTGCTGCCGGATTATAGAAAGAAGGAATTCGATTAATTTGTGTAAAATGAGGATCTTGTGCAACAAGAGATCCTGACAAACACATTAAAATTGCGATATGTAGTAGCAGGCCTCTCATTTGATAACTGTGATTGAACCTGTTAATACTGAAGAAATATTGTTGTCGTTTACAATCTGTATTCGATACACATATGTTCCATTTTGAACTACATCACCACCAACTCTTCCATCCCAATTAGGACGAGAATTATCGGTGCGATAGAGCAATTTACCCCATTGATCATAGATCAACATTTCTTCCAATGTAAAATGATCTCCGCGCACACGGAATAAATCATTTTTACCATCTCCATTTGGGGTGAATGTTGTTGGAATAAATAAATTATTATTCCCGATTACATTTATTACACGCGAAATTGTATCAACACAACCAGTTAAAGAGTTTTCTGCATAGAGCGTAATAAAGTAATTACCCGAAGAGGCATAAATATGCACCGGGTTAGCATCGGTAGAAGTATTATTTGCTGTATCGCCAAAAGTCCAAGAATACATATCAGCATCTACTGAAGTATTGATGAAAGTTGTGGTAAACATTCCTTGCGAAGCTTGGGTGCTAGGCTGAAATGCTAATTGAGGACTTTGCAATAATCCGATATTCACATCTAAACGATCCACAGTTGAACAGCCATAAATATTGGTCGCTTCCACATAATATGTTTGTGGATTTGCAACTTGAGAAATCGTTAAAACATTATTTGATGACGCGAGTGTATTTCCTGTTTGATCGGTATACCATTTATAGATATCGGAACCATTTGCAACAATAGAAACTGATGCATTGCGACATACATTGGTATCTGATACAGCGGGGTATTGCGCTGCGGGATAAACAGTGACTAAAATAGAATCAGAATTGATCCAATTACTACCTTGCCATACTGCTACTTTGTAATATCCTGCGTCGCTTGCTGTTAATACTTGATTTGTTTCACCCGGTAAAGGCGAATTATTATAGTACCATTGATTACCAGAAGAAAAAACAGATGTTAGGATAACAGAATTACCATCGCAAAACGAAGTTGATCCTGTTACTGAGATCATAGTATTACCGTTTACTAATGTAACGATAACAGGAATAGAATTCACATCACATCCGTTAGTGCTGGTAGCTGTAACGTAGTAATTTCCTGCCGTTGAAACATAAATTGATGCTCCCGTTTGACCATTCGACCAGGTATAAGATGTCCCTCCGGTTGCAGTTAATTGTACTGAATCACCTTGAACAATACTAATAGTACCATTTGGAGAAACAGAAGGTTGAGTTACGGCATAATTTGTAATGGTAAATACAGAAGATTTTGCTGTACATCCGTTCGCACTAGAAACAGTAACAGTATAATTTCCTGCTGGGACATTCACACTTTGCGTTACTGCACCATTTGACCATAAATATGAAGACGCAGCTGAAGCAGTTAGTACTAAAGAATCATTCGGACAAACAATATTACCATTTGCAGATGTGATTGTTGCATTAGGTGCTGATTGAACAGTTAAATTAAATGCTGAAGAATAACCTTTACATCCATTTGAATTTGTAACGGTAACAGAATAGTTTCCTGCGGTAGACACATAAACATTTTGAGTAACGGCTCCATTCGACCATAAGTAGGAATTACCTGCTTGAGTAGATAGCAATACTG
>Ga0208940_1004960_pt1 | contig 10167 bp, 10 predicted proteins | sample AD_JPNNA6_MetaG_FD_184445 | JGI IMG/M metagenome (GOLD analysis project Ga0208940, IMG submission 184445) | Active sludge microbial communities of municipal wastewater-treating anaerobic digesters from Japan - AD_JPNNA6_MetaG (SPAdes) (version 2) | ecosystem: Engineered > Bioreactor > Anaerobic... | reverse complement strand
GTGTCACGTATCCCCTTGCTCCGGCAATATTTTGCTATCCCATCGGGATACGTTAACCCTTCTAATACCATCCGTACTTTCTCTTCAGGACTGTACGTTTGTTTAACCTTCATCGTGATTCCCTCCTTTGCTTATATTCTTAAGGAAATCACTCTCTATTTTTTTTCCACAAAAATTCTCATTTACCATTGAAACTTTATGATAGTACCCCCTGTTAAAAGTATTTTGAACAGGGCCACTTCGGTGTTGCTCCATTCTCCTTCCCGGCCTTTTTGACCACATACTATGACGAACGGTAACCTGCCTGTTCATAGTGACATTATGAACAGATTTTGCTTCTCACCGCAACTATTTTGACTTTTTTATCATTCCTCCTTCCTTAAAGGGAACATAAAAACAATGGTAAGCCCCGTTACTTGAATCTTTTAGATTTTTTTAAAGGTTTTTCATTGTTTTTCCCTTATCAAATGCTTTAAAATTTTCAATGCAATACGTTATGAATTTACCGGCTGCTGATAAAACTTTATACTTTGGAAATCCCATGGTAACAGTACACTTTTTGACGGTATTTGCAAATGTGTAGATACCAAGAACAGAATATCCACCATCGTTACGATCACTTTTTACACTTGACATGACATGTACCATATATCACAACCGTTACCATAAATACAGTATGGGGCACTATCAATTCTATTATTATGTATGTCGTTATGCATCATGCAATATCCATTTGATGAGAGGAAAACTATATGAAAATGTCACGCTACCTTGTTCCTACACTGAAGGAGGATCCTTCTGATGCTGTTATTACAAGCCACAGGCTCATGTTGCGTGCCGGGCTTATACGAAAAGAATCGGCTGGCATGTATATCTATTTGCCATTGGGTTTGCGCGTATTACAGAAGATCATCACCATTATCAGGGAAGAGATGAACAAATCAGGTGCTTTAGAGTTTTTAATGCCCGAGCTTACCAGTGCCGATTTATGGAAGGAATCAGGGCGCTGGCATTCCATGGGTCCGGAGATGATACGCATAAAAGACCGTAATGGCATTGAGTATGCACTGGCACCCACCCATGAAGAAGCATTTACCAATGTTATTCGTATGGTAGTTGCCTCGTATAAGGATTTGCCTGTCAATGCATACCAGATCAATACAAAATTTCGTGATGAGATACGACCTCGTTTTGGTGTTATGCGCAGCAAGGAGTTCATCATGAAGGATGCGTACTCATTTGATAGTGATGAAGCTGGATTGGAAGATTCATATCAGATTATGCGGCAAACCTATCGTACCATCTTTAAACGATGCGGTCTGGAAACAATCCCGGTTGAAGCCGATACCGGTTCAATGGGTGGCAGTAACTCAGAGGAATTTATGGTGGCATCAGAGGTTGGTGAGGAGGTACTGCTGCTGTGTGAGGTGTGTGGCTATAAATCCAATCAGGAGCGGGCAACCTGTCAGTATCAACTATCGCCCACAAACGAAGATGAAGAAGCGTTAGCTATTGTCGATACCCCTGATGTGCGCACCATCAATGAGCTTGTACAGTTTTTTGGTTGTAGCGCTCATACATTTTTAAAAAGTTTAATCTATGTTGCAGATGGCACCCCTATTATGGCAGTGGTGCCGGGCGATAGAGAGATAAACGAGGTGAAACTTAAAAATACACTGAATGCTGTTGACTTAGAACTTGCACCTGACGCTGTAGTTGAGGAGGTGACCGGGGCGCCTGTAGGTTTTGCCGGTCCCATTCTTGTGAAGGGGAAAGCCTTAAGAATAATTTTTGATACTCAGATAAAGACTATCAAAAATGCCATTACCGGCGCAAACCAGAGGGATAAGCATTACAAAGGTGTTAATCCAGGACGTGATTTTGTTATTGGACAGGAAGCTGATATAGTACTGGTTGTGGCTGGTGATAGGTGTCCCCATTGTGGCAATGCGCTTATTGAAACAAGAGGGATTGAGGTTGGCCATATTTTCAAATTGGGATATAAATATACCAGAGCAATGAATGTGAAAGTTCTTGATAAAAACGGTAAGGCAATCACGCCTATTATGGGATGTTATGGGATAGGTGTTAACCGTACTATGGCAGCAGTCATTGAACAGCACAATGACGACAGAGGTATTATATGGCCAATGAGTGTTGCTCCGTTTCAGGTACATTGCATCAGTTTAGCAAAGAATGAAAAAGAAGAGGGTGCGGCTGACACAATCTATTCGATGCTTGTTGATGCGGGCATTGAGGTTTTGTATGATGATCGCACGGCAAGCCCTGGCTTTAAATTTGGCGATGCGGATCTAATAGGCATTCCTATTCGCATTACGCTGGGAAAAGCATTTTTTGGCGATAGTTCCTCGATAGAGGTTAAGCTGCGGAATAAAGACGAAAAAATAATCATTGCAAAAGATATGATTGTGGATTACTGTAAAAAGCAGATTGTCCAGATGTTACAGAAACTCAACGCATAACCTTGTTTCCCGGCGTTAGTAGTGCTATACTTGATACTATGGTGGAATATATTACACTAACGGTTTTACTGGTGCTATCGCTTGCTTATAGCATTCGTTATATTATCAGGGCGATAGTTACTGTCAATGAATGTAACTGTGACAATTGTGCTATTGATTGTGAAAGAAAAAGGCGCCCCCAAAAGCGCCTTGTTTAAAATAATTTTTAGGGAAGAGCAACCACAGACTTATGGCTGAAGCACAACCTCTTCATTATTTTTGCTGCTTGTTATAGGGTCAATGAATTTTACTATTTTAGTGACAAGCTTAATCTTGGAGCGAGCTTTACCATCCTCACCCTGCCATCGGTCCTGTTTTAACCGCCCTGTTGCCTGGACAAGCCTGCCTTTTTTGATATGTTCAGCACAGAGGTCGGCAAGCTTGTCCCATGTTTCAATATCAATGTAGGATGGATAAGGTTTTGTTTCGCCTTTTGTTGGATAATCAAGCACAATGGCAAATGTGCATACTGATTTTCCTGTTTTTGTTTTTTTTAAGATTGGGTCATGAACAACTCTTCCCTCAAGATCGATTGGTTTAACCATAGTAACACCTCGTTTACTATAAATTTTGATAAAGAACTTTTCATTATATAAAACGCCGGAGATTGGAAAAATTAACACTTTGGGCAAAAATTTTTTAATTTTTTTAAAAAAATTTTAAGTTTATTAAGCTCTGACCCCAATTTTCTATGTGAGTAACCTTAATGCTGGTTTATTCCCTATAAAAATGCCATGAAAGGATTGTGTTTATTAGATGCATGTGATATAGTATAGTGAAGGAATTATGAAATACGTATCTTTGATTAAATAAATTACATTAATAAGGGTGAAGATAGTATGGCAACAGAGAAGAAATCACCAAATCAGGAATTGCAGGAAAAGTTGAGTGTAAAAAAAGAGAGTGCATGGCTATTATTGAACGATAAGGTTAATGATATATATGATTTTGCGGAAGAGTATAAACAATTCATTGGGAAAAATAAAACTGAGCGACTGTGCGTGCGGTCAATGGTAGAAATGCTGAAGCAAAAAAAATATAAGGATATCCAAACGGTTAGCAAACTACTAAAAGGTGATGCCGTTTATAAAAACATAAAAGGGAAAAGTTTAATTGCCTGCAAAATAGGCTCTGACCCCACAAAAATCAGAATTATTGGCGCGCATATTGATTCACCTAGATTAGACTTAAAACCCTACCCATTATATGAAGATGCGGAGGTTGCACTTTTGAAGTCACATTATTACGGAGGGATAAAAAAGTACCAGTGGGTTAATATACCACTGGCAATACACGGTGTTGCATTTACAAAAGATGGTCATCGTGTTGAAATCCATATTGGCGAAAATCATGATGAACCGCGATTCATTATTCCTGATTTACTACCACACCTTGCAAAAGATCAGATGAAAAAGACTGGTGAAAATATAATAGAAGGTGAAGAACTTAATATTCTATTTGCGCATATCCCGATTGATGATAAGGACATAAAGGAAAAGATTAAATTGAATGTATTGCAATACCTCCATACCACTTATGGACTGGTAGAAGAGGATTTTATTGCTGCTGATATTGAACTTGTACCTGCTATGCAGCCTGTAGATATTGGCATTGATAAAGGGCTTATTGCAGGGTATGGTCAGGATGATAGGGCCTGTGCTTATACTGTATGGAAAGCTTTAGTAGATGCTGGTAATTGCAAAGATACAGTTATAATGTATTTGGCAGATAGGGAAGAGATAGGTTCTATGGGTGATACAGGAGCAGAAAGTTTTGTGTTTATACATTTTATGCGTGAATATATACGAAAAACGGGTATAACGTCAACATGGGATGAATTGCTTGAAGGAGCGCTTTCGATTTCAGCAGATGTTACTGGTGCACTTGATCCTACTTTTAAAAATGTCAATGATACAAATAATGTATCGTATTTGGGGCATGGGGTTAGCATTGAAAAATATGGTGGTAGGGGTGGAAAGTATTCCACCAGTGAAGCACATGCAGAATATATGCAGTATTTGCGCTCATTGGCTGATAAACATAAAATTCCATGGCAAACAGGTGAACAGGGTAAGATCGACATGGGTGGTGGAGGAACCATAGCAATGTTTATGAGTCGATATGGCATGAATTGTGTTGATGTAGGTCCATGTATGTTAGGGATGCATTCGCCGTATGAGGTTACCTCAAAGGTGGATATTTACTGCGCCTATCGTATCTATAAAGCTTTCTTTGAAGATGATACTTTCAAGCTCTGACCCCTTTTTTACACCCACTGTCCAATGGAGTAGCGCTTGCGGTATGCTTCCTCATACTGTAAAAAACGTCTCACTCGTTCACTGAAACTGTCCCCTAACTGCAGAAAGTACTCATGATGATCTATCGGTACACCAACATCAGCACCCTCCTGCACATAGGATTGTATGCTGCTGTAGCGGTACTTGACAGGACTATCGCACCGGCGCTTCCGTACCGGATTGAACGCTATGTACCACAGCAACCACAACAAATAATGAAACGCATCATGGGCAAACTGTACAATGATATCCTTATAGCGCTCATTCCAGAATGGACCCGTTCTACCGGTTATTTTATTATACATCTCGGCAAACCGTGCCTTGATATACTGTACAGTGCGTGCTATGGGCACTCCTGTGCTGGTTGTGTGGATGACAATATGGACGTGATTGTCCATGATGCAGTACGCTATCAGCTTAAAGTCATATTTTTGTTTTGTTCTGTTCAATATGTCGACAAAACAGGCTTTAAAGTACTCCTCCTGCATCATATCCCGCCACTCGATACAGCGGCTCATGATGTGGTAGGTATGCTCGGGCAGTTGTAGGCGCAATTTCCGTGCCATGGGTATTCCTCCATATTTTTTATAAAAATAGATGTTGCTACTCTATACTATATAAAACGCCGGAGATGAAAAATATTAAAAAGAAATGGTGTATTTTTTTATACTTTTTGTGATTTTTTTTGAAAAAACAATATCTACAAGGGGTCAGAGCACATGTTCTGTGCCTGCGTAAGTACATATATATATCACGTTGAAAATCGGATTACAATTGAGAAAATGAGAAAGAAATTGGGGTCAGAGCCTTCAGAGTGCAAAAAAATATCATCCATGACATAGTATGTTGAAAAAGATGGTGTCAGAGCATGAAATTATGGATTTAATCGGGTATGTAGTATTTCCATAATTTCTTTTATGAGTCCCAGATATTCATTTTGTGCAGATACAAATTCTTTGACTAAAGGTTTTTCAATTATCGCATTGCGTAATTCAATAGAATCCGGGTCATTTACAATATCCGTGTCACCAGCTTCAGCCATTGTATTAAGCTTTTTACCATGATTTACTAAACGAGTTAGTAGTTGTTGTGCCTCCTCATCCTCGTTCATCTGTTCTAAGAGAGAAAAATAACGGATAGCTATAGGATGCTGTGCTATGCTTTCAGCTAAATCATATGCCTTTTGTTTTATATCGTCAATGTCATTCATTGTTGTTCCCCTGCATGTTCATAAATGGCGTCAAAGAAGTGAAGAATAGGCACTACCTCAGAAGACCAGTATTTAAAATCATGGCCAAATTCACACTGATGAAATATAATGGTAATATCTGGTTTTTGTGATTTCAACTTTTCATAAAATGCTTTCGTTTGATCAAATGGTACAACTGTATCCTTTGTGCCATGTCCAAGATACAGTGGGATATTCCATCCGTCTATCATGAAATACGGATTATCCTCTTTTGCCCATCTATCTTTAAACTGAGAGTATGGACCATAAGTAGCTGTCATTAATTTATCATTGGACATCGTAGCCTGATTATAGTCACCGGATAATGAAGCACAAGCTTTAAATATTTGTTTGTTGTAAAGTGCAGTTAATACCGCACCGCGTCCACCAGTAGAGAGTCCCATAACAGCATTGAACTGGTGCGACAATAATAAACCACGCTTTTGCATTTCTGGAATGAGTATTGTTTTTATCCACTCTGAGCCGGGCGTTTTTGCCCATTTGCGTTTTGTTTCATTAAAATATTTTGATTCGTAGATAGTTATTCCCATCTCGGGGAGTATGAGGTTGTAGTGTCGCTTCAATGCCTCCTGCTGTAACGAGGTTTCCTGTATCCATCGTTTGCGCGAAAAATTCCATCCTGGTAAAACAAGAATGTTTTTTTGATAGTTACTATCACCTATAAAAATATCAACAGGAATAGTTTTGCTTTGTTTTTCAACTGCATCAGGTAAATATAATGTATGGATGCCATTTTGAATTGGGCTTTGAGCCTGGAGCTGAGGCAGGCAGTTTAAAATAAAAATATAACCTGCTATAATAGCTGAGGAAAATTTTTTCACTGGATGCGCTCGGCTAACATGAGGTTGGATCTTCCAGTGCCTTTATTATAGCCATACGAAAATGGCAACGGTCCTTTGGATAGTGCATTAAAGCGTGTTTTGAGCTCTTGTTGATAGCGATTGGCAAACACTTGAATTGGTGTATTATATACGCCAAAGAATGTAAATTTCCACTCATAGGGGCTAAAAAACTTGAAGGCAATACCCGAATCATCCTGCAGAATAAGATCACTATGCTTTAATGTTATATCACGTATCTTAGTAAACTTAGTATCGTTATGCATAAGATACGATGCTGACTTTATGATAGTGGTAAAGCGCTTATATGACTCCAAATGAGGAATAAAATTGGTATATTGCAACAATGAATTGTCGATAACATTAATCTGAAAATAGCGTACGCGCCGTATATAACCGGAAGCATCTTTAAAATATATCTCAGCGCCTGGTATGTAGTGATTTGGTTGTGTTGTAGCAGGCATTGTGCTAACCATGCTGTAATCATCTATCCATATATTTTTTACGTTAATGACATCATAATTCAATTGCTCCAAAAACCACATTATAATGCTTATCATGCTATTAAATTCGTTGGTACTTACCTCCTTCTTCATGTCATTGGTAATAAAATAATTTATTTTTAATATTTCATTCAATGATGCACGCAATCCCCATAAACCTGAAAAAACTTGTTCCTTTGTCAATGAATAGGGAGCAGGTATATCACCACATGGTTCCAGCCCAAACATAATATAGTCATCACCATCAGGGAAAAAGGCAACAGCGTTTAAGATGTCAGGTCCGCTAAATGGATAGAATATTGTTTTATTGTATTTTTTTGGCAAATTTTCACCACGCCATTTAACAATTGCATCTATATTCTTTTTCTGCAGTCTTTCCCAGCTCTTTTTTATTTCGTCAACATAGCTTACATAACGTTTGTCAAGAGTAAGCTGGAAAAGACGTGATGACGGTGATAGTGGTTTGCCTGCTAAAAATTTAGCGGACTCTACAATATCAGCATTGATAGTTGCAGTTGCGAAACGGGAATTTGTTTTTGCCTCTGAAGAATCGCTATTACTGCATGAAATAAGAATGCAGAATAGGAGTATCAATAGAATATCCTTGCATTGAGCCATAGATCACCTTTGTCCTATTAACGTTGAATTGGCATTGGTATTGTGCAATGCTCTTTTTATGTCAATTACTTTATTGTGCGATACTTAAAACAAAGGAAAAGTTGAGCCACCTTCTTTGAAAACAGCAACGGTTGCTTTTTTACCTAAATGGTTTAATCCACGCTCAATTACTCCTTGTGGCGAGGTAAATCGTTCAAAAAATCCCAGGGCTTTTACTTCCTTATCTGAGAGAGATGGAACATAAAAATAAAGATTGTGCGCACGTATAAGTTGCATTGAATAGTAGGTTAAAAATTTTTCTTCAACATTAAGTCCGGGTTGTATTTTTTCTAAAAAACCCAGTACACGTGAAGCCCCCAATGTTCTTAAAATAGTGCGGGTAAGCCATAATGGTGTAGATTTTTCTGGCATGGGGATATCATCAAGTCCGCGTTCAGCACGCAAAAAGCCCATAACAATGCCCTTTGGCCGTAAAGCTGGCAGACAGTTACCAACACATTTCATACTCTGTTTAAAATTAATATCCATAGGGAATGAATTGGTGATAATCCCATCAACCTTTTTTTGGAGAGGCAAGCCGCATATTGTTTTCGTAAATGCAACTGCTTCTCTATGGCACTTAATTGGATGACCAGCAAAGCTTGCAATGATCTCCTTATTGGTATCTAGCACAACATTAATACAGAATATTTCCCCTTTAATCATATTTAACGTTTCTTCCAGATCAAGGCGAAACGAATTTTGTTCAGCATCAACTGCTACCCTGTTGAATCGATATGGTGGTTCGGCAATAATGGCATGATGGTGGCCGATAGTTTCTGAATAAGCAACACCTGGCAAAATATTTTTAAGCCCTCCGCCAAAACCAGCCCACAGATGAGGTTCAACAAGACCTATGAGTAAAATTAGATCAGCGTCTTTGAGATGATGATTAAGATATACATCTATCCCACGAGAAGTTTTACCAAAATGGATATTTTTTGCTTTATCAAACGCATCATGATTTTCCCATTGTATCTGGCTTATATTTTTTTTGCCAATTTTTACCTCCATTTCCTGTTGTGTCATTGGAGTATGTATACCCAATGCAGGTATTACGATGGCATTGTTCCTTGTGTTACAGCCTGCTTTTTTCAACGCATCAAGTATCACATCAAAAAAGGTATGGGCAGGTGTTGGGCGTGTGTTGTCGTCAACAATAATGACAACTTTTTTATTCTTTAAAGAATATTTTGCAAGTGCTTTTGCTGCAATAGGTTGGGCTATCGATTTGGCAACAATATCTTTTCCTTTTTGTTTTTTTGGCGATAGTTCTTTCAATTGGTGCTCAGGTATAATAACTTCCCATGATTCGGGAAGATCTATCTGTATCGAAGAAGAACCCCATGGTAAATCTATTTTCATAACGAACCCCCTATAATAAAATAATAAATTTAATTTTAAATGTATATAGTATTGTTATGATATGTCAACAGAAATATTAATATTTGTAATATCAAATATACCTTCTTTAGAGGATGTCGCATGATTGAATGCTGCTGGTATGTTGAAGCTATAAAACTATGAAATAAAAAGAACATGTGATTAATAAATTATGCTGGAACATTGAAAATTTAAAATTGTAAATACACCTGCGAATATTAAACAGTGGTAAAACCTGCTTTTGCAGTTGTTGACATGACAAAGAAATAGTTTTTTTAAGGCTATAATAATTTAAAAGAAGTTTACTATAGCATATTTCCGTGCTATTATAATTAGCTTTATGGCAATATACAAAAATAAAAGTATAATCAGCAACTAAGCGTTCTGCTGGAGTACTTCTGGAGGTGGTCCCCAGTGGTATTGGCAGCAATGTATGCCATTTTCCTTATAAAAAGAAAAGGTGTACGCCCTGCTTTCATAATAGTTAGGATAGTTATCGGTATTCATCTCTTTTAAGCGATGATTGAAATACTGTAAAAATTCTACCAGAACCTTCTCAATACAGAATTCAATAATCTTTGCCAGCGACATCTTCCACAGCTTCTTCACATCCAGAAACAGCTCGTATTCTGAATGGTAAACATACAGATGCACCCGCTTCCAGTTCTTTTCGCTATTCCGCTTTCGGTAGGCAATGCGGTTAAATGCCTGCATACG
>Ga0208940_1004925_pt1 | contig 10212 bp, 9 predicted proteins | sample AD_JPNNA6_MetaG_FD_184445 | JGI IMG/M metagenome (GOLD analysis project Ga0208940, IMG submission 184445) | Active sludge microbial communities of municipal wastewater-treating anaerobic digesters from Japan - AD_JPNNA6_MetaG (SPAdes) (version 2) | ecosystem: Engineered > Bioreactor > Anaerobic >... | reverse complement strand
ATGATTATCCGTAATTATACCTATATTTTCCGTACCAGGTATCTTCAACTGCTGCAACTATAAGCCTATCAAATAGATTTGCTCCAAAGAAACGCCTATTTGTTTTGTAACAAAATTCATCCAGGTAATTTTGTAAGTATTCGTCCTTCGTTTGGTGGTTGATCCCGAGAAGGGTACGCTTCGCATTGCTTATCATGGTATGAACCCACGGTAGGGCTTTGGAAGCCTCTTTCGGGGGTACAATCCTCTTGATGTGCTTAGCGCTTACCTCTTTTGTCCTGTTAAACCCGCGCCAACCATCGCTTTTGATGGTTACCTCTGACGTGGCGTACGCCGAGACGGTACTGTTCATCGTGGTGGCAGAGGAGTTGGGGACTACGACCATTCTGACATACCGGAAGGCGGATGGCTTCTTGTGCTTCCTCGGACGCCCTCTTTTGGGATCAACCTTCGCCATAACCAGCACCTTGCTCCGCTTCTGGCTACCACGCCCCCGCTTGGTGGGCTCATCGAAAATTTCATCGCGGTGCGTTTTGAAAAACGCGTCGTCCAGCTCCACAACGCCGTCTAGCTCGTACTGGTCATCCCTGAGCCCCATAATGGCCCTGATTTTATGCATCATCGCCCAGATAGGCTCGTAGCGTTTATGACCCAGTTGGCGCTGTACCTCTTTGGCTGAAATGCCCTTCTTCGTCATAGACATCAGGTAGATCGTATAGAGCCAGTACTGAAAGGGCAGCTTGGAGGATTCCATAACTGTTCCGCTCCGTAGAGTGGTTCTGTACCCGCACTCCTTGCAGTCGTGTGACTTATGAGCCTTATTCCAGTAGTGGGTAGTGTTACCGCATCTCGCGCAAACAATCCCATTCTTCTCTTTGGCAAGCCGAAAATGCTGTATACAACTTTCCTCATCAGGATGCTGTCTGGCAAAATCAATCAAGTTCATGTTGAAAAATTTTTGCACAAATATAATCATATTGGCATGTTAACGGATAATCATATAAAATATTATTTAAAAGAATATCGAGGGGAAGCTACATCCTTAATCCGGATTTGCAAATAATGTACAGCGATAAATGGATCTCGGTTAAAAGTATTATTGAAAACCAGGATGTATCGGAAGTAGAAATCAAAGAACGATCTTATGCAAAACAGATAATAATCTTCGAGGAGTATAACAGGAAAATTGAAGAGGCAAGGAAAAGAAAAGAGAAAGAGACAGCTTTAGATTGTAAGTCAATTTATAGAATACCAGACCGCTACCGCTAAGCAGCGTGAAAAATCGCATCATCCTTTTACATGGCTTGAGAAAAATATCATTCCTTACGGTTAAATATTCCTGCGAACATGGTGAGTACATTTTCAATCGCCTGTTCACTTTCAACGGGTATTTTAATGTATGTTTTGCCATCAGATGCATCTTTTTGTACTATGGATGAAACAAATTGTTTTGTGGCTTCAGGACTGGCAAGGGTTTGTCCCAGTTTACCAAGAAAGGCGAGACCTGTCTGAATAATATCTTCGGGAGCGACGGGTTTGTCCGCAACTTTTTTGTTTTCTGCTTCTTTCTGCACAATATCGTCATCCCCGAGGAAAGCAGGAATTCCTGTGAAATCTCCTGTGGCGTTTCTTGTGACATCTCCTGTGGCGGTACTTTCTTCTATAAATATTTCATCAACATTTTCTCCGGCAACCTGATCTGCTGTTGAAGCTTCAATCTCTTCGGGCTGATCTGTTATGGCCGGCTCAGAGGAGATCATTTCCTCAACCGAATTCATCAACACTTTGAATTTACTGTTATTCAGAAAAATTGTATTATCACCCTGGTCAAGAATACCTTCTGCCAATCCTTTTTTAAAACTAAGTACACTCAGCATCTTATGCTCAATGGTACCGGTTGATACCATATTTATCACAGAAACATTTCTTTTCTGTCCGATCCTGTAGATTCGGGCGATCCGTTGTTCAATTACGGCAGGGTTCCATGGGATATCCAGGTTGATAAGCAGTGAGGCCGCCTGAAGATTAAGTCCCACACCTCCTGCATCTGTTGAGAGGAACACCCTGCAATCCGGGTCATTATTGAAGTTTTCAAAAAGTTTGCCACGGGCGGATCCCGGAATACCGCCGTGCAGATATTGAAATTTAATATTCCGGGCATCAAGTTCCTGCGAAACGATACGGGTCATCCGTTCCCACTGACTGAAAATAACTATCTTTTCATCGCCTTCGGCAAATACTTTTTCAAGAATCTCAAGCAGTTCATCAATCTTGGTATCATTACGGCTGGTTTGATCAAGAATATAAGTACTGTCACAAACCATACGCATTGTGTTAAGAAATATCATCAGATTCTGACGGTCTTTCTCACTCAGGAAACCCTGCCTGTGCCATTTAGCAATAAGTGTGGCAACATATTGCCGGTATTCCTCGTGAATTCTGCTTTGAGCCCCGGTCATGGGAACATACAGGATCTTATCCATTCTTTCCGGCAGCTGCAGTAAAACATCTTTTTTACGACGGCGTATCATGGTGTCGGATAAAATTTCCCCTATCCTGTTTAAATTCTGATAACCAATAACTTTCCCTTTATGATCAGCTATCCGGTGTTCATGCAGGAAACGGTAAAAGGGCCCCAGTGTATATGGATTCGTAAACTGAACAATCGAATATAATTCCTCCAATTTGTTCTCGAGTGGTGTACCTGTAAGTACAAAAGAATATGGTGCCTGAAGTTTTTTAATATTCCTGGAGATCTTTGTCTTGAAGTTTTTAATTCGCTGAGCTTCATCCAGTATGATTATGTCCGGCAATGTCTGCCGGATCTCTTCAATATCATTTATCGCCGTGTTGTATGAAACAATTTTATAGAAAGAATCATTTTTATATTGCACTATTCTTTTATCGACCAATCCTTCAATCACCCGGGCCTGTTGACCGGTAAATTTTTCAATTTCCGATTTCCACTGGTATTTCAGCGATGTCGGACAAATGATCAGTGCATATGTAATACCTGCTTCTTTCCTGAGTAATTCAGTTGCCGCAATTGCCTGAACAGTCTTTCCGAGTCCCATATCATCAGCAATAATACAACGACCCTTTTCGGCGGCAAAACAAATACCTTCCTTCTGGTAGGGAAACAGCTCGGTATTAACCAGGGATTTGAAAACACCGTTACTTATCTGCAGACGATATTTTTCAAAAACCATTTTACTGCGTTTATGATCTTCCCTCTTCTCAATGATGTAGGAAAGCGCATCAGGATAACATCTGAAACTTTCACTGATAGTTTTGGCTTCCTGAATTATTTGATCTATGATATCATATGAACTTTCGGGAAGTACTTTATTTTCATCGAAATACTTTTCAGCCAGAATCTGCAGTTCCTTACTGTTTTCTGTTCCTGTTCTTATTCTGATTTTCCGTTCACCCCTGTAATCCAGGAATATGGAACTATAAACCGGATTGTATTCTTTGTTCAGAAGATGACTTTTATTAAGAACAGTGTCAATATACCTGAAAACGGCTTCGATATGCTTGCAGGTGCCCAGACCATTTGTTTTGAAATCGCCACATTCACAGAAATTTGCACTGTTATCCTTACTTCTTATCGCAACTTTATACCTTAAGCCGGTTTCGGGATTACGTACCTCATAATCTGAAAATACCGGATGGTTCCCCTGTTTCTTTACTGCAAAATGATGAGTCCATGCATATTGCCTGCGTAAAGCATATTGCCATTCTTCAAGGGTCAGATCTTCAGGCTTTCTCAGATAGGAGACATTTTTATAACGGAGTCTGATTTTGTTTAAGTCCATGGTTTTTTTGTTCAAAAGTATCCCGTTATGATTTTTAATGGCCGGCATGCCGGCTTAACTTTTACAAAAGTTTTAAACAGGAAATAAACAACTGCCTGCTTTTTATTTTACTAAACAATATACCGAGAGGTGAAAGAAAATGTAACTGTGATTTTTATTTCATAAAAGGTTGAAGAATGCTGAATTGGCAGGCCAGACTATCGTTTGTTTTCATTTTCCTCAGGCAAACAGTAGCAGGCTTACTGCCATAACCATCATGCCGCCGACCAGGCCGCCAATTGCCAGATGATGTTCACCGTATTCCTCGGCTGTCGGAAGAAGCTCGTCCAGGGAGATATAAATCATTATTCCGGCAACTGCCGCAAATATGAAACCGAAGGCTCCTTCCCCGAGAAATGTCTTTAGAATGAAATATCCGGCCAGTGCTCCGACAGGTTCTGCCAGGCCTGAAGTAAATGAAAGCCAGAAGGCCTTGCTTTTGTTTCTTGTGGCAAAATAAATAGGAACAGACACGGCAACACCTTCCGGAATATTGTGTATTGCCACTGCTACGGCAATGCTGATACCCATTGTCTGGTCATTCAGGGCAGCCAGAAAAGTAGCCAGTCCTTCCGGGAAATTGTGAATGGCAATTGCGGTTGCGGAAAAAAGACCGAGGCGGTATAATTTGTGATTCTGATATTCGGACTTATCACTATTCCCATTGAGCTTATGTATTTCATGTGGATTTTCATAGGAGGGGATCAGTCTGTCGATCAGTGCTATAAGTCCGATACCCGTAAAAAAGGCAATGACAGTGTACCAGTATCCTGCTTTTTGTCCGAAGGACAGACTTAATGTTTCCCTTGCCGCAGGAAAAATTTCTATAAGAGAAATATATATCATTACACCTGCTGAAAATCCAAGGGAAAGAGCCAGAAATTTCGGACTGAATTTTTTTGAAAAAAATGCCATCAGACTGCCAATGCCGGTTGAAAGGCCGGCAAAAACCGTGAGTCCCAGGGCGAATAAAAAGTTTTCTGTGTTCATCGATATGATTCTTTTACGTAAATGAACAGGGTAAATATAATAATATATTAATGCTGTTTTTTCCCCTCCTGCGGGAAACTGTATTTTCCCTTCTCCGGGAAATAGTTACTTCTCCCTGGAACGGAAAAACTTTTCTCTGCTTGATTTTTATGTTTTAACCCTCCTGATATTTTTCAGAAAAATGATTTTATAAGCGCTCTCCAAAAATTGTCTAATTTTGCAGTCAAATAAAAAACATGGAAAAAAAGACTGATCCTGTATATTCCCGGAATGTCCTGGAATTCGTGGCTGCAGCAAACGAATTCTGCAAATATGCCGAACGTTCCGCGGAGATTAAGGGAGGAGAGCTCCTCAGGATCCTTCAGCGTCTGCTTCCCTACCTTTATATCAGGGCATCCTTCCTGCCATCACTGGAACCGGTTTTTGAAGACGGGAATGAAAAATTCGTCACCGAATCAGACTGGAATACCATTCATGATTCACTGAAAAAACAGTTTGGCAGTACCGATGAATATCTTGATATATACGATGCGGGACCGGAAGGCCCGGATAATATTGTACAGTCCAGTCTTTCAGAAAATCTTGCTGATATGTACCAGGACATCAAGGATTTTCTGCTTCTGTATCAGACGGGAACCGAGGAAATCATGAACGATGCAGTCTGGGAATGTAAAATAAGTTATGAAAATATCTGGGGACAGAAACTTGTCAATTCATTGAGGGCAATTCACATGTTCATTTACTCGGGAGATGAACCTGAGAAAGATATTAAAAATGAAAATGACGGGGAAAGAGATACTTCTGAATGGTTTATCTCTAAACGTCAGAGGGAATACGGAAAAAATGATGAATAGCACTTATCCTGAAAATATTACTGCTGAAGAAATCAAAAATTATGATCTTGCCTGGTTCAGAGGGAGGATAGTGGTAGTGGATGATATCACAAAATTCAGGAAAATATTTCCGGAACTGGCCGGCCATAAGGTTCTGGGTTTTGATACCGAGACACGCCCCTCTTTCCGCAAGGGACGAAAGAACAAGGTATCTCTCATTCAGCTGTCAACCGGCAGCCTGGCCTGCCTTTTCAGAATAAACAGGATAGGGATACCGGATGAACTTGCTGACATACTTTCCGATCCCTCAGTCATTAAGGCAGGAGTTGCGATTCATGATGATCTTCGTTTTCTGACAGGCATCAGGAAATTTACCCCGGATGGATTTATTGATCTCCAGAAGTTCGTGAAGGAATTCGGGATAAAAAGCTCCGGACTCAGGAAACTCGCGGCAATCATTCTTGGTTTCAGAATATCTAAGGCCCAGCAGATTACAGACTGGGAAGCAGGTGAGCTTTCAGAAGCCCAGATAGTATATGCGGCCACAGATGCCTGGGTCTGCTATGAAATCTACAGCAAACTAATGAACGGCAGATAGATTTTTCAGAAAGGAAGACCGGAATTTTCTGTTACACAGATACCAGATCTTACAGTTTATATATTTTGTTGTTGAAAATTATCAGACATGACTCCCCTTATTAACAGATAATCCAGGTGATGGAAAGAGCGAGAATCATATTAAAGTCAGGCAAGGATCAATCCGTAAAAAGATTTCACCCATGGATATTTTCGGGAGCCATAAAGAAGATCTACGGATCTCCGTCGGAAGGGGATGTTGTGGATGTTTTTGACAACAAGAACACATTTCTTGCCAGGGGCCATTATCAGCCCGGATCCATAGCCGTGAGGATCCTGACTTTCGAAAACACTGAAACCGGAATTGATTTTTTCAGGGAAAGGATCAGAAATGCAATTAATTACAGGGAATCTGCAGTACTGAAAAATACCAGGGAAACCAATGCTTTCAGGCTTGTCCATGCGGAGGGAGACAATCTTCCCGGCCTGATAGTTGATTATTACAACGGGGTGGTGGTTATGCAGATGCATTCCGTGGGGATGTACAGACTCAGAGAGGAGCTTACGGAAATACTGAAGGATTTACTCGGGGAAAAGGTAAGGGCTGTCTATGATAAAAGCGGGGAAACAGTTCCGTACTTGTCGGGTATTGGGGCAAGAAACGGATTCCTTTACGGCAGTTCAGGACCTGTGGAAATTACTGAAAACGGATTTCGGTTTATGGTTGATATTGAATCGGGACAGAAAACCGGATTCTTCCTTGACCAGAGGGAAAACAGGAAAATGCTTGCTGAATATTCTGAGGGAAGAAATGTTCTAAACCTGTTTGCCTATACAGGAGGCTTTTCCGTGTATGCAATGAAAAATGCCCGGATGGTCCGTTCCGTTGACAGTTCCGCTTCAGCAACCGGGCTGGCGGATGAAAATATACGGCTTAATTTCGGGGATGACAAAAGACATGAGGCTGTAAAGGCAGATGCATTCTCGTACCTTGCCGGTACTAAGGACGAATTTGATCTCATAATACTTGATCCGCCGGCGTTTGCAAAACACAACAATGTGCTTGCAAATGCCCTTCAGGGATATAAAAGATTAAACCTTAAAGCTATAGAACAGATCAGGCCTGGAGGAATAATATTTACCTTTTCCTGTTCCCAGGTTGTCTCAAGGGAGAATTTCAGGAAATCAGTGTTTGCGGCTGCCGCAAATACGGGCCGGAAGATAAGGATTCTTCACCAGCCCGGGCAGCCGCCGGATCATCCGGTGAATATTTATCATCCGGAAAGCGAGTATCTGAAGGGACTGGTATTATATGTGGAATGAACAATGAGAAACTGATGTTCCTGATGTATATATTGATTTCCCGGCCGGTATCTTCAGGGTTGGCCTGTATCTTCAGGGACGGGAAGTATACTTTGAATAAACGGCGAAAATCCGGGAATACAGTTATATATGGTGAATTGCAGGCGGTGAAGGTTTTGATTTGATAAATGAATTGGTTTATAAAATATGGGTACAGATAAACACATTGCGACAATTGCGTTAAAACTCGGTCTTCATGAGTGGCAGGTTGAGAATACAATCCGTCTTCTTGGCGACGGGGCAACAATCCCCTTTATAAGCAGGTACCGCAAGGAAATGACAGGCAGTCTGGATGAGCTGAAACTGCTCCATATCCGTGACGAATACCGGAGGCTTCAGGAACTGGATGCACGAAGGGAAAGTATTGTCAGATCCATAGAAGAGCAGGAGAAAATGACTCCTGAACTGATGGAGAAGATTAAGAATGCAGTGACCATGGCCGAACTGGAGGATATCTACCTGCCTTTCAGACCAAAAAGAAGGACCAGGGCGACGGTGGCCAGGGAGAAAGGTCTTGAAACACTTGCTGAGTTGCTTTTCAGGCAGCAGGAAACCAATCCCTCTTTGAAAGCCGAAGAGTTCCTGAGTGATGAAGTAAGCACCACGGAGGAGGCACTTTCCGGAGCCTCCGATATAATAGCCGAATGGATAAATGAAGATGAAACAGCAAGGAAAAGACTGAGGCGTCTTTATGAAAAGGAGGCGGTTATTTACTCAAAGGCAGTAAAAGGCAGGGAGACGGAAGGTATTAAGTACAGTGATTATTATGACTGGTCGGAGCCTCTCAGGAAATGTCCGTCCCATCGGCTGCTTGCCATGAGAAGGGGAGAAGAGGAAGGTTTTCTGAAGATATCAATTGAACCGGGGGAAGAAAATGCCCTTGAGATGCTGAGTTCTCTTTTTGTAAAAGGGCGAAATGAATCATCAAAACTTGTTGAAAATGCCGTCAAAGACAGCTGGAAACGGCTTCTTTCCCCGTCAATGGAGACTGAATTCAGGAATATATCCAAGGAAAAGGCGGATGATGAGGCCATAAAAGTCTTTTCGGAGAATCTTCGTCAGCTGCTTCTGGCACCACCCCTCGGCGAAAAGAATGTACTGGCCATTGATCCGGGATTCAGGACAGGATGCAAGCTGGTATGCCTTGACCGCCAGGGAAACCTCCTCCATAATGAAACAATATATCCGCATCCTCCGCATAACCAGACCGCCCTTTCCGTGAAAAAGATACTGTCACTGGTAAATGCCTACAAAACGGAAGCAATTGCCATCGGCAACGGAACGGCAAGCAGGGAAACGGAAGATTTCATCAGGTTTATCAGGTTTGAAAAGGATATCCAGGTATTTGTTGTGAATGAGGCCGGTGCATCAGTATATTCCGCCTCAAAGGTTGCAAGGGAGGAATTTCCCGGTTATGATGTTACTGTCCGGGGAGCCGTTTCCATTGGACGGCGTCTTATGGATCCGCTTGCAGAACTGGTCAAGATAGATCCGAAATCGATAGGAGTGGGGCAGTATCAGCATGATGTTGATCAGAATAAATTGCAGGATGCTCTTGATGAAGTGGTTATAAGCTGTGTGAATGCAGTGGGCGTTGAAGTCAATACAGCTAGCAGTCATCTTCTTGCCTATGTGTCCGGACTCGGTCCGCAGCTGGCACAGAACATTATTGATTACAGGACTGAAAACGGGCCCTTCAGATCGCGGCAGGAGTTCCTGAAAGTAAAAAGGATGGGGACCCGGACCTTTGAACAGAGTGCAGGTTTCCTTCGTATCCGGAATGCCGTAAACCCGCTTGACGGCAGTGCGGTTCACCCTGAAAGCTACCGGGTTGTCGAAAAAATGGCAGGGGATCTGGGCTGCGACATAAATGAACTTATGAAAAATGAAGCAAGACGGAAAGAGATAAGGCTGGATGATTATGTTACAGCACAAACCGGACTGCCAACACTCAGGGACATCATGGATGAACTTGCCAGACCAGGGCGCGACCCGAGATCAAGGATAAAGGAGTTTCGTTTTGCAGATATCCACGAAATAGAAGATCTTACTCCGGGAATGATTGTTCCGGGAATCGTTACCAATATCACGAAATTCGGGGCATTCGTGGATATCGGAATACAGCAGGACGGCCTGGTGCATATTTCAAATATGAGCACATCCTATATTAAAGATCCTTCGGAAGTGGTGAAGATACATCAGCATGTAATGGTAAAGGTTATTGCCGTTGATGCTGAAAGAAAAAGGATACAGCTTTCAATGAAGGATACCACCGGAAAAACTCAATAACAACATCAGGGCGCCGGGGAAATCCAGAGGGTAATACTAAGGTTTAGCAATGGTATTATGTCATCATCCGGATAACTGCTGGAGAAACCTTAATAAAGGTTTCTCTTCCTGGAAGCTAAAAGGTTGCCGTTCCAGGTAATTTTTCCCCGTGGCAATTCCGGGATCAGACTCTGTTAAAAATTCTCACCGGGGGAATCCAAAGGGTGATCTTCCCGGAAAGGTCATTACCGGCTTCCTTGGGAATTTTTCATCTCTCATTGCAGCATGATATGCCAGTGATGCCGTTATTATGGCATTTATCCTCA
>Ga0208940_1004924_pt1 | contig 10214 bp, 11 predicted proteins | sample AD_JPNNA6_MetaG_FD_184445 | JGI IMG/M metagenome (GOLD analysis project Ga0208940, IMG submission 184445) | Active sludge microbial communities of municipal wastewater-treating anaerobic digesters from Japan - AD_JPNNA6_MetaG (SPAdes) (version 2) | ecosystem: Engineered > Bioreactor > Anaerobic... | reverse complement strand
CCGGCGAGTTGGCGGCCCTGCCCATCACGGAGGAGGTCGCTCAGATGTGGGCGCAGATGCGAGTGGTCGTGGGGCAATCGGGGCGACGGATCAACGTCAACGACCTCTGGATCGCGGCGACCGCAGCAGTGCACGGTATGCCGGTCTGCACCCAGGACGATGACTTCGACGTCCTCGCCGAACTGGGTCTGGTCGCAGTCCTCAAGATCTAGCCGACCCGTCGGGGCGAGCGTCAGTCGTCGTCATCGACGTCTGTGGTCGCATTGCGACGACGGAAAGTTCGTTCGGCAAGTCCGCTGGACAGTTTGTCGGTCATCGATCTGGTCCGGCCGACAGCCTCAGAGCCGAAGCGCTTGGCCGCGTCGACACCGTCACCGCCCGTCCGAAGGGCTTGGTCCCGCACCTCGGCGGCCGCGGCTGCCCAACGCCTCGCCTCAAGTGACTCCCGGTCGCCTTCGATCCCCAAGCGCCCGTGGAATTCTGCGACGACCACGCCGACCTGATTACTGGCGTCAACCATTTCTCGTGGTTTGCCAGGGTGGAAGAGAACCTTTCTATTGGCCGTCCCCGCCGCGAGGTCCATCCGCTCGATCAGATTGCGCGTGGTGATCGCGATGGCATCAAGACGCTTCTCGCGAGCCGCCTTCAGCCCCATCCGGTGACCGTCGACCTCATCGGGGGAGGCATCCAGCACTCGGTCGAGTTCAAGGATCGCGACCCCGTCCTGCAGTTGGAAGCAGCGGGCGAGCACGGCAAGCCATTCCTGCACCTTGGGCTCGGCGTCCTTGGTCACCTTGGCAAGGTCACCGAGATTGCCCCTGGCTTCGAGACTCTCGGCTAGCGCGTCGAGTTGGCGCAGCGCGTAGGCCTGGGTCTCGGCAATGGTGGCGGGAGCGCCCTGGACCTTCGACCAAGTCACCTCGTCGACCCGACCCCTGCTCTCCCGGAGGATCATCGCCTCGTCGATGACCAGGCCGACTCCGATCATCCGGGCCAGTACGGCATCCTTCTGAGCGCGGAGGACGTCATCAACCTTCTGGTCGATGACCGCGAGATAGTCAGTGATCTCGTCCATCGCCTGCTGCATGGCCAGTTGTGCCATGATCCCGGCCGCGCCCGCCAGGACGGCAGGGTTTGTCAGGGCCGTCCCCGGGCCTTTGACGAACTCCACGAATCCCTTGACCTGGCCGCCTTTGCCTTTGATGACGCCAGTCCCCAGACCCGACTTTGCATTCTCTCGCAGCCCGTATTTCTCGATCATCTCCGCCGACTCCTTGGTCAGCTTGACCCATCGACCCGAGTTGGCAGCGATTTCGGACCCGGCCTGGGCAGCCGTCGCACCGCCTGACAGCATTGACCGCAATTGCGGAAGGTCCAACGATTTCGACGACAGGCCTTCGCTGCTGAGGAAGCGCTCCACCGCCTGCGTTTCTCCGATGACTGCCAAACCCTGGTCGTCGCAGATCAACTCGATGTCGTTCTCCATGCTGCGCTCCTGGTCCACGTCTCGGTTTCGCGCCAACGCTACCTTCGCAGTCCGACATTCACCGCCACCACGACCACCCGCAGATCTATGGCGCCCGAGTCAAGCCCTCGCCGGTCGGGAGCGGGCGGCATACCCCTGGCGAGGGTCCTATCGCGCGAAGGTGACGTGGACGATGCCGCTCTCGGAGACCTCGCTGGTCACCGAGTGGGTGAGTTCAAGCCCGCGCAGGTCGTCCCACAACCGGTCGCCCCGCCCGAGCAGGATCGGGGTGATCGCCACATGCAACTGGTCGACCAGACCGGCACGCAGGAATTCGCGGGCGGTGCTGACTCCGCCGCCGACGCGCACGTCCTGGCCGCCAGCGGCGTCGACGGCCTCAGCCAACACCGCCTCGATCGGGCCGCCGCGGAAGTGGAACGTCGTCCCGCCCTCCATCGGGATCGACGGGCGCGGGGCGGTGTGGGTGAGCACGAAAACCGGTGCGTGGAAAGGCGGTTCGTCACCCCACCACCCTTTCCAGTCCACCTGGTCGGGGAACGCGTGGAAGCCGAACATCCCCGCGCCCATGATCTCGGCGCCCACCCCCTCGAAATACGCTGCGCCGTAAGCATCGTCGAGCCCGGTCGTCCCAGCGCCGCTCGTGTCCCCCAAGACCCGCTCGCGGAAGGTGCGCGTGGCAGCGTATGCCGCGGTGAGCCGCCCCCAGTCGGCCCCCATCGGATTCTCCGGAGTCTGGTCGGCCGTCGAGGCGAATCCGTCGAGCGAGATGTTGAGGTCCACACGAACACGGGTCACGTCGGTGCCTTTCGTGGTTGGGCCGATCCGGTAGAGGATGGCGCCAGCGGCGGTGCCACAGAACGGTACGCCGCCTGGCCCGCGAGCCGGCGAACCGTGCTGGCACCGTGCCCGCACCGTTGAATCGGGAGGACTCCGATGCCCTTTCCCCAGCCCGGGATCTTTGCTCTCGGCACCCCCGCCCACAGCTACCTGGAGTTCGACCTCGTCGCGACCGACGGTGCCGGGCAAGGGCCGACGACGGCCAGGATCAGCGAAGCCCTCGCTGCGGCCGCTCGCCTGGGCGCAATGGCCTCGACGATGGGCGGCGTCAATGTGGTCGTCGGATTTCGGCCCGAACTCCTGGCAGCGGCACGTCACTCACTCGTCCCGGCAGCCCTGACCGGCTTCGCCCAGCCCGTGGTCGGCGACGACGGGTTCACGATGCCGGCCACCCAGCACGACATCGCCGTGTGGGTTGCCGGCGGGGCCGGTGACGTCGTGTTCGACGCGGCCACCGACGCGACTCGCGCGCTCGCGGCATACGCCACCCTTGCTGAGGAGACGACGGGGTGGGGCTACCACCGCGATCTGGATCTCACGGGCTTCACCGACGGCACCGAGAACCCCGAGCTGAGCAGCGCTCCGTCCCTGGTCCTCGTGCCCGAGGGAGAGCCGGGTGCCGCCGGGAGCGTGCTACTCCTGCAACGCTGGCCACACGACGCCGCCGCCTGGACCGCGCTCGGCGACGCCGACCAGGCACAGGTCATCGGCCGCACCAAGGACACCAACGAAGAACTCGCGCCACGCCCGGAGACGTCGCATGTCGCCCGCACCGACCAGGAGACCTTCGGCCACATCCTGCGGCGCAACACCGCCTTCGGGAGCGTCCGCGAGCACGGCACGGTCTTCGTCGGATTCGCCGCGACCCAAGCCCCGCTGGCCGACATGCTCGCGAGCATGGCTGGCACGCAAGGCAGGCCGCGCGACGCGCTGACCCGCTTCTCCCACCCCGAGACCGGCGCCTACTACTTCGTCCCCTCGTTAGACACGCTCATCGACCTCGCCGGCCCCGTCGCCGACTGAGTCACTCCCGCAAGCGCTTTGGGTATGCCGCGCGAACCGCCCAGAAGTGCCGTCGGGTGCGCGAGGTGGGTCCCGCATGTCCAGGCAGTGCTCGCGCAGCCGAGACCGTCTGCAAATCCTCGAAGGAGTTCAGGACGATGAGCGATCAGTCCCACGGGCACGCGCACCACGACCACGAGCGCCACCTTCACGACGACAAATACGCCGCGGAGGCCAACCAGGGCGAGTAGCCCACCCCAGACCTGACGAGGCCCGTATGCCGGTCACACGGCATACGGGCCTCGCCTCATCCAGGGAGTCACCCGGGTTTCAGGACTCAAGTTCAGTCAGCACGGCCTTGAGTTGTCCAGTGAAGGCAGGCAGATCATCTGTCGCGGTGGCATGCAGAACCCCGAGATCGATGGACCAGTAGCCGTGCACGATCCGGTTGCGTAACTGACTGGGCCGGGCCCAATTCACTGCGGGGTGGGCCGACTTAAAGCCGTCAGGGAGTTGGGGCGCCGCCTCGCCCAGCACCGTGAAGTTCCAGAGCAGCGCATCACGACATTGTCGATCGGCTTCGATGCTCTCAACCGCGCGGCCCGCGACAAGGGCTTGAGCCTGTTCAGCGGCGTCGATCATCTCGACGAGAAGGAGAACCTCACGCGGCGGCATAGATGGACTGTGCTTCGGCGAGCACGTGGTCGCGGATTCGGGGGTTCAACGCGCGCCGAGAAACAAGGTCGACAGGGCGTCCGAACAACACTGCGAGCTCGTTGTTGAGGTCTTCGATCTCCCAGCCAAGCCGGGTGTCCGGGGCGAGGGTGTAGAGCAGGTCGATGTCGCTGTCGGGCCGCGCTGCGCCGACCGCGAGGGAGCCAAAAACGTCGAGGCGAATCACCCCGTAGCGCTCACACACCTCGCGCAAGCGCTCCCCGTCGACATCGAGTGCGAGCACGTCCGAAGTCTACGCGAGCGGCACGCGCTGGCACGGTTTGATCGGGTATGCCGAGGCGCAACCGTCGCGGCCACTCCGGTCCGGCGCGCGGGGTGTGTGCGCCCGAGGGGCTGACATGGAGTTGCCACGGTCCCGCATTACACTCCGCGGGATCGGCTCTTGCGCCCCTCGGCAGTGAACGGACACCTCATGGACCTCGGAGTCCTCCTCCTGCGCCTTGTCATTGGCGCACTTCTCGTCGGCCACGGCACCCAGAAGCTCTTCGGCTGGTTCGGAGGGTCGGGCCTCACCGGCACCGCCAAGTTCTTCGAAGCGGTCGGCTTCCGGCCCGGCCGCCCCAACGCGATCGTCGCGGGTCTGTCCGAGTGCGGCGCCGGCCTCCTGATCGCGTTGGGCCTGCTCACCCCGCTCGGCGGCGCCATGGCCGCGGGCACGCTCATCGTCGCCGGCTCAGTCAACGCCAAGAAGGGCCTGTGGGCCACCAACGGCGGCTACGAACTCCCACTGGTGTATGCCGTCATCGGCGCCTGTCTCGCGTTCATCGGACCCGGCGCCTACTCCCTCGACCAGGCCCTCGGCTTGACCAGCCGGTGGGGAGTTGCCAGCGGGCTCGTCGCACTCGTCCTCGCCGTCGTGGGCTCCGGCGGGTTCCTCGCCGTGTCCCGCCGCCGCCCGGCCTGATCAGGCAGAGACCATGTCCGACGTCACCGTGAGCAACAACCCGGATGGAGTGCCGACCTCAACCGCGCCAGACTGATCCGATGGACAGTCCGCGCGCGGCATACGACATCGTCGTTCTCGGCGGCGGACCGGTGGGTGAAAACCTCGCTCAAAACGCCACGGAGAGTAGCCAACTCAGCGCGGTGATTGTCGAGCGCGAGCTCGTCGGCGGCGGGTGCTCCTACTACGCCTGTATGCCGAGCAAGGCCCTGCTGCGACGGCGACGACGCTCAGCCCGACTCCGACTACCGCACTGGCCGCCCCGAGGGGCCACCTTGGCTGAGCACCGACCCCCTGAGCCCCTGGCCCGGCGGGTCAGCTTATGTGTGGTCAAACGGGGGCCAGGGACCGCGTTCCACCACACCCTAAGCAGCCTGCATGTGACGGATCGGCACGCCGGGTCAGCGTTTGGCGAGCGCGGACTCGACCCACCGGTGCATCACCGGGCCGGGCTGCGCTCCAACGGTGGTGTCGATGACGGCACCCCGGTCCAGGAGCACCAGCATCGGGATGCTCGTCGCGGCAAAGCGTTGAGCAGTGCGCGGCGAGTCATCGACGTTGACCTTGACGACCTTCAGCTTGCCGGCGAAGTCTCGGCTCAGCCGCTCGACGACCGGCGCGACCTGGCGGCATGGGCCGCACCACGGCGCCCACAGGTCAAGCAGGACGACCTGCGTGGTGTCGACCGCCGCGTCGAAGTCGGTGTCATCGGCCGAGACCAGATAGGGCAGATCGGCCGAGCAGACGGCACACCGCAGCCGGCCCTTCGCGGCCACGGGCACGCGGTTCTTCTTGCCGCAGGAGGGGCACGCGACGATCGAGCTAGCCATGCTGATCAGCCTTCCCTAGACGGAGTCCTGTCAGGGTAGCCAAGGCCCTATCGCCGGATGGGCTGCTGCAACTCGGTCACCCAGTCGGACTGGTCCTCGCCCTCGGCCCGCAGATACACCTCACGGCACGGCCCGGCGAACTCGTGACCGTTGTCGACGATCCATCGGTGCATGGCCTGCCAGGACTCCCCGATCGTCGCCATCGACCCCAAATGCACCCCGCACACAGCCTCGACCGCGGGCAGGTCGATGACCTCGGCACCGAAAGGCGCGTCACCGGCATACCCATAGCCCACGGCAACATCCATGCCGGCCTCGGTGATGGAGTACGTGGCGATGGGGGTGGCGAGCGCTCCGGGGACGTGCGCGAGCCCCTCCGCCACGGCGGCGAACATCGGCCCGATGTGCTCGCCGAGGCGTTCGGGGTCGAGGGTGGCGGTGCGCGCGACGAGGCGGGCCGCGGGCAGGGACTTGATGACGTAGTCGGCAGACATGTGGTGCTCCATTTCGATCATGCGGAGCCTCGACTCGACCGCCGTCAGCCGGGTGCCGACGGCGCGCGCCTCATCCTCGAGCTCGATCCGGCGCAGCCGGAGCATGCCGCGCAACTCCTCCGGACCGACCTGCTCGAGCAGGATGCGACGCACCTGATCGAGGGTGAAGCCGAGGTCCTTGAGAGCAACGAGGCGATTGAGGACGTGCAGCTGCTCGGGAGAATAGGAGCGGTAGCCGGTCCACGGATCCACGTGATCGGGCCGCAGCAGCCCGAGCTCGTCGTAGTGGCGCAGCATTCGCACCGACACCTGACCGAGTCGAGCGAAGTCCGAGATGTACATGACTCCGTTCTCCCTCCTCACACCGTGTGAGGGTCAACTCCCCTGCGACGCTCAACTTCCTCAGGTGCTCGCCCTCCGCAGAGGGTATGCCGCCCGCTCGCCTCGCGCTCAGTGCCCGCCGGTTAGTCGCGCCCGCGCGGCGGCATACTCGGGCTTGTCGAGGTAGACGATCTTGATCGCGACGGTGATGTCGTTGCTCTGGGTCGGCAGGATCCCGTAGACATCCTCGGGTCGCAGCCCGATGACCCCGACGTACCAGGCGATCATCACCTCCGCCGGCCGCCCTTGCAGCTGCACGTGATCGACGAACGCCCGCGGCGCCCCCGGCGGCAGGGAGTCGTAGACCTGCGCCATCATGCCGGCCAACTGCTGCTGTCCCCTGGCCTGGAGATCCTCGAGCCAACCCATGGTGCCCAGGATGGCCGCCGGAGCAGGCTGCTCGCCAGGAAACGCACGAACCTCGTCCGCACGGTGTCGGGTTGAGGTCACCCGCCGAGGGTGAAACGCGCGCGGGCCGCTCGGGCTAGCGTCGCCAGTGGTGGAGGGGTTTTGCGTCCGAACGGGCGCGGAGTCTTCTCGAGGATCGGAGGCCGAACGATGTCAGGCGCGACCCAGGTGGATCCGGACCGGCTGCTGAGCACCTTCCTCGACCTCGTCTCCATCGATAGCCCGACCGGTCACGAGGAGGAGATCGGTCGGGTGCTCGAGGCGAGGTTCCGAGCGTTCGGGTGCGCGACAACCAAGGATGCGATCGGCAACATCGTGGCGACCTATCCGGGGACTCGCGACGGGACCATCCTGGTCGCCACCCATATGGACACGGCCGGCACCGACCGCGGGGTGGTCGCGGTCATCGGTGACGACGGGATCATCAGGTCCGACGGCACGACGATCCTTGGCGCGGACGACAAGTCCGGGTTGGCCGGATGTCTGGAGTTGCTGACCGTGCTCCGAGCCGACCCCGAGATTGCCCATCCCACCATCGAATTCGTCATCACCGTGGGCGAGGAGAGCGGGCTCGTCGGTTCGCGCCAGATGGACGTCGGCGCCCTGCGCGCCACCCACGGCTTCGTCCTGGACACTGCCGGCGTCATGGGCTCGGTGACCTATTGGTCGCCCACGTCGGTCTATCTGACGATCACTTTCCACGGCCGCAAGGCGCACGCCGGCGTGGAGCCCGAGAAGGGTGTGAGCGCAGTGCAAGCGGCCGCGCGGGCGATCTCGACGATGACCCTCGGCCGGATCGACGAGGAGACGGTAGCCAACATCGGCATCATGACCGGCGGTGAGGCGCGGAACATCATCCCGGACCTCGCGGTCCTGTCGGGGATGGCCCGAAGCCACGACCAAGCGAAGCTCGACACTCAGATCGAGTCGATGCGCCTGGCCTGCGAGGCGGCGGCGTTGGCTTTCGGCGCGACCGTCGACTTCGAGGCGGAGGAGATCTATCGCACCTACAAGATCGAGGAGGACGCCCAGCCCTATCGAGAGGCAGCCGCCGCAATCCGGTCGCTGGGGCTGGAGGTGATCGCCCGCAAGTCCGGCGGTGGGACGGACGGAAACTACTTCAACGCCAAGGGGATTCCGTGCGTGGCGCTGACGACGGGGATGGTCGACGAGCACGCCACGACTGAGCACATCGCCATCGATGACCTGGTGATGGCTGCCAAGATCCTCTTCGCGATCGTCACCGGACCGGCAGCGGACTAGGTCGCCGGGTCAGCCAACAGCCCGGTCTCAGAGCAGGCAGCGTTCAGAGCAGACCCAGGTCGCTCGCGCGGGCGATGGCGGCGTTGCGCTCGGTGACGCCGAGTTTGCGATAGATGCTGCTCAGGTGCGTCTTGACGGTGTTGACCGACACGTAGAGGTCGGCGGCGATCTCGTGGTGCATCATCCGCCCCGGCAGGTAGGCGAGGACATCGAGCTCGCGAGGGGTGAGCGGTTCGATCAGGCCCTGCTGCTGACTGGCGCCCGGCTCCAGGCGGGCGACGACCTTCCCGAACGCAGCGTCGCTGAGCCATGATGTCGCGCCGCTGCCTCGGCGAACCACACGCAGCGCAGCCGGCACCTCGAGGAAGGGCCAGCGCAGACCCTCGGCGCGCGCTGCCGCGATGGCCTCCCGCAACGACCGGTCGGCACCCCGCTGGTCGCCCTCGGCGCGCAGCACGCGGAACTCGTGCAGCCGACGGCATACCTCTCCTCGCACGTCACCCACCGCGGTGGTCCACCCCTCCAGGACAGCCCGCGCCGCCGGGACGTCCCCCGTGGCAAGGGCCAGATCAACTCGCGCGGGGGCCAGCGCAGCGCTTTCCGGTATGCCGGCCGCCACGGTCCGCGCGCCGTCCAGGTCCCCGGTGGCGATGAGGAGATGCGCGAGCAGCGCGTGCCGCTCCTCGCGCACGAGGGTGGCCTCACTGCCTGCGGCGAGCGGCGAGCGCAGGTGGTCGAGAGCAGCGCTCGGCCCGTCCTGCAGTGCGATCAGCCGGGCTTGCAGCACCTGTTCCAGGTCGGCGTTGATGCCCGCGCTCACGCGTCCGTGCACATGGACTTGGGCGTCGGCGAGGCAGCGCCGCGCGTGGTCCGGCTCGACGCGGTCGAGGTGGACTAACGCGAGGGCCAGGTGCGCATGCGCCGACCCCAGGTGATCGGACAGCCGGACCGACCGGCCCTCCTCGATCGCGGACCGCGCCAGCCCCATCGCCTGCGCGCAGCGGCCCTGCCAGGCGCGGACCAAGGCCAAGGTGCTCAACACGTAGACGTGCCAGACGACGTAGCGGGTCCCGGGCAGCGTCCGAGCGTTCTCCAACACGTCCGCCGCACGGTCGAGGTCGCCGGCGAGGAAATGCGCCAGACCTGAGGTGTATTCGGCGACGGCCTGAACGGAGTCGGCTCCCCCGATGCCGAGGAAGTCGACGACCTCGGCGGGGTCGAGCCCTTGCAGGGCGACGCGCACCCGATCAGTGACCTGCAGGACCTGCGGCGGCGGCAGGTCGCGGAAGACCAGGAAGGCAGAGAGCGCCTCGGCTGCGGTCCGCTCCCCCAGGGTGAGATCGGGACGGCGGCTGAGCCGGCGATGGGTCTCGGTCGCTGCCGTCCCCTCACCCGCAGCCAACTGGGCGGCGAGCAGGCTGATCTCGACCTCGACCGGGCCATCGGGATCCTCGGCAGCGATGGTGCTCAGCCAACGCACGAGGGTTGCGGCCTCACCCCGTTCGACGAAGTGGTGGCCGATGCGGGAGATGACTCGGAACGCCCCGGCCGGGTCGCCGGCATCGAGCAGATGGCCGACCGCTTCCTCCTCATGCCCGTGAGCCAACAGCCACCGGGCGGCCCGGTGGTGCAGGGCGCTCACCGAGTGCGGGTTTTCGATCCGCAGCCGGGATCGCAGCGCGTCGGCGAAGAGGTGCTGATAGCGGAAGGTCGTGCCGGCCTCGTCCAGGGGGATGAGAAACATCGACCGGTGGAAGAGCCCGTCAAGCATTCCCGCGGCGATCTCCAGGCCCGTGACGGCGTCGCACAGATCGGCCGACAGCCAGTCGAGGACG
>Ga0208940_1004916_pt1 | contig 10223 bp, 13 predicted proteins | sample AD_JPNNA6_MetaG_FD_184445 | JGI IMG/M metagenome (GOLD analysis project Ga0208940, IMG submission 184445) | Active sludge microbial communities of municipal wastewater-treating anaerobic digesters from Japan - AD_JPNNA6_MetaG (SPAdes) (version 2) | ecosystem: Engineered > Bioreactor > Anaerobic... | reverse complement strand
AGATGATGTGGGACGATGTCCACCTGCTTAAAATCGTACTCAATCGCCGGTTCCAGCCGGGCCTCATACCCCAGGGACAGTTCACGTTTTTTATCGAGTAGTGGCAGGTTTTCGGCCTTGACTTCCAATCGGTTTTTGATCGCTAGGGAGGCCCCTTCCCCGTCGGAGAAGTCGATCACCTCGGCAGACACAACCGAACCAATCGATCGTTTGACCTTCGGGCCTACCTCGACGTGTTCATCAGTGAGGGGGAGTCCGGCCATTTTTTCTGCGGCGCGTGCGATCTGTGCGGGGGACCGATAGACCTTGAAGATTTTATTTGCCGGTTCCAGACCGAGCTCATGCCCGAAATAATCCAGGACGCCATCACGTACTGATACGGCGGTTTTTTGCTCGACGTCAAAAGTTACTGCATCGAAAAAATGGCCGGAAATAATGGACTGTGCCATTTTGCCTCCCCTTGTCTTGTGATAATACAGACTTGAAAAGTTCCTGTCAACATTATTTTTTCATTCTGGAATCACGGCGTAGGAATCACAGCGGCAATTGAAGTCGAGGCCGGGGTAAAGATATTCGCCATCGACGCTGGAATAGCAGCCCTCATCGAGCCGGTATCGTTTGCCGTCACGGTCAGCGTGGCTTGGTCGGACGGTGTCATCTCCGGATGTGGACCAAATTGCCTCCTCGATGCCCAGGTGTTGTTGACGGATTTTATTTGCCAGACCGTTGAAATTGCCGATCTGGTTTCGGGCCAAAGTTGACGCATTGCGCAACCGCTTGGCCTCGAGGACGGAATAAGTCGTCTCGATATAGGCCAGGTCCCGGCCCTCGGCCATCAGGTGCAGGGTATGCTCCAGGGACTCCCGAAGGGCCTTGTCACGGAGTGATTGAATCCACATTACCGTCTCGTTGATCAGGGCGTTGATCTCCCAGGTGGCACCGTCGGCCTTTATCAGATTCTTGGTGTCGATGCCCAGGGCCGGGGAAACGGACCGGTAAAACGTGGCCTTGTTGTACAGGTCGGCCTTTTGCAGGATTTCAGCGACCGTTTCTTGGATTCGCTCGTCTGATAACTGAGCAAGGATTCGCCGCTTGACCTTGGCCGCTTTTTTTTGCGCCTCGACTGCCCAATTATCGTCGGTGAGGGTCAACATTTTTGCGGCGGCCTCGGAGTCGGCAAATTTGGCAATCTCGGATTTGGTCAGGGAAAACACGTTATTTCGCCAGCGATTGAACACCTGCCGGACGATAAATTCGCAGAACCGGACAAGGGCCGCTTCCTGGGCCTTCGGGGGTGCTGGCATGCGGACCAGCTTTTCACCCCGGTTAGGTTTCGGTCGTTTCGCCATCGTCGAACCCCGGGAATTCTGACTCCAGATCCTCTGCCTGCAAGATCGCCTTATCGACCAAATAACGCTGGTGGTCTTCACCCATGTTGAATAATTTTCCGGCGTTATCGAGAACCCTCCCCTCATATTCGATCTGCTGGGCCGGTGTGCCTTCCTTAGTTTTCGGGAATTCGGCCGGTGGTTGACCCAGGATCGCCAACAGTTCGTTGATCGGGTCTATCAGGAAGGATTTGGTGCGATTAAATGTCCGTTGTAGTGTGTTTTGTTCTTGAGTCCCGGCGGAATTCAGGCCCTCGACAGCCTGACCAACCAACATCGGGACAGGGATGCCCGTAACCATTGCCAGTCGTTGCAGGGTCAATCGGGACACTTCGGCAACGTCTGACAGTGTTTGAGACACGGACACAACGTCATCTTCACTGTCAATAATGCCATCACCGTAAATCGAACGCAGGTCTGCAAGGGCCGAGTAATACTTAATCAAGTCCTTGTCGCGGTTGGCCGCCAGGGCCTCCTTGAACCCCTTGATTTTATGGAAGACTGTTGAATTCTTCTCGATTATCGCAGAACCGGCCCTCTGAACGATTTGGTCGTTGACGATTTCGTTACGGATTAACTCAAGTTCCGAAATTCCGCCGAAATTGTACACCTGGGCTTCGCTGCTTGGAGGTTCGACGTAGCGAAAATCCACCAAGTGCGACCAGTGGATTACCTGCTGTCTGACTCGGTACGTCGTCGGTAGATCAAAGCGTTCGTCGAACAAATCATCCACCGGGTCACTGGCCGTTACGTCGGAACCGGGGAAAACGACCAAACGGACCTTGTCGGGATTGACTCGGCCTTGCCGGGGCTTGGTCAGGTCAACCCCAGGCTGTGCTACCAGGACAACTGCCCGACCGTAGCCCAGCATGTACCGACAGGCCTCACGGACTAAGACATCAAGCCGGTCGAGGTAAAACTTTTCCGCCGTGTCAGACTCGAAGGCCAATGTATCGTCCAAGGCCCCGGTCGTTTTGATGTCGATTATTTGCTGACAGACACCCAGTTTGTTCAGCTGCTGTAGCTCGGAATTTGATACACGCGGGGCATTGACGATGTTGGTGGCAATCCCAGAACGCCGCTGGGCAAGTTGGTTTCTGACGTTGATTAGGCCGTCGTTGAAAGCGCTCATAACAACTCCCTGTAATTCCATGTCGTCCCAAGTTCATTATACGCCCTCGAGCAGGCGTCCACAATGTCGTCATGTTTGCCGAAGGGAAAACTCCGCAATTCATCAAGTAGGGCCTCGTTCCATGATGCCCGCAACATTCTCACGTTACCGACGTTGACCTGGGCGGCGAACGGTTCTGCCCGGGTGGCCTTGTCGCCGGTTTCCCGACTGAACGAAAACGAAAGGCCCTGCAATTTTTTGGATAGGTAGTTCATCTGCGCGACGCCAGCTTGGCCGGGGTCCTGGGGTATCGACTGTCGGCAACCGTCAAGCTGGGCAGTCTGCACTATCAACCGTTCAACATCCTCCGGCCCTCCCTGGGTGCGTTGCAAATCCGCAATATAGGTCACGTCGTCTTTTTGACCGAGTTTGGCCCCGACGGTCCAGTCGCCGTCTTTCCGGGTGGCGGCCAAATCCCAACCCCTAACCCAGGTTATCCCGTGCGGCAGGGCGTGGACAATTTCGATGTTTTGCGGCTTGAACATATTGCCATCCTCGACTACCGGCCGTTGTTGGTACAGGCTAGCCCAGGATGCGGCCCCTCGTTCGGCCTGGCGTTCCAAGAGGAAGTCCAGTGGCTTAAATTCCGGAAACAAAGCTTCACCGGCCCGGCGGTATTCATCGTCGGCCTCAGCGATTGCCGGGAATTGGATCAAGGTCACATCGTCACGATTGGCTAGTAACCGCCCTGCCGGGTCGTCAACGTGCCAGCGGGTCATTACAAGCAACAGCCCGGCTTTGTCGGAGAATCGAGAAAAAACGTCGTCCATCAGCCAGTCCCAGGTCTTGTTGCGGATCGTCTCGGACTGCGCCTCGGCCCGGCCCTTGATGGGGTCGTCGATTATTCCGATGTCGAGCGATTCCCCAGTAATCGGCCCTCCAACCGTGGTATTGCGAAAATAGCCCCCCTGGTCAACGTACTCCAACAGTTCACTATTGCGACGGTACTTGCTACTGACCGTGACAATGTTGGCTTGGTTGATCTTGGTCTTGGGGAAGGTTAGTTGATAGCGCTCACTGTCAAATATCCGCTGGAGGGCCAAGTTGGTGCGGACCCCCAGGCGGTCGGAAAACGAGGCGAAAATAACCTTTTTTGACGGGTCCTGACCGGCAATCCAAGCCACGGCGTCGGTAATTGCCGAGGATTTGCCGTGCTGGGGCGGTGTGCAGATGATATAGATCGGTCGTTTTCCGGCTTGCAGGTCGTTCCAGAATTGTTGGATTTTGCCAGATAAAACACGGGGGAACCAGCCGAGAATCAGGTTGGGATGTTGGAATTTGCGAAAGTCCCACAGGTTACGTTGACTGGCACGGATTTTGACCTCTTCAGCAATGTCGATATTTTCCCAACTCATAATCCTATATCGGCCCGCTTGAGGCCGCGCCTGGCAAGCTCTTCGTCCAGTTCCTCGTCGGTCAAATCCTCGAACGGGCGGCGTTTGTTCGGGGACATCGAGCCGTCGCTGGATGTTATATCGACTTTTCGGGCTGGCTCAAATCCGTATAGCTTGTCTAGTGATTCACTGGCCTGGATGATGGCCCGGCTGTCTTTTTTCTCCAGGGCCAGCTGGAGGGCCTGACGCTTTGTTATTATCGACCTTTCCCGGGACCATAGAGTAGCGATGGTTGCGGCCTCCTGGAGGGCCCTTATTCTGGGGGAAATCTTAGGGTTCTTTGCGAGGCGGGAAGCTTCGGTGTTGATAGCTGGATCACTCATATTTTCGACGTCATACACCTCCCGGTAGGCGTCGGAGTAGGTGGCCCCGCCTGCGACCAGTTGAGCGAATTTTTCTTGCTTGGGGGTTAGGGTCATCTAGGGCCTCAATTTTATTAGCAATGTTCTAATTCCTTAAACTTTTGCCCGCTTTGCTCAAGCACCGCCTCTTGACCTGTGAAATCTTGCCACCTGCGGATAATTACGTCACAGTATTTGGGGTCAATCTCCATTAGACGGGCCTGTCGGCCGGTCTTCTCACAGGCAATCAGAGTTGATCCGCTGCCTCCGAATGGATCAAAGACGATCCCTGTCTTTTTTCTGACGATGCTTATGCCCTTTTCAGGAAGCTCTACAGGAAAACATGCTTTGTGGTTATCTGCCTGCGAATTGGTGTTGCTGATCGGCCAGAAGTTGCTCACAATCTCGTCCAAGCCAAGCATTTCGCCGGTCGTCGAGAATAAATAGATCGGCTCCCAATCACGCCTCAGTGAACTCTTAAGGGGAATCGTTGATGACTTCTTCCAGCAAATTTGTTCAATCAAAAACGGCAGGCGATCTTCGATTTGTTTGATGTATTCGAAGCGCGAGTTTGCGTTGTAGCTGACATTCCAGAAAATGAATCCATTAGTGACCGAAAAACATACTTCCAGCACCCGCTTGGTGAAATCAATATACTCGGCTGATGGCAAGTTGTCGGAATATCCTTCGCCGTAAAGTTTTTTTGGCTTCTTGCTGGAGAATATGCAGCCATCTTTGACTCGCGTGTTTGCGTTATATGGCGGGGAAGTAAATACCAGATCGGCAAATCTGCCTTCCATCAGTGTTGCAACGCTTCCGCCGTCAGTTGAATCCCCGCACATCAGCCTGTGCTTGCCAAGCAGCCAAACATCGCCGGGCTTGGTTACTGGCTCGTCTTGCAGCTTAGGCACTTCATCCTCATCAACCAGCCCCTCGATTTCTTCAATCTGTAGCTCCTCAATCTCATCCAGTGAGAAACCAGTAAGCTCCAAATCAAAATCAAGCTCTTGCAGTTCTTGCAGTCCTATGCTCAGCAGCTCCGTATCCCAATCGGCATTTAGAGCAAGTTTATTATCTGCGATTACATAGGCTTTTTTCTGCGCCTCTGTCCAGCCTGTGGCGGTCATGGTTGGTACTTGCTCAATGCCCAGCTTTTGCGCTGCCATGATGCGGCCATGTCCTGCAATCAGCATTCCTTTCTCGTCTACTAAAACAGGTACAGTCCAGCCCCATTCGTTAATACTCGCTGCAATCTGGTCTACCTGCTGCGGCGAATGCGTGCGGCTGTTATTCGCGTATGGCACAAGCTCCGATACGTTACGCATTTCAACCTTACTGGCTGGCCATTCTGTTTTACTCACTTCCCCACCTCCAAAAGCCCCGATTTAATCAAAAACAATACCCAGAACGCCCGGTGCATCGGCGTTTTCCCACGCTCCCAGTGCATCCACGCCGACGGATCAACGTAGATCAACCGTGCTGCGGCTGACTGTGTCAACCCTAGCGATTGCCTCGTTGTTTTGATTTGATCAACTGTCGGAGACTGAATCATGACCTAACCTCTCACACCAGCACTAGTGACGATATCAGATGCCGGATATCAGATCAAGTTTATTTTCCTGGTTTCTAGATCATTGGTCATATTTTTGTTTCGGATTTATTGTCAATGATGTTCAAGGGTTCGGGTCGATAATATGACAAATGTCAATGTTTTTCCTTTTACATGTGAAAAGATTTGACATGTCCAAGCGGTTCGATTATTATTGCTTTGTTGGTTGATGGTTGACCAACGATGAAAACTTTTGGAGGTGCACGATGGAACGCAACGCAAACACAACGATTAACGTCAGGGACTTCACACTCGAATACAACGAGTATGTTCAAGGGTTCGTAGTCTCTTACGGCAAAGAAGAAGCATACCTTCAGTTTTGCAGCTTAAATAATGAGATGATTTTTGGCAGTGATGGAGGGTATATATCTGACGGGTTTACTGAAGAAATGATTGAAGCAGCCTACACAGCAGCCTACACAGCAGCTAGTGAAAACACAGAAGTAATGCGCGTTGAGCAAATGTTTCGCGACATTTATGCAGATGATAAAAAACTTGAAGTGTTCAATGAGCTAAGAGCACGTCAAGGATATATTTACATTCACCAAATTGAAGAAATTGCAGGAGAAGAATAGATATGATTTCAGTATCAGAAGCGGGAAGATTGGGTGGCATCATTACGAGCGACGCAAAGAAAATATCATCTAAGGCTAACGGTGCGTTAGGAGGGAGGCCTGTTAATGCAGTGCTAAATGATGATGGCACAGTGAAAGGGTGCAACACAATCTATAGACCAAAGGGAAGAGCTGGTGAATATGCGCCGCTATCATTAAACCTTTATCGTGGCTGCGGCCATGCTTGCGCTTATTGCTACGTTCCGCTAGTCACAGAGCAGAAAAGGAGCGAGTTCAACAAAGGCGCAACCGTTAGAAGCAATATTCTAAACATGATTGAGCGAGATGCAAAAAAATATCATGCTCTCGGTATAAAAGAGCAGGTTATGCTCAGCTTCACGAGCGACCCATATAGTCCAGAGCACCATATTGAGACGCGGGAAGCTCTTAAAATCTTAGCAAAATACGGCATGGGGTTTTGCACACTAACAAAAGGTGGCACAAGAGCATTGCGCGATCTTGATCTATTCAGGAAGGACAGAGACGCTTTCGCTACAACTATGACAAGTCTCGATGAGTCGTTTCAAAAAAAATGGGAGCCAGGTGCTGCGTCTCCTGACGATAGAATTGCTGCTCTCAAGGAGTTCCATAATGCTGGCATATTTACGTGGGTCTCTCTTGAGCCTACGCTTAACGCAGAATCGTCACTAGCTATTGTAGATGCAACGCACGAATTTGTAGATTTATATAAAGTCGGGAAAGTCAATCATGTGAAAATAAACCATGGGATAGACTGGGAAGACTACACTCACAAAATGATTGACAAGCTAAATACCCTCGGAAAGGCGCACTATATCAAGCAAGACTTGCAAATGTATCTACCTGAAGGATATCGAAACGAGATGAGGCCTAAACAGCATCATTAAGAACAAAGGCGTAGTATCTCATTGCTGCGCCTGTCTTTCCTTTTGCAATAACAAAATTGCTTGATTTCTTTCCTGTGATTTTTTCTATGTTTTTCACGACTTCAATTATTAGTTCGTCGTGCACATTTGAAGCACGTTTAAGTATGTGGTTTTTTATTCCACTTAACTCTCTCAAGCCCTTGCCTACCCTACCTAACCTTAAATCCATTGCACTTCCATCTGTTAGGATAAAGGCAACACTTCCTTTTTCGGTTCTATTTTGAACAATATACGAAAGAATATTATAAGGACTACCATATGCGTCTATGTCGAATATATTGTATTCATTAAGATTGATTTTTCTTATTGCCTTTTCTGCGTCACCACAGATAGTCTTTCTTTCATCAAAAAACTTTCTTCTATCTATCCCTATATAATCATCTGCTTTATGCCAGACACTCCTGTACATTTCCCCTGTGCCACAGAACACTTCACACACTCTGGGAGATTTGATTTTATCAAGAATTGATAGTCTTATTTGTTGCTTTGCAGCTATTGGCGCATTGTCTGTCTTTACGCCATTGAATTTACTCACCAGTCCACACCTCTGCTGAGAGGATATCTTTAACTGCTGTTGTTACTGCGTTTATTACATCAATCTTTACGTCTGGAGAGAATTTTACTGTTATGCTTTCTAGCTCTTCTTCTATTTTAAAATCATTGTCTATTGTTACTCCAAAGACATCATTAAACATCTTTGATAATTCGTTATCATCGAACCCTAGTTTACTTATGTCGAAGTCAAGCCTTGCGATACTATCTATCTCGCTGGTCAACACCTGCAAATTCCAATCGGAATTTAAGGCAAGCTTATTATCGGCAATTACATAAGCTTTCTTCTGCGCCTCAGTCCAGCCTTTTGCGGTCATTGTAGGCACTTGCTCTATGCCCAGTTTTTGCGCTGCCATGATGCGGCCATGTCCTGCAATCAGCATTCCTTTCTCGTCTACTAGGACAGGTACAGTCCAGCCCCATTCGTTAATACTGGCCGCAATCTGGTCTACCTGCTGCGGCGAATGCGTGCGGCTGTTATTCGCGTATGGCACAAGCTCCGATACGTTACGCATTTCAACCTTACAGGCTGGCCATTCTGTTTTACTCACTTCCCCACCTCCAAAAGCCCCGATTTAATCAAAAACAATACCCAGAACGCCCGGTGCATCGACGTTTTCCCACGCTCCCAGTGCATCCACGCCGACGGATCAACGTAGATCAGCCGTGCTGCGGCTGACTGTGTCAACCCTAGCGATTGCCTCGTTGTTTTGATTTGATCAACTGTCGGAGACTGAATCATGACCTAACCTCTCACACCAGCACTAGTGACGATATCAGATGCCGGATATTTGATCAAGTTTATTTTCCTGTTTTTTTTCATCGTCTGAATCACAAAGCCCGCCCCAACAGGCGGGCGCTTTGTCTGGTTTCTAGATCATTTGTCATATTTAGTTCAAATTTACCTCTTGACAGTCAAAAATTTATTACTACCCTTTTAATTAACTTAACGTTCTTAATTAAGGCCCCCTTAAGGGGGGCCTATTAGATCTTATAGATCTCTAGAAGAAGATCTGATCTAGGTAAGGCCATCCGACGGCCCCTTTGAGGGGGCCGGTAGGACAACAGGTAGTTGACAGATAACGGGAAATTTGCGACACTCTAGGTGTCGGTGGCACACCTCCAGCCGACACGCAACCATCAGCCCCGGCGAGCTACCCCACCCTTCCTGGTTCGCCGGGGCATTTTTTTACCCTTGATTTTATTACTGTTTTTCGGGTAAATATGACAAATGTCAATGTTTTTGCTTTTACATGTGAAAAGATTTGACATGTCTAAGTAGTTTGATTATTATTGTTTTGTTGGTTGATGGTTGACCAACGATGAAAACTCTTGGAGGTGCATGATGGAAAACAAACAAGTGCAATATGACAAACAAGTGCAAATTATCAGGAATTATCTGCGCAAGGCAGCGCCCGAGGAGCTAACTTATATAGCACAGAATTTAGATATATCGCGGCAATCGCTATACAACTATAAAAACCAAGGGCCAAAAAGCCGGAGCCTGGTTCACTTGTTGTTGGTTGATTATCTGGATTTATACAACCTGTGAAAGAGGCAAAGGTGGCTGATTTAACATCTGATTTTATTACTGTTTTTCGGGTAAATATGATAAATGTCAATGTTTTTCCTTTTGTATGTGAAAAGATTTGACATGTCTAATGGGCCGGGGTATTATTAGTCATCAGGTTGATGGTTGACCTGTGATGAAAACTTTTGGAGGTGCACGATGGAACGCAACGCAAACACAACGATCATTGTCAGAGACAAGAACATTTCCTGCGGCGGTAACGGGCGTATTACGTCGGTCAGGGTAGTCACCCCCGACGGGCTCAAGGGTTGGGCCAGTGACGTAGCTGAAAATATCACTGGATTCTGGTACAACTACGGGGAGCGCAAACACGAGCGAAAATGCTCACAGCAGGGTGACGTGCCTGTTGGCTCAATCGTTGTCGAGTTCAACCGAACAATTAAGCGTGGCCAAAAGGTAGGCCCGTCAACGGTCAGGGCATTTGTCGCTGGGACTGACACGGAGCTGCAAACCAAGGGCCACGGCCTGGATCTGCAGGTATTGGTTGACGGTGAGCTCGTGTCAATCCAGTAGGGTTTTTCCGGGTGTTTTGCCCGGCAGGAGGTATATAGTGGCAAATCTACAAACAGGAGGCGAAAATGTTCGAAGAAACAGCACAAAACATGCGCAGGATCAAAGCCCTGGTCAGTCGGTTAAATGTCCGGCAGACTGCACTACA
>Ga0208940_1004909_pt1 | contig 10229 bp, 15 predicted proteins | sample AD_JPNNA6_MetaG_FD_184445 | JGI IMG/M metagenome (GOLD analysis project Ga0208940, IMG submission 184445) | Active sludge microbial communities of municipal wastewater-treating anaerobic digesters from Japan - AD_JPNNA6_MetaG (SPAdes) (version 2) | ecosystem: Engineered > Bioreactor > Anaerobic... | reverse complement strand
CACCGCACCGCGCTGATCCGCTAGCCATCCCGATGGCGCATGCCCCATGACGCGTTGGTATGTCGTTTTATCAGTAATCATAGCTCGCTCCCTGGTTGGGCAGGGCGGCTTCGCCCGTCAGGTTGCGTGTGGACGATACAAAGTCGCACACCAGACGACTCGCTATCGGAACTTGACACCGGTACGTGGCTTTGACCCGCACCCGCACCAAGTCATCACGACCGAAGTCTTTGCGCGTATCCGTTCCTCCCGGCTGGCTCGGGAAATTCAATTCGTAATCAATCAAGCTGCGCACCGAACGCATCGGAATGGCTGCCGCCAATTCGATGGCCTCCAACCGCTTGCCCGTCACCGACCCCACCTTCTCGTCCCCATAATACTGGGGATCATCGTAAATGACGACCGCCGCCGCCCGCGTCGCCGTCACCGCCGCATGCTGCACCACCAACTTCGCCGTGAGCAGACCACTGAGCTGTACCAAACACTCGAAAAAGATGAATAATGGCAAAAATGCTACGAGGAACTCGACGTAGACAGCGCCACGACGGTCCCGCAGCAGCTTGCCTACCATCCGGTCCGGCTTGCTGACTTTCCCGCGGCACAAGGTACTCGGGATCATGGTATGCTCCAGTTCAACAATACGGCTATCGCCGTGCCGACAAATACCGACGGGCCAAGCCGAGTCCACGTCATCGATTCTTTGGTGAGCTTTCGACGACGGGCTTTCGGCAAAAAGGGATTGATGGCAAGAAAGGCAGTATTTCCAAGGGTTTGTAATAATTTACCTTCATACGCCAATCGCGCTTGCGCGTAGATGGCTGCTACCAAAAAACCATAAAATACAGCTTCGATTCCAATCACTGGACGGCACAGCGCTCCGACGGCGGCAAGCAGCTTGACATCCCCCCCTCTGCCACCGCCGACCGCGTACAAGAGCATGGGGACAGCGCCACAGGCCAGCGCTCCGAGAAGGGAGAAAATGGCGCCTTCGAATACTCCCCGCACCCCCTGGTAGGCTCCCCCCAATACGCCATGCAATATCGGCGCGATCACCAAGGCTCCGAGCGACAACCAGTTTGGTATGATCCCCTTTTTGAAGTCAGTCCACGCCGCAATGGCCGTGACCACCACTGCTGCAACGAGAAATAGCTTGGCGTAGCTCATGACTTCCCACACGTCTCCATCGACAAACCACTGTCATCTCGCAGCCGATTGCCCGATTCCTCAACCCATCTGACCCCTGACTGGCGTCAGTTACCGATCTGCTCGACCTTGCTCGCCTGCTCCTGCACCTTCTTGTCTACCTTCTCGCCAAAAATCTTGAACCCCGCAATCGCGATCAACGCAATGACACCCACCAAAATGATGTATTCCACCAGGTTGGCGCCACGGTTGTCTTGAAGGAACTTGTGGATTCGGATCATCATATTGCTCATCTCCTGCTGGTTTCGCCGTGCCGACATTCTAGCTTCACGGAATCGGGCAGATTATGATCCCTCTGGCCCGCTCATAACTCGCAAACAAAACCGGCCCCAAAGCCGCTATCGAAGTAGCCAACGATAAACTGACCACGCCGACGAGTACGACATACTCCGACATGACTGCTCCTTCTTCGCCTTTGGGAATATATCGCCCAAGTACGCGTGCTCGAAGCCGGGTCAGTATCTTCATGGCTGCTCTTCCAAGGTCACGACCACCATCGGTCCAATCTTCCAATCCTGAGGCACAAACGCGCCTATTCAAATAGTACCCCCCCACCAGAAGCCAGACAAAGGAAAAATCACGCGACGCTTCCTTCGTCCCAACCATGCGCCCGAAACGCTCGCTCATGATTGCTCGATGCGCGACGACTTTAGTTCAAGTGATGGAATTAATTGAAAATATCTAGTATGCGCGATCAGGTCTACGGCTCGCCCACGCGCCCCACCGACGACTCCCACCCCCATACCAACGATATCCTCCCCTTACCACCACGCGAGAATGGAACGGCAACGTCTCAGGGTAGCTCATTACTCGCTATCCATGCGCAAATGTCAGAATGTGATTTATGATGTATTGAATGGATAATCTAGAAAAATGATTCACCAAGGCGCAAACGAAATCGCTTCACCTTGTGTGAGCGGGACCTGAACACCCCCTCGCGCTGCTTTCCGCCGCTTCTTCATTCACAAGGCGTAAGCTTGCTCTTGTCACAGGTGTTGCCGCAATTCGAATAACACTTGCAGTAGTCTTCAATGCATTGGTTGCACGCTTGCATGTCGGCATTGGCCGCCGCTTCCGAACTACAAGTCGTGTACGCCGTCGTGCAGGCCGTTTCCTCGTCCGCTGTGCAAACCTTGCCAGAATCCTCATCATCGCTGCAACCGAGGAAAGCCAAAGCGCACGCTACCAAAAATAGACTCGAGTATTTTATCATTGCGGCCATATATCTCACTATTTCGCGAAAGCAAGATCGAAAATACCTTGGACGAAAAATGTTCGAACAGAGATTGTGTCCAGGCTAACCCTCGAACCCAATCATCTCCGCCCTACTCCACCCCTGCTCACCGTGCTATACTCACCCTGCCGATGCCCATGTCAAAGCTTCACCACCGCGCGATCCCCTTGGCCCTTTGTCTTGGCTCCGCCTTTGGTTGCGATTCGCTCGTGGAAAAACCACCGGATCCTTACCCCATCGTGATCGTGGTCGAAAGTGATCCCGGAAAACCCATCGAAGCCGCGGGTATTTTGGTCGGCACCCACCAGGTCGGTGCCACCGACGAAACCGGCAAAGCCCACCTCAAATTGCGCGGCGATGAGGGCGAATCCATCTCCCTTTCGGTCAAATGCCCCGAAGGACACCAAAATCCCAAACCTGTAGCCGTGACCTTGCGACGTATCGCCGACCCCAACGCACGCCCGGAATACCGCTTGTCCTGCGCCCCCCAAACTCGCACCATCGCCGTGGCCATCCGCGCCGAGGAAGGACCAAACCTGCCCGTGGTGTTCTTGGGACGGGAAATCGCCCGAACCGATGCCTCCGGTGCCGCCCACGTCAGCATGCAAATGCGGCCCGATGAAACTTTTCAACTCATGCTAAAAACATCCGAGACGGAAGCCGGACGCTCTTTGCGCCCTCAAGACCCCGTCGCTACCTTTCGCGTGAAAAATCACGACGAAGTCGTCACCTTCAATCAGGAATTCAAGGTTGAACGTCGCACCATTCGCTGGTCCAGGCCAAAAGGCCCCACACGTATCGATACCCGCTGAATTGAACCATCTCCCCCCCGCCCCTTTTCAAAAAATTCCACCGAACCACGCCCCCTCGAGCCCCCCGCGGCTTGCGGACGCCCCTCGTGTTTCTTATCAAGCTCCTATAAACGCGCGAAACGCTTGCTCCCTGCCCAGGAAATACAACATGGCCATCCGCATCGTTCGTTTAGGAACTCCTCGCGCAAAAGGGGAACCCCTGCGCGTGGGAACCGTGCGACGCCCGCCGCGAGGCGTGCCCAAAAACGAGTTCGCAAGCCGCGATTTCTACGATGTCTGGTTCCCCACGGTCGCTCCTACCCAACAGACCATGGATATCGCCCATTCAGCCACGAGCCCCGCGGACTGGTCCCGGTTTTTCAAACAATATCGGTCCGAAATGAAAAAGCCCGACGCCAAACATGCCATCGACCTTCTGGCCGCCATGTCCCACGTCGTCGACTTCAGCATCGGATGCTATTGCGAAAACGAATTGCACTGTCATCGACATGAACTGCGTAATTTGTTACGCGCTGCCGGGGCTCACATTCTGGAATGAGCCAACGGCTTCCTTGCTTACCTGGCTCCCTTTTCGCTATCCAACATGCTGGCCCGTATCAGTTACCCCTCTGCGGTTACCCTTCCCACCGCCATCAACCATCGAGGCTCCTCTCCTCGAAATACACCCTGACCAAGGATTTCGGGGTGGTATCGAGCTTCCAGGGCGTCGAGAGCCTCCTGCAGCCCCGAGAACGTGCCCACCCTCGCCAAAAACGAACTCCGCCTCCCTCACTCTCACCGTTGCCGAGCGGCAACAAGCACCAGGCTAGTCCGGCTCCCTTGACGATCCCTTGCGGCTTCGGTAGCACGGTCCTTGGAATTGATGTTACTAATGCACTGTTCCAACCCCTTTTCGCCAACCGATAGCGTGGCAGGGCTTTTGGGGAAAGAAGTCGGAAACGGCTGCCCCCTTATTGGCGCTCTTGGCCATCCCTGGACATCACCGGCGATAAACTCGAACAGCAGGTGGAGCCATTGCATGCGTGCATTGGAAAATACAGATGAAACAACGTCTGGCCTCCCGTGATCTCGCGTATTGTGGGCTTTTTGGGGCCGCTGCCCTGCTTTTGCCCATTCTCTTTCATGCCGTACACCTCGGCCATGTCTTCATGCCCATGTACCTTCCGCTGGTCTGTCTCGGGTTTTTCGCTCGACCTGTGCCGACGGCCGTGACCGCTCTCCTCAGTCCCTTGTTGTCCGCCGCCATCTTCGGTATGCCGCCGTTTTTTCCACCCGTGGCCTCGAGCATGGCCCTCGAACTCGCCACCATGGCCGGCCTCATCGCCTGGCTCAAACAACGATGGCCGAACGCCAACGAATGGCTCATCCTCGTCCCTGTCTTATTGCTCGGGCGTGTCCTTTATGTCGTTTTCGTCTACGCCACCGCGCTGCTCATCGAACTTCCCCCGAAATTCATGGCGGGGCTGTCGCTGTTGGGAGGCTGGCCGGGACTGATCCTGATGGTGATCGTGGTGCCGCCCGTGGCTCGGGCCGGAAAAGCCATCGCTTACCCCGTCGCCAAGGGAGAAAAAAAGGAGCCATAATGCATTCCAAAGTGGAATTTTTCAATAATATCGCTGAGTTGTGGGATGGATGGGAAGACCGGGATGCCCTGGGATGCGTGATGAAAGCTGGGCTTCAAAAAATGGAGATCTCTTCCCACGAAATCATTCTCGATGTCGGATGCGGCACCGGAAACCTCACCCAAGCGCTGCTTGGTCGTCTGGGACCCGGCGCAAAAGTGGCTGCCATCGACATCTCGCCACGCATGGTCGAAGTGGCCAAAACCAAAGTGCGTGATGGCCGGGTGTCGTGGCAAGTGGCGGATGCGTGCCAAACCCCATTTTCATCCAACTATTTCGATCGCATCTTTTGCTTTTCCGTCTGGCCCCATTTCGACGATCCCAAAGCCACGGCTCTCGAATTGCGACGCGTGCTTCGACCTTTGGGACGTTTGCATATTTGGCACCATATTGGCCGGGATAAGGTCAACGAGATTCACGCTACAGCGTCTCCCGCCGTGAGCCGGGACATTCTTCTTCCGGCACAAGACCTTGCGGCGCTATTGCTCGAGTGGGGATTTGACGTTCTCGAAGCGGAAGAAACGGAAAATCATTACCTCATCTCCGCTCAAAAGCCGGAAAAGACAGGCGAATGCTAGCGCTCGAGGAGGTGTGGGGGAGTGCCAAAGGCAGAGTTCGACGTCTTGCCCCGCAGACGCGAATCGCCTCGGGCGTTTTGCTGTTTTCCGGGTGCATGGTTTTGCCCGCATCGACTGGGATGGGAGCGATCGTGCTTGTGGTGGCGAGCCTGGGATGGTCGTTGTATTGCCAGCCGCCGAAGCGAATCCTTCGAGCGGCCCTGGTTTTGGGGCTGATGCTATTTTCCCCATATTTTTTACTGATTCCGGTGATGGCCGAGCAACTATCCCTGTCGGCGTTTTCGGCAGCGGCACGAGTTGTCGCGGGAATTTTCGCGCATGGCATGGCGGGCATGGTCGTATCGATCACGACGGTGACGAGCTTGACCGTCAGCGACTTGCGAGAAGGGCTGCTTCGGTTGCCGGTTCCTTCGCTCGTAGCCGTTATCGTGTTGCAGATCGTTCATCAAAGTCTGGTATTGGTCGAAGAAACTCGACGGATCGCTTCGGCCATGTCCGTTCGGGGCGCGTGTGGAAGAGGCATGACGGCTTTTCGCGTCCTTGTGTCTCTCCCGCAAGTGTGGCTGCCACGGGTCATCCAGCGCGCGGAGCGGGTTGCCGCGGCGATGGACGTTCGGGGCTATTGCGCCCAGGACTTGCCATCGTTCGAAAACCATCGGGTTGGAACCCGGGATGGGGGGGTAGTCGTGATGGGGATGGGGTTTCTGATACTGGCAATTATGATTAGAATTCAATAGGTTGGGTGATGTGCGACGCCCTTGGATACGACCGCGTGACCGTTGGCTTTCAGCCTCAAGGCCCCCCCGTCCTGGATTCCCTTTGTTTCCAGGTGGGACAAAGCGAGCGGGTCGCCCTCGTCGGACTCAATGGCTCCGGCAAGACTACCCTGCTGATGGCAACCGTCGGCCTGCTCGAACACCAAGGAACGATTCGGGTCTGCGGTCAGGTCGTGGAGCCCAAGTCGGTGGAATCGATCCGTGCCCGCGTTGGATTTTTGTTCAACGTGCCGGAAGATCAGCTTCTGTTTCCGAAGGTCGTTGACGATACGGCGTTTGCTTTGCTTCGACGAGGAATGAGTGCGGCTCAGGCCAAAGAAAAGGCTCGCGACGTGCTGGAACGACTGGGGATCGGTCATCTCGTGGACCATCCGGTTCACGTGCTGTCCCACGGTCAAAAGCAGCGCGTGGCGCTCGCTGGAGCCTTGGTCACCCAACCGCCTGTGCTGCTTCTCGACGAGCCTTCGGCGGCTTTGGACCCTCGCGCAAAACGAAATCTTGCCCAGCTTCTGCGCGATCAGCAAGCCGCCCTGTTGGTGGCGACCCATGACCTTTCGTTCGCGGAAGCCATTTGCACGAGATACGTGCTGCTCGAAGGGGGCCATATCGAATACGATGGCGCGGAGGTGAGCGAGGTGCGTCGAAGGCTGTAACCATGTGAATTACCATAGGTTTTCAAAAAAAATCGTGAACTTTCATTTTTTGTGTACGGACCACCTTTTCTTCGCGGGGGCACGTACATTAGATTGCGCCCATGCAAATACTCATCCTTCATACAGCTCAGCAGGTGGAAGCCTTGGCCGCACGCATGATTGCCGATCGGTTGAAAGCGAAGCCCAACCTTGTTTTGGGCTGCGCCACAGGCCGAACGATGGAAGGTGTTTACGATCGGCTCGTGGAATTGGCTTCGCGTGAAAAGTTGGATTTTGGCCGCGTGACCACCTTCAATCTCGACGAATACGTGGGTCTTACCGCCGACGACCCGCAATCCTACCATTACTATATGGCGGAGAAGCTGTTTTCCCGTGTCAATCTTCGCCCCGGTCGAACGCATGTTCCCAACGGCATGGCGCGTGACCTGGCCGCGGAAGCCGTTAGTTACGAAGAACGAATCAAGGCCGCGGGGGGGATTGACTTGCAACTCCTGGGGATTGGAAATACAGGACATATCGGTTTCAATGAACCGCTGTCCTCATTGTCTTCCCGCACCCGGGATCTTGCCCTCACACCCATGACCCAGGAGCAAAACGCGGGGATGTTCGGCGATGATCCGAGCAAGGTACCCACACGCGCTCTCACCATGGGCGTAGGCACCATCCTCGAGGCACGAGAAGCGCTCTTGATCGTAACAGGGGCGCATAAAGCCCAAATTCTCGCTACCGCCGTCGAGGGCCCCGTCACGTCGATGGTCAGTGCGACAGCGCTTCAGTTCCACGCCAACTGCTGCATTTTGGTGGATGAAGCCGCGGCCGAAAAGCTTGTGGGGCGAGAGGAGTATCGAAGGACTTTCGTCCATGAACCCACCTGGGCTCCTTATCGCGATTTCATCCTGTCATCGGAACGCAATGCGTGAAAGGTGGGCCTTCGACCGAGCGAAATTGCGAAAGCGAAACCGTGGCAGGTGCGACCCGAAACGTCAGCGTTTCGTGGCACCGGCATGCCTGTAATTATTTGAAATAAAACGAGAATATGGCGATTCAGCGCCGTCGGCGAATCCTCAGGCCCAGCGCAGCCATGAGCGCGACAAAAGCCGCAGCGATAGGGGAGGGGGCCGTGCGCCCGGTGTGACAGGCACAGCCGCCGTCCTCTCCCGTATCTTCGGGTGCTGGGGGCTTGGGTTTATCCAATCCGGCATCCGTTTGTTCGCCACCGGTGCCTCCGACGGCTCCCGTTCCGCCGGTGGCGCCTTCGCCGCCCTTTCCGCCTTGGGCTCCCTCACCGCCCACACCGGCTTCGCCTCCCTGCCCGCTGGCTCCACCCGTGCCCCCGGCACCCCCGGCACCCGCGGCGCCCGAATCAGGGCATTCCGCGTCACAAGGTGTCAAGGTTCCATTGACGCACTGCTGGGTTCCTTTGGTTCCGCAAGCGGAAGTACATTCGACGTGATCGGGCGCATCGCAGGCGGACCAGCCGGAAGCCGTACACGTTCGCTCTCCAGGGATGTCGCAAGGCCCTAGGCATGAGTCGACAACCACCTGTTGCACGATATCAGCCAGGGCGGCGTTGAGGCTGGAAGGCGCCGTGGCCTGATAGTAACAACTGGCGGAGTCGCTGTTGGGATCGCATCCGGTGAGTGCCGTGCCTCCCGCCTCCGCTGCTTGGTTCAAGGTTTTGGCATCGACCTGACTTCCAAAACCCACGACGTAGGTGGAGACTCCCGCGGCCGCCAGCGCTTGTACGCCGAGCACGGGCCATTTGCGCACGCAGAAGCAGCCGTCGGCAGGTTTCCCCTTGCAGTTGGGATCGGAACTCGCGTTTTGGCACGGGTTGCAGGAAGGACAGGGGTCCACGCTCATCAGCGTACAATCCGCGGCAGAGACGCATACCGGAGTGGAACCGGTGGGGATGGAGCAATATTGCCACCCATCGGATAGGAAAATCACGTAGTTGTTGTAAGCGGGATCCGTGATGCCGGCGTACTTGGAGGAAGCCATGAGCGACTGACCCGCTGGGGTTTGTCGAGAGGCGCTCCAGTTGATTGCCGACAACGCGGATAGGATTTCCGGGGCTTTGTTGGCTCCGATTTCCACGTTGATCTCACCGGTAGCACAACCTCCGGAAGAGCCGGGAAACATCATCAATCCGTATTGCGCAGCCTCGCCATAGGCGGACAACACCGCGCTTACGGCGTCTTCCGCGGCTGCCCATTTGGAGACGGTAGTACCGCCCTCGGTGATATCGTCGAGCATGGATGAGGAAGCATCCACGACGAATAGAATGCGAGGTGGGTTGCATGTTTGTGCGGCTGCCTCGAAAGACAATGTCGTTCCGAGACATACGCCTGCCGCTCCCATTAGAAAATAGAAGGCTCTCATGATACGATAGAATATCCTCAAATCGCTGTGAGCGCAAAGACGATTTTGTGCTCGGTTTTCAGAATTTCGGCATCGAATGGGGTGTTACTGCCACTGCGCATCGATGACGACTTTGCTTGGCGTATCGAAGGGCCCCGGACCCGCCAGGCCGTTTCGGTTTTTGGTTTTTTCCCAGGTTTTCTTGCCGGTTTCCGAAGCTCCCGCCCACAGACGCCAAACGAAAGGTGCGCCTAGGGGAAGTTCCACTGGATCCTCCGACCACCACCTCGGATAATTCTGTTCGTCAGTCACAAGAGGCAATCCACTGTGCTGAGCCCCCCATGCCCCAAGAGCGCTCACGTCTCCCGCCACAAATATCCGGTTGTCTCCCACATCACCGTCTCTGACATCGAACCACAAGGACTCTTGGGGCCAATCCTGCGTACCGGTGAATTGAGCGAAAACATCTGAAAATGGGGCTTCATGGTCGATTTGGACCCCTTGGTGCGCATATACGTTGAGAATGCGAAACCAGTTGGCGAGGTATCGTCGCCCCGTCAGCCCGTCGTCGAGCCGTTGCGTATCCAGAAATAAAACGCTTTCCAGATTTTTTGCGGGCTCCGTTCGTGAACCCAACCCCGAAAATGACCAGTTCGCCGAGCCCGAAATCACACGAATTCGGCTGCGTCCGAGCACCGCCGCCTTGTGATGCATCGCCGTAAACGGCGATGCCGTGTTGAGCGTCTCATAGACTTTCACCCCCGCTTGCCGCAAACGGTCGTCGGTAGGCTCATCACTATTGACCTGCTTCATGTTCTCATCGACACCGTCGGACTGCTTTCTATCGGTAATCACATAGACAGGCACGCCCTGTTCGACTTTTCGTTTGAGCAAGGAAACGAGCGAGTCACTCACGTCTTTTGCCGTAAAGTCCCGTAACGAAAACACGTTGATGAGAATTTGCTCCTGCTCCTGCTCGAACCAACGAAG
>Ga0208940_1004904_pt1 | contig 10233 bp, 12 predicted proteins | sample AD_JPNNA6_MetaG_FD_184445 | JGI IMG/M metagenome (GOLD analysis project Ga0208940, IMG submission 184445) | Active sludge microbial communities of municipal wastewater-treating anaerobic digesters from Japan - AD_JPNNA6_MetaG (SPAdes) (version 2) | ecosystem: Engineered > Bioreactor > Anaerobic... | reverse complement strand
GAGGTTTATACCAAGTGCTATGAGACGATAGCTGAGTGCAGAGCTAGCCTCGGGGAATTTATCCGGAAATACAATGAAGTGAGGTTACATCAGAGCCTGGGAGTATATGACACACCTTTCGAGGCTTATTATCAGTTACCAGCGAGTATGGCATGTTAGAAGAAATACACCTTAAAAGAAGGCTACATTTGGTCTTGGCTACTAGACCATCTCCCAATGAGGGTGCTGTTCAGGGTTGGACTCGCTGAAACCACTTCTCCGGAGGCCGCCATCGCCGCAGCCAGAAAGGTCCATCCAGAATGCCCTGGAGAGCTCGATGCCGCACTCTGGAAAATTAGAGCGGGACGTGATACTCTGTCCCTCTTTTTTTCTGCCCTTAATTTCTAAGTGTCTGGCTGCCAATAACTTACAAAAAGGGGACGTGATACTCTGTCCCCACTTGGCAAGGCTTCACGTTCTGTCTCTGCTTATTCTGCCAATCTTTTTTATAGGCAAGACTATCGACGTGATGAAAGTTCCAATGCTAGGGATTCTATATTATTGATAAATTGTTGAATACAGGCGACGACACTCGATCGAAACTGGCTTTTGCCATCCCCGCGGAGCCCGGGGGAGCCAACGAAGGCGAAAAAGGCAAAAATATTATCGGGCAGGAGTAGTGGAGAGACAGCTTAAATTTTCCGGGGTCGTCTCTCTTTCTTATTGATAATAAAGGAAATCGGCTGGCCCGACCCCATTCTATTTAGCATGTTTATAGGAACAGATAGAACCTGTCAATCACCCTTATGGGTGAGATTGAGCGCGAGGCTATAATGTGGCTCTTTGAAGATGATACAACGTTTGGTATCTATTCTTTCTAAGGAGGTGGAAAAGTAGTATATTCGCCAATCAATCAAAGTCCATCAAGCTTTCCATTTAGGTACCCACCTTTTGAAAAAGTCTGGTGCAAGTTCTCGAAAGGCTTCATATGTCTTCCTATCCATTGGCTCTTCATGAACCCAGTGATTTCTGTATTTTGATCTTATAACATTCAGCTCGTCAGCCAAGTTTCTCAAATCACCTTTGTTCACATCAGGGAAGGCCTTTTTAACCTCAACTCTTAGGCTGTTATTTTTTTGGATTGTTGACTCTGCGATGTGCAGGATTGTGGCGAAACTGCCCAGCGTCTTTTTGTATGGATAAGTTTGGTAACTTCTTAAACATTTCCCTGATCCAACTTGTAGCTCAAGCAGCGGGTTGATAACTTTTTCTTCCACCCATATTTCAACAGCCTTGCTCAAACAGATGCCAGCAGCGGTGAAATCGAAGTCTCGCAGGTCGCAATGATGTTGATAGCTATACTCAGAATTGGCTATTTCATTTTTTACTCTGTCGGGCAAAGAATCCCAGGATTCTCCATAAAGTTGCTTGAGTTGCGGTATGAATTCGACAATCCCTTCCCGCGCTACTTGTTTCCTTGTAGTTTTGGGTTGTGCTTCGAAAAGTATTCGGTCTTCAGGTTTATCAAGATACTTCCTGTAAATATATTTATCGTGGAAAAGCTCCGGAGGTTCTTTTTTATCATGAAGAAATTCGCTTCTGAAGAACCGCGCCGAATTAATCAGCGTTTCCGGCCCTGCTTTTAACTTATAGACCCGATTAAAGCAGGTTGCATGCTTACTAATCAATCCCCAATCAAAAGCATCCTGATAGCTTTCTTCAGAAAGAAGATCGAGGAGCTTTGCCTTGCAGCCCGAGCCCGTGTCTTTGGTCAGATGGCAAATTATCTCAGCCAGCACATTGCGCCAGATTATCTGAAGGCCTTGCCGGGTGCCGATAATTCTATCGGTAAAATGGCAGGTGTACTCCTGGATCGGATCGAAGGGGGAGACCAGGCCGTAAAGCCCGGAAACAATGAGCACCTGATAACCGCCACAACTTCTCTCCCATAATTTTAGAGCATCATCATCTGACAGATTTCCTCTGACTTCACGAAAAAATCGTCCGATATATCTCAGGCAGGCTGGAAGGTAGAGACCGCTATAATCGGTGCCACCAAAATCTGGCCCCTTGACTAGATCTCTATTAACCGGGTCATAGCCACGATTTCCCTGTTTTCTTTCCGCATCGCAAAGCTTGTTTGTCTTGATGTAATGGAAGACCAGGCTACGTGTCTTAAAGAGCTTTTGGCGAAGCTCAGCATCTCGCAACCACGGGATCGGATCCGTCCCTTCCACCATTCGCCGGCCATAAGGCATCTTATGGTCTGAGCACGAAATTAAAATAAGGTTTGTCATGATCCCCCTCCAGGTCGGTTGATAAAGGCATTATCAAGTCAGGCCAAATTTAACACCCTTGATAATTATTTTCAAATTCATCCAGAATGCCCTGGAGAGCTTGAAGCCGCACCCTGGAGCATCGGCCGAAAATGGTGCTTTCCTGATATGCTCAAATGCCTTTCATGTCCTGATTTTCATCTCACTAATGATTGGAAATCTCGAAGTATGATAAGTTTTATGAATAACGTATCTTGATTAGCCTATCTTTCTTAAATAAAAATACTCTTTCGCCTCCGCCTTTGGCTTCCCTGGCTCTCGCCATCAAAGCCTCGGTGAATCCGCTCCTGCTGAAAAGGCAGTAATATTCTTGCCGCTCTCCCTGTTTCCAGTCAATGAGCCTGGCTTTCCTTTCCAGATTCTTCATTATGTCAATCCCAACAGGCTTGATACTCCACTTGACTTCACCAAAAAGAATTTTGCCTTCTTCTTCATTCAGAGCAACAATATCGACTTCTTCATTTCTGTCCCACCATCTCCCAATGGTATCAAAACTGAATATTTTATCCTCGTTAATCCTTAGAATTTCTCTGGCCACCAGCTCATAATTTTCGGCGACCAGACTGGTAAGATCTGAATTAATCGATTCGAGAACAAATCCGATTTTCCCTTCTTCTATTCTGCTGCGGTTTGGCAGCACATACCGGAACCAGAACTTGAAGAACTGATCCTGCAGTTTGTAGAGGCCTTTTTTTGATTTCAAAGGGTTTTTTTCGGTCGCGGGATATTCTTTATGCACCAGTTGGAGGTTTTCCAGAACGAAAAGGTATTTGTGGAGGATAGATTTTTCAAATCCAGTCTCATTGACAATTTCGCTAATTCTTCTTTTATTAAGAGCGATAGCCTTTAGAATTGCCAGGTAGTTTCTAGGTTCCCGCAACTCTTCTTGTAGTAGAAATTCAACCTCGCTATAAAGTGGAGAAACTGGTGATAATATTAATTGAATAATATTATCTTCAAATGTTTTTTCCGGGTTGATTCGGCTTAGATAAGCTGGATTCCCGCCCATGACTGTAAAGTATTTAAGTTTTTCCTCAAATTGCTTGCCTGGAAAAAATTCTGAAGCTTCATAAAAGCTAAAAGGCTTCAACTTTATCTGGCCGGTTCTCCTGCCATATAGAGCTGCTTTGGAGCTCAGAACTTCGCGCTCCATCATGGCGACGCTTGAGCCGCAAAGGATTAAAACAATAGGCACGTCCTTCAAGTGTTCATCCCAGCCGGCCTGAAAAATAGACGAGATGCTCTTGTTTGATTCAGCCAGATAGGGGAATTCATCGATGGCCAGAATGAGCCTCTGGCCAACATGCTTTTTTATATATTCAAAAAAAACCGCCCAATTATCAAACCCCTTTTCTTTAAGGATCAAATCATCAAAGTACTCACCGACGAGCTTCCCAAGTGTTTTCAGATTTTCATGCTCGCTTATCTGCTGAGCAAGAAAATAAATATGAGGTTTGTTTTTAATGAATTGTTTTATTAATTCAGTCTTGCCTATGCGCCTTCGGCCATAGATCACAATAAACTGTGGCTCATTTAAGGCCCACCAGTCGTTGAGGCTGTTTAGTTCTTTTTTCCGGTTGATAAATTTCATCGCCTAAAGCCTCCCACCGCCGAAATGTCTACTCTAAAGTAGACTACTCTAAAGTAGACTATGTGTCAAGAGAAACGAAAAGGGGACGTGATACCCTGTCCCTCTTTTTTGCTGCCCTTAATTTCTAAGTGTCTGGCTGCCAATAACTTACAAAAAGGGGACGTGATACTCTGTCCCTTTTGACTGTCCCCACTTGGCAAGGCTTCACCTTCTGTCTCTGCTTATTCTGCCAATCTTTTTTATAGGCAAGACTATCGACGTGATGAATGTTGCCATGTTCCAGATTCTTTCAGAATTATTGATGAATGATTGAATGTGGGCCGCAACATGCGATCGAACTGGCTTTTGCCATCCCCGCGGAGCTCGGGGGAGTCAACGAAGGCGAAAAAGGCAAAAATATTATCGGGCAGGAGTGGTGGAGAGACAGCTTAAATTGTCCGGGGCGTCTCTCTTTCTTATTGATAATATAGGAAATCGGCTGGCCCGACCCCATTCTGTGACCCCATTCTGTCACCTCAGTTACTTTTGTTCCTGATCTTAATCCAGCGCCGCCCCTTGCCCCGGCCTGAGGTCTCAAGCTGACCTTCTTTTTGGAGGTCAGCCAGAACGCGTTGCAGGATTTTGGTTTCTGACTCAGGAAAATATCGAGCCAGGTCTTGGCGATTAAATTCTTCTGGTAGCTCCTTCAAAATTTTTTGCCGCACCTCATAGTAGCCTCCTCCTTTAAAATCCAGGGGCAGCTCATATCTATCCAGTGCCTCGCTTACCCCGGCTGGCAGTCTGTCTGCCTCGTGAGCCAGAATGGCTGAAAAAAACCGCAGTGTCCATTCCTGGGCGAGCTTCCTGCTCACGGCAAAGACAATAATTAGATCCGGATGGAGGGCTTGAAGCTCAGCCAGGGCTCTGGCCGTAAATGCTGGCGAGTAAAATCTCAGTTTTTGTGGATTAAGAAAATCTGAATAATTAGCCTCAATGACCAGAGCCGAATAGCGATAAAGCTCGAGCTCTCCCAGAGCCTGATGAAGAAGAGGCATTCGCCCAAATTCGGCCAGCAGATTTTCAAATGTCTTGCGCTCGACAACGGCTTTGAGGCCCTCTGGACCGCCCAGAGCATAATCTCCGGCGGGAAGGGTTTTCCGCTCGACGAGGCATCCCCGAAAACTCCAAGGGTAACGCTCGCTTTTGTCAATGACAACGTGAAGTTCAGGAGTGCCCCTGGTGGTCAACTTGGACTTTAATTTCCTCTGGATCAGATTGGTGCGTGTCCTCCAGAAAATCTGTTCGTATTCGCCTTCTTTCTGCTTATATTTTTTTTTCAGGAAAAGAAATTCACACCTTTTATTGATGGCTCTATCCAGGACGATGGCCAACCTTTTCCCGTACCTTTTCATCGAAATGACCGGCACTTTTTCAATCTCTTCGGCCGGATAAAGTGAGGCCTGAGTCTGGGGGTCTTCACGGAGACAGAAAATGTGGCCCCTTGTTCCCGGCCAGCGATCCTGAACTCGCAGACAAAGGAGGATTTCATCACCCCTTATTATTCTTATCCTGAAAGGAAACTTCGGGTGCCCGGTGGCTTCCATGATCCAAAATGTCTTTTCCATCGTAAAAAATAGGGAAAATCTAGGGTGTCCCCATTTTCGAGTGTCCCCATTTTCCTATGGGATGTGTTCGCCGGTGGTGGTCATCATCAGGCGCCCGTGCTTTACCCGCCGCAGACTCAGCAGCTCGCTGGCCACCTTTTTGATCACCCCGGCCTGGCCCCGCATTATAATGACCTCGAGGCAGTTGTGTTTGTCGAGATGAATATGGGTTGAACTAATTACCAGACTGTGATGCTGATGCTGGATATCGGTCAGAACCCTGGGCAGCTCCGGGCTATCGTGGCTGTAAACCAGATTGAGAACAGCCACCACCTCCTTGGCGTCATCCTTCCATTCCTCCTCAACCAGCTTATCCCTGATCAGGTCTCTGATCGCTTCGGAGCGATTCTCGTAACCGTTCTTTTTCAACCACCCGTCGAATTTTTTGGATAGCTCCATCTCAAGAGAAATGCTAAACCGAATGGTTTTTTCCATGCCTTGAGATTAAAAGAAATATGATTTTATGTCAATTGCCGCCGCGTCAAATCTTTTAAGCTCACTCGCTCAAAGGCCATTGGCTTCCAGCAGTTCCCTCTTATCGAGAATTTCTTCCGGTTTGCCTTCCGCCACCAGCCGCCCCCCGCTCATGAGAATAATTCGCTGGGCGACCTTCCTGGCCAATTCCAGATCGTGCGTCGTAATGATGAGCGTTCGCTCCAGCCCCAGCAGATAATCTTCGAGCCAGCGCTTTCCAGCCGGATCAAGCCCGGAGGTTGGCTCGTCCAGAAGTAGAATTTCCGGCTCTGTTATCAGCACTCCAGCCAGGGCTACCTTCTTCTTTTCTCCGGCACTAAGCCTCATCGTCGAACGGTTAATCAGATGTTCGGCTCGCAGCTCTTTCAGCCTGTCTTTGACTTTTTCGACTATCTGGCCGCTCTGGCTATTTCTGTCCTCGCCTCGCCGGTAGAGCCCGAAAGCCACATCATCCAGGACCGTCGGCATAAAAAGCTGATCGTCCGGATCCTGGAAGACCAGACCGACCTTTGACCTGATAGCTTTAACATTGCGCCGGCAGACTTCCAGGCCCGCAATTTTAACCAGGCCCTGTCCCTTAAGCAGCCCGTCGAGGAGAAGCAACAACGTAGATTTGCCAGCCCCGTTCGGTCCGATGATAGCGACTTTTTCTTTTTCTGCCACTGTGAAGCTGACGTCCTGAATGGCCACTGTCCCATCGGGGAAGGTATAGCTCAGACTTCTTACCTCAACGGCTGCGGCGGCCATGGTGGCCATTTTGACCCTGGTGAGCATTAATTCCGGGCGGCGATTATCCTCCGCCGCCCTTGGTCTTATAATTTCAGTTGTTTCTTCTCTGTTGTCCATTCTATTTCTCTCATTGTATTTTTCTTAAATTTATAAACTCAACTTATCGGCCGGAAATTTGCTTTATTGCCTGGCGCACCCGCTGGCGAACAGGCCGGCCAGTGGCTGCTAAAAAATAAAGCTAAGGATACATAAATTGAAAACCCAAATTAAAAAATTAATACGAAACATATGACCATCATGGCCATCAACACCACCCATCATGGCCACCGAAATCGCCACTGTCGTGGCCACCCATCATCACTATCACCACCATCATCATCTTATCATCCGGCTTTTTCCTAACCATTAATTGTGTCTGCTTAAATCAGGACAGTCACCAGCAGTATCCCCACCAGAGCCACCACCAAAACCACCTCCCTCCTGCCAAACCGGAACTTTTTCTGGAAAAACATCTGTCCCTCATAACCTCGGGACAACCTGGCGGCGTAAATCCGCTGACTGCGGTCTATAACCCGCATGAATATTTTTTCTATTATTAAGCCGGTGATCTTGAATCTCTGCCTAACCGGCCTTCGGCCTGCTTCTCTCGACGCTCTGGCCCTGAAGCTCGTCACCGTCTCATCAGTTAGAATCTGAGAGTAGCGGATGGCCGAAGTCATAAGGTTTGTTATTGAATGGGGGAAGTGACTCTGGTGAAGCGCGGCCATAATATCTTCAGGGGTTTGACCGAGAATGAAAACCACATCGGCTGTAATAATGATGATCATCCTCACTGCCATCTGCCAGAGGTTAAAAAGGCTGTCGGAGGGTGAGGCTTTTTTTCCGGAAAAAAGCAGAGTTACCGGTACCAGGAAAATAAAAAATGGTACAAGAAAAACGAGCAGGCGAAACAGCTTTGTCATTAATTTTCCCGGCTGCTGATTGACGAGAAAATTTGTGATCAGAAGCATTACGAGCAGCAAACCAAACTTCCAAACAGGCGTGCTGCCCGGTAGAAAAACTGCACCGACCGCAACGGCTACAAAGCTCAGCAGGTGGGCTCTGGGGTCAAGACCGCAGCCAGGGCCGGAGTTGGTGCCGCCGCTGTTGCTGCCAGCGGTTCTCCAGACACTGGTCAGGCTTGCCCCTGCTGTGTCGCTGCTACTGGGCAGGCTGCTGACAGCCTGTCTGCAGCCGGGGCTTCTGATGCTGGCCCCTTGGCTTCCGCCAGCCCTACTCCTGAAGCCAGTGCCGCCGCCTGTCCTTAGCTCTGGACTTTTTTTATCTTTTAGTTTTTCCCCTCTTTTATCCCACGCCATCCCTCTTATCCTTTCTTACCTCATCTCTTCTCTTCGCTTTTGATCTTTTCACTTCTCTCCTGATCACATCATCACTTGACCCGGCGCCTTTTTTATCTTGGCTCACCTCAGAATTTTATCGACCTGGTCTTCATCCCGAACAGCCTTTAAAAAATATTTATCGCTTTCTTCGAGCTCAATCAGCCGGAGACGAGCCGCGGCCAGTAGCTCCATCATTTCCTGCGAATCAGGAAGCTCGTCGCGACAAATAGGTTGCGGTAAGTGAGCGTGATAGGTGTTGACTTCCTGGCGGCTGGCGGTATGGGCAATAATCAGTTGTCCGCCGGGTTTGAGATTTGCCCGGAGTGTCCGCAGGGCCAGGAGTTTATCCGGCAAATGGGGGATGAGGCACAAGCAGATGATCCGGTCGAACTGGCACGGGAATTTAAACTGGCTGATATCAGCGCGAGAGAAAACAAGGTTAGGGGCGCGGTATTTTTTTCTGGCGATCTCGAGCATTTTTTCTGAAAAATCAACAGCCACGAGCTGACCACTAGGCCCGATTTTTTCAAGAATTAAAGGCAAAAGCCGGCCTGTACCGCAGCCAGCATCAAGGACCACCTGCCCTGGCCTGAGGTCAAAGCGGCTCACCAGCGCCTGAAGTGCAGCGTCATCTTCAGCTTCAGAGTGCTCCTCTTCCCAGGTCGCTGCCACCCGGTCAAAGTAAAGCTCGCGGCTAGAAATCTCAGGCGCCACTTCATTCGGTATCAGGTGGCTCGGCGGGAAATCATTGGCCATGGTGGTTTCGGCAGTGGAGAAATGTTTTTGGTTCTGCGGGGAATCAGCAGGCAGGCCGGTTTTAGAAGTGGAGGGAATTTTCTGCTTCTGAGACATCTTTATCTCCTTTTTCTTGGTTCTTACTCTTTCCTTTTCTTTTCCTGCTTCTTTTATCTTATTTCTGATTCAGCCGGCGATTCGGGTTGAAGAAAAGGCGATTGCCGCATTTTTTCTCTGATAAGGCCGCTGGGGGAATCACCAAAAAGATGATGATGAGTCCGGGTAGTCCCTTGACCATGGTCACCGGCCCGAGAACCATCCCGGGCAGCTTGAGCCAGTCGGCCACAATCCAGGTGGCCAGAAGGAGCACCAGCCTTTCCGCCAGCACCGTCAGGAATAAAGATAGATAAATATTAAGTCTGAGCCTTTGAAAAAACATCCAGGGGAGAGCGGTCATAACCAGAAGCTCTAAGACCATGATGAAAGCCACTGGCGGGTAGAGAGGCGGCATGCCAGTCAGGGCGGCTGAAAGTAGCGGTGCCAGCAGGCCGACTAAAACTGAGACCTGCGGCCTGAGCAAAAATCCGGCCAGAACAACTGGATAAAACATAGGGAGGAAAGCACTGCCCAATCCAACCAGGTGGAAGGCAAGCGGTAGAGCTATGGCCAGGGCCAAAAAGAGGCCTCCCAGCAGCCAGTCGAAATTGTCTTTATGATTCATTTAATTATTCCTTTAATTCCTTGTGTTTCTTCTGTCCTTTTCTTTTATTCTTTATATTTCTCTCATTCCTTCCTTTTTATTCTTCTCATTCTTTTATTCTCTTTTATTCTCATTAATCCTTCCTCTCTCAATCCACATTCTCGGTCCCTGACTCAGGTCATAAGCTTTGGTTTGATTCTGATGCCCAGGTTGATGGAGCGTCCTGGCCTGGGATAGGGGCCAGACCCTTCGGGAAGATCAACATAAATCTGGTAATGAGTGTCAAGAAGGTTGTTCAGGCTGATAAGAATGGAGAAATATCGAGCCAGGTCAAGCTCCAGTTTGTATTTAAGAAGGGAAAATGAAGGTAGCTGCTGGGTGCTGTTATCGCCTGCATAATAATCGCTGATATATTGAACGGTGATAGCTGGTTGTAGAAAGTGATCGACAGCTTGCATATCGACTCTCTTTGTAAAGTGTTACGATAACAAATTTCGTAATATTTGTAAATGGGGACGTGATACTCTGTCCCTCTTTTTTCCCCTCCGTCGATTTGTAACACCTTGGAACTGAATAATATAAAGTAATAAGGTAATAAGGTAATAAAGCAATAATATAAGGTAAAATGATGGCCCAAAAGGGACAGAAGACCAAAGAGGGACAGAGT
>Ga0208940_1004900_pt1 | contig 10239 bp, 10 predicted proteins | sample AD_JPNNA6_MetaG_FD_184445 | JGI IMG/M metagenome (GOLD analysis project Ga0208940, IMG submission 184445) | Active sludge microbial communities of municipal wastewater-treating anaerobic digesters from Japan - AD_JPNNA6_MetaG (SPAdes) (version 2) | ecosystem: Engineered > Bioreactor > Anaerobic... | reverse complement strand
CGCGTGGTGCTCACCCTGACCTACCACCACGACGAGGTGGTCCTCGATGTGCGAGATGACGGCCGAGGTTTTGATCCGGAGCACGTCCATGCTCGCGGTTCGCGTGGTCGGGGGCTGACCGGCATACAGCAGCGCGGGCGCACGTTGAGAGTGCCCCTGGGGAGGGCACCACCGTCTCGGTGCGCTTCCCGCTGGCGGAGGGAGGCGACCGGTGATCCGGATCGTGTTGGTTGACGACCACCCCGTGGTGCGGGCGGGTCTGCGTGCCCTCATCGAGGGGCAGGAGGACCTCAGCGTCGTCGCCGAAGCGGATGGGCTGACGGGCGCCGTCGCGGTCGTCGCTGACGAGCGGCCGGACGTGGTCCTAATGGACCTCAATCTGGGCGTCGACGAGCCCGGGGGAGCCGAGGTGACGGCCGCCTTGCGGGCGCTGGAGCACCCGCCGGAGGTCTTGGTGTTGACGACCTATGACACCGAAGCCGACATCCTGCGTGCCCTGCAGGCGGGGGCACGTGGCTACCTGCTCAAGGATGCGCCGCCGCCGGAGTTGTTCGCGGGCATCCGCTCGACGGCGCGTGGTGAGACGGTGCTGGCGTCGTCCGTGGCCGCCACGCTGGTCCGGCGGACCGTCCCCGGCGCGGGCGCGATCACCGAACGCGAGGTCGAGGTCCTCGAGCTGCTTTCGCGCGGCCTGGGCAACAAGGAGATCGCCAAGGAGCTGTTTGTGTCGGAGGCGACCGTCAAGTCGCACCTGTCGCACATCTACACCAAGCTAGCCGTCGACACCCGCGCCGGCGCCGTCGCCGCAGCCATCGAACGCCGCATCATCCGGGCCTGATCCCAGCGCTGCAGGGGCGTGCTCGGTGGAGCCCTCAGGCGGTAGCCACCTGGATCGGGGTGACTCGGCCGGCTCGCACGAGGTGGGCCCGGCCGGGATGGTCCTCCTCCCACAGGGTGCCGCGCAGTCCGAGGGTGGCTTCGTCGCCCGGTGCGTTCTTGCCGAGCAGGAGCCCGACTCCGGCGCCCGCGACCTGGGCGGCGAGGGATCGAGGGTTGCGAAGGACATCGGTGACGGTGCTCGCGACGACGACCAGGCCGCCGTCCACGTCGACCAGCCGAACGATCTCTCGCAGCACAGCGTCGAGTTTGCTGTCGGCCACTCGCTCTGCGTCATCGACCAAGACGGCGAGATCGGGGTGGGCCTGCCGCAGTGCCACGAGGGCGTCGACGTCGTCGATGCCGAAGGTGGTTGGGCCTGCGTCGCGGCCCGGTCCCGGGGCGATCAGGGCGACTGGACGTCCGGTGTGGATCAGCCCCGCCGCGAGGGTGTGCAGCGTCGTCGTTCGACCATTGCCGCGGCCGCCGAGCACCGCGATCCGTCGTTCGCCTCCGGCAACGTCGAAACCCGTCGCTTCGTGGCCGTCGCTGCCGACGACCAGCAACCCTGGCGGGCGTTGGAGTGCACTGAGGCTCACCGCTGCCGGCAGGGTGGGCACGGTGGGCGGGGGCGAATCTCCCTCGCGCCCAGGCAGATTCCGGGCCAGTTCCTCGAGGTATGCCGTGCACCTCGCCGCAGTGGGCTCGGCCACGACGCTGGCGACCTGGACCTCACTTCCGTCGGCCAGGTCAATGCCACGCCCAGGGGTCGGGTGTTGTGGCACGGCCCTGGCCGACAGCCCGGCCATCGCCAGATCGACCGGCTCGGCGGGCAGGAGCAGGAGCCGACGCGGCACGAGTTGCCCGATCGACCCGGACAGTGACGCCCGCCCTCCGGTGAGGCAGAGGGCCAGGCGCTCCCGTGGGCCGCGACGCAGCAGCGCGGTCAACCGGTCGCGCAGCACCCCGGCTCGAGCCCGGTCCAACTCCTCGCACACCCGGTCCCAGTCGTCCACGAGCAGAACGCGCATCGTCTCGCTGCTGCTGCTGCTGGTGCTGCTGCTGGCGCGGGTGCTGGCGCTGGGGTCGGTGAGGATCGTCAGGAGTTGTGCCAGCCGGGGCAACTCGTCGCAACGGACCGAGGCACCGACATGTGGGAGTGCGTCGAGATGGCCCAGGGAGCCGGCGTGCACGGCATACAGGTGAATCTCGTCGGGGGAGAAGCGGGCGGCGAGTTGTCCGGCGACGGTGAGGAGGGCCGTGGTGCGGCCGGTCCGCGGCGCGCCGACAATGCCCAGGTGACCTTCACGCAGGGGGTCCCAGGTCCAGTCGCTCTGCCGCTGGTGAAGGGGAACATCTCTGCGCCCCAACGGAACCGGCCATCCTGAACCTCCGGCGAGGCTCGCGACGGTCAAGTCACCCGACAGCGGAGGCAACCAGGGCGACCCGGGCAGGGGAATCGACAGCTCCAACACCGCGCGACGGCTGGCTGCGACGAGGTCGTCCACCTGCGTCGGGCCGTCAAGCGCCCGGACTGACTGTGGAATGGCCAGCCCATCGATGGACACAACCCGCACGGGCGGCTCGACCGCTCGGCGGCTCGGGCCGGTCGCGAGCGCGGTCTGCACCTCGACGAGCCGGGTGGCTGCGCTGGTGAGGATCGCTCGCCCTGGGGTGCTCTCGGCGATCGAGGCAGCGACGGGCGATTCGACGACGTCGAGCGAGTCCACGATGTCGCGGACCCGCAACGCGATGCGCAGCCCCAGGTTGGCGCGCATGTCGGCGGTGACGACTCCGCCCGGGCGCTGCGTAGCGATGACGAGGTGCACGCCGAGGGATCGGCCAAGCGAGGCCACGCGCACCAAGCCGGTGACAAACTCCGGCAATTCCTCGGCAAGACTGCGGAATTCGTCGACGACGATGACCAGACGTCCCACGGTGGGGTCGCCGGGGCGGCATACCCCTTGGTAGGCGGCGAGATCCGCGACGCCATGCTCGCCGAAGACCCGCTCGCGTCGTTTGAGCTCAGCATCGAGGCTGACCAAGGCCCGCTCGGTCAGCTGATGGTCGAGGTCGGTGACCAGGCCGACGACGTGAGGGAGGTCCCGACAGGCGCCGAAGGCGGCACCCCCCTTGTAGTCGACAAGCACGAAGCTCAGCTCATCGGGGCGATTCGCGGCCGCGAGCCCGGCCACGAGGCTGACGAGCAACTCCGACTTGCCAGACCCCGTCGTCCCTCCGACCAACGCGTGGGGGCCGTCGCGGACGAGGTCGATCGGCAGCGGCCCCGAGGCGGTGGCCCCGATGGGAGTGAGCGTCGACCGAGGACTCTCACGCCAACGGGCAGTGAGGTCGGGTATGCCGTCTCGCTCGGGAATCTCGAGGACGTCCAACAAGGTTGTGCGAGAGGGAATCACGCCCTTGTGAGGGGTCGCTGCCGCGTCGCGCAGCGGCCCCAGCCGCTGGGCGAGCAGGAGGGCCCAGGCCCGCGGGACCCCATCGGGTTCGAGGCCAGTGACAGGCTGCTGCGCCCACGTCAGGCTCGAGGTGCCGGCGCGCAGCTCGACGATCTGAGTGCAGGCGCTCGGCAGGTCGGCAGCGTCGGCCGCCACGGCCAGGACGTGCACGTTCTCAGTCGGTGCCGGGGCTGGGGTCCCGTCGACAAGGATCACCCCGCGACCCCGACCCGCGTCGCGCTCCGCCTCGGCCTGTGAGTGGGGCAGTTCGGCGACCCACGACCACTCCCGCTCCGACTCCGGCGCGAGCAAGCCGATGCTGAGGTCGGCGGGCGAATAGCGCAGGGAGAGTTGGCCAATCATCCAACGGGCCAACCGCAGGGCCTCCTCGCGTGGCCCGATGATGCCGGTGGCAGCACCGCCGTCGAGCCGGATGACAACGGGCACCTCGTCCATCGTGGGCGGATGGGGACTCCCGGCCACCGACTGTCTGGCGCAGATCGTCCCCAGCCCGATCCGCACCCGAAGCGCAGCGTCGCCGGTCCGGTCCCACAAGCCGGTCAGCGGCCCCCTGGCGAGGCCCGCGAGCCAGGCCGGGTCGGGGTCCTCGGCCAACCGCACCTCACGTTCGGCGGCTAAGGCGGCGGTCAGGAGGGCCCGCGCGGTGGCGAGCGCGGCGGCATACCGGCGCTGTTCTGCTCTGGTGACCCGCTTCCCGTTGCGACGATCTGACCACCAGGAGCCGAGGAGCAGCAAGGGCCCCATGAGGCCGAAGAGCAGCATCGTGGGGGACTGCATCACCACTGCCAGCACCGCGGAGAAGACGAGCGGGAGGGTGGCGGCGGCGATCGGAAGTCGCTGTCCCGCAGGTGGGTTCGGTTCCTCGGGGAAGGGGATCGGTGCGGCCGGCCCGGGGAGCGGCAGGCGTGGGCTCCGGCTGACCAGCAGGTGTCCTTCATGGTCAGGGCGTGTTGCCGCGGAAACCGTTGCCGGAGTGCGCAACTGCCACCGAGAATCGCCCGTCTGCAAGGTTGCCCCGGCCGCGAGGGTGATGGGTTCACCCCCCACGGGTATGCCGTTCACCCAGGTCCCGTTTGTTGACTCCAGGTCGCGGACGGTGATGGATCGACCGGCGACGGTGATCTCGGCATGCAGGCGAGACAAGCTCGAATCACCCACGCGGATAGGAGTATTCGCTCCGCGTCCGAGCACGTGTCGCCCCGGAGGGAGGTCGTGGACCAGGCCGCTGTCAGGCCCGCCGACGGCATGGAGTTGCAGCAGGCCCGAGGCGGCCGAGGCGGTCGAGGTGTCGGGGGAGGTCGACCCTGCGGGACGGATCATCAGTCGGGCTCCGTCGAGCAACGGCGGCAGACCGAGGGTCGCAGTGGGGGGAACACCGACCGAATCAACCGACCACGTGCGGCTGGTGTCGGTGAGCGCGTGCGCGGCGTCGAGCGCGTCGAGCAACTCTGCGAAGGTCGCCCCGCGGCGGGCCGCGACCCGCACCTCGACGGCACGGCCGGCCATCGGGTTCACCACAGTCAACCGAAGGTTCACGGAATTTCCCCCTGATGTGGATGCACGGCATACCGGATGTGTAGTCGACCCGAGCCGACGGGCGCAGAAGTTATCCACAGGGACGTACCAGTACGAGATGCGCGAAAGCCGCGAATCACTATGTTTGCCTCAAGAAGGCTCAGGGGAACGGAGGCGTGATGGCCGACGCAGTGCGTCAGGTCGAGGGTGAGGTTCGTGAACTCATCCGTCGATCCGGGCTCGATCCGGCCCGTCATCCCATGGAGATCGACCGGCTGGTGCGGGACGCGGTCACCGACTACGACGAGCGCTCCATGCGCAGCGGCATGCCGCCCTTGGCCGATCTCGCCGGAGCGGCCAAATCCATCCTCGACACGGTCGCCGGATATGGGCCGTTGCAGCGCTACTTCGATGACCCCAAGGTCGAGGAGATCTGGGTCAACAGTCCCGATCGGGTATTCATCGCCCGCGCGGGGCAGTCCGAGTTGACCAACACCATCCTCACCGCTGATGAGGTGCGTGACCTGGTCGAGCGGATGTTGCGGTCCTCCGGGCGACGGGTCGATCTGAGCTCGCCGTTCGTCGATGCGACGTTGCCGGACGGCAGCCGACTGCACGTCGTCATCCCCGACATCACCCGCGACCACTGGCACATCAATGTGCGGAAGTTCGTCGTGCGGGCCGACCACCTGGACGACCTGGTCCGCCTCGGGACCCTCACCCGCCCGGCCGCCACGTTCTTGGAAGCGGCGGTCGTCTCCGGGCTGAACATCCTGGTCGCCGGAGGCACGCAAGCGGGGAAGACCACCCTCCTGGGGTGCCTGGCCTCCGCCATTCCGGCGCGGGAACGCGTGGTCACGTGTGAAGAGGTCTTCGAGCTCAAGATCCCGTTGCGGGACGTCGCGGGAATGCAATGTCGACAGCCGAGCCTGGAGGGCACCGGCGCTGTTCCGTTGCGCCGCTTGGTGACTGAGGCGTTGCGAATGCGCCCGTCGCGGATCATTGTCGGCGAGGTTCGTCAGGCCGAAAGCCTTGACCTGCTGATCGCCCTCAACTCAGGGCTACCCGGGATGTGCACCTTGCACGCCAACTCGGCGCGGGAAGCAATCACCAAGATGTGCACGCTGCCGCTGCTCGCCGGTGAGAACGTCAGCCCCCGGTTCGTCGTGCCCACGGTGGCTAGTTCGGTCGACCTCGTCGTGCACATCGCCCTTGAAGGTGACGGGACCCGCCGAGTGCGGGAGATCGTCGCCGTGCCCGGCCGGGTCGAGGGCGACGTGGTCGAGGTGGCCGACATCTTCACCACCCGCGGTGGCGTCCTCAAGCGCGCCGATGGCTTCCCGCCCCATGTCGACCGATTCGAGCGGGCCGGCTACCGACTGACTGCCCTGTTGGCGCAGGAGGCCTGATGTCGGCTCTTGCGATCGGCCTGCTGCTCGGCGCCGGGGTCTTCTGCATCTTCTGGTCGACCTGGCCGCAAACCGAGCGTTCGGCTCCCGCGCGTCGGGCCAGCCTGGCTGATCGGGTGCGGGACCAACTCGTCCAGGCCGGGTTCGACACCATCTCGCCCGGCCAGTTGCTCGCCGCCTGCATGGTGGTCTTCGTCATCGTCTTCCTCGGTGCCTACTCGATGACCCGGGTGGTGCCTATCGCGATCTGCTTCGCAGCGATGGCGGGGTACGGGCCGCGGGCGTTGGTGACCATGCGAGCCCGCAAACGACGGGGGCAACTTCGTGACCTGTGGCCCGACGCGGTCGACAACATTGCCTCCGCGGTCCGGGCGGGACTTGCCCTTCCCGAGGCGCTGAGCCAGCTCGCCGTCCGCGGACCTGAGGAACTGCGCCCGGCGTTCGCCGCGTTCGCGGAGGACTACCGCACGACGGGGCGCTTCCACGACTGCCTCAACCGGCTCAAGGACCGGCTCGCCGACCCGGTCGCCGACCGCCTCGTGGAATCACTGCGGATCGCCCGGGAGGTCGGTGGATCTGACCTCGGGCGGGTGCTGCGCACGCTGTCGGCCTTCCTGCGTGAAGACGCCCGCACCCGCGCCGAGTTGGAGACCCGTCAGGGGTGGACGGTCAACGCCGCTCGCCTGGCAGCAGGTGCCCCCTGGGTTGTCCTGGCGATGATGTCGATCCAGCAGGACTCGCTACGTGCTTACAGCAGTGCCGCGGGCACGGCGGTCCTCGCCGTCGGCGCAGCGATCACGGTGGTCGCCTACCGCTTGATGGTGCGGATCGGGCGACTTCCCGAGGACGAGCGGGTGCTGCGATGAGTGGCGTGGGCGGGTGGTCGATGGCCGGGGCGGCGGCGGGTGCGCTCTTCTCGGTCGGCGTCATCCTCATCGTCCGTGGGGTGCCGGTCAACCGACGCCCGGGTCTGGATGCCCGGCTCGCTCCCTACCTGCGCGACACGATCGCTCCGTCCCGACTCCTGGCGAGTATGCCGCGCAACCAGACTCGCCTCTCGACGTTGCTCGCCCCGCTGATGGGGGATCTGGCCCGCCGGGTCGACCGGATCATGGGCGGCTCGGCCTCGGTGAGACGGCGCCTGCAGCGGGCTGGGCTGCCTCCCGACGTCGAGGGCTTCCGTGGTGAGCAGGTGGTGTGGGGCGCGCTCGGCGGAGCGGTCGGTTCGGCGCTCGGGCTGCTCGCGATCCTTGCCCGCGGGGCGTCGGTGATGCCTGTTGTCCTTCTCGTCGTGGCGAGTGTCCTGCTGGGCGTCATCGGTCGCGATCAGTGGCTGTCCCGCCAGGCTCGGCTGCGTGAGCAGCTCATGCTGGCCGAGTTCCCCACGGTGGCAGAGCTGCTCGCGCTCGCGGTCAGTGCCGGTGAGGGGGCAACCGGCGCCTTGGATCGGGTCTGTCGTCTCTCGCGTGGTGAGCTCTCGATCGAGCTCGGGCGGTGTCTGGCCGATGCGCGCGCCGGCGCCAACCTTCCCACCGCGTTGCAGGGATTGGCCGACCGGACCGGCCTGGTCAGCCTGACCCGCTTCGTCGACGGCATGGTCATCGCTGCCGAGCGAGGAACGCCCTTGGCTGAGGTGCTTCGCGCCCAGGCGCAAGACGTTCGGGAAGCCGGTCGTCGCGCGGTCATGGAGGCCGGGGGCCGCAAGGAGATCGCGATGATGATCCCGGTCGTCTTCCTCGTCCTGCCGGTGACGGTGCTCTTCGCCGTATTCCCGGGCTTCGCCTTCCTTCGATTGACCATGTGAGGCCGCCGATGACGAGGCGTCCCACCCTGATCCCCGCCAACCGCTTGGCGGTCGAACCACCAACCAGTCCCATCCACCACGTCACCACGGGGGCCCTGCAATGACACCTGTACACACGGCATACCTTCGGACTGCGAGCGGCTTGGGCGCGCTCTGGTCAGCCGCCAACCGCGCCGCTCGGCGCGCCAGGCGGGACCGGGGCGACGTCCCCGGCTGGGTCCTCATCACCGTCATGACAGCGGGATTGGTCTCGGGGCTCTGGATCGTCGCCGGCCCTGCGCTGGTCGACCTGTTCCAGAGTTCCCTGTCGAGTGTCACCGGCAAGAAGTAGCCCGATGGCCGCGGTGGCGGCGACCCGGCCGGGTGAGCGTGGCTCGGCGGTCGCCGAGTTCGTCATGGTCTCTACGCTCGTCCTGGTCCTCGGCATGGGGGTCTTCCAACTGGGCCTCGTCCTGCACGTGCGCAACACCCTCATCGCCTGCGCCGCCGAAGGAGCCCGGCTCGGCGCTCGGGCCGACGTGCCCACGTCGGACGCCAGTGAGCGAACTGGCGCGCTCGTGACCGACACCCTGTCGGCGGCATACGCCCAGGACATCTCGACGCGGCGGACGGTGACCGACGCGGGAGTCCGAGTCGTCGAGGTCACCGTCGTTGCCCCCCTGCCCGTGATCGGCCTGATGGGGCCGGGCGGGTCGATGACGGTGGTCGGGCGGGCGTTCGACGAGCGACAGGTGATCGAGCCATGACCAGGCCCACGGGGCTCGTTCGGTGGGTGCGGCTGCGGGTCGGCCGCCCCGACCAGGGGCGAGCAATCGTCGAGTTCGTCTTCCTCGGGGTGCTGTTGCTGGTGCCGCTGATCTACCTCGTCATGAGCCTGGCGGTGCTGCAGGCGGCGGCATACTCAGCGACAACGGCGGCTCGCGAGGCGGGTCGCGCCTTCACGACGGCCCCGGCGGAGAGCCAAGGTATGCCGCGCGCCCGGGCCGCGGCCCAGGTCGCCTTCGAAGACTTCGGGTTCCTGCCCGAGGAGACTTCGGTGGCGATCACGTGCGACGGCTCTCCCTGTCTGCGCCCGGACGCGCGGGTCAGCGTGACGACGTCGATCCGGGTGCGACTGCCCTACCTTCCGGCGTTCCTCGGCGATGCCGTCCCCGCCGCGATTCCCGTGTCGGCCACGCATGTGGCCACCGTCGGTCGGTTCGGTGGGTCATGAGCGGGCCGAGGCGGGTCAGTGCGGCGGTGCGGCGGTTCAGGGCCGCGGTGCGGCGGCGCCGGGCCGAGTCGGGGCAGGTGTCGGTGCTCATCCTCGGCATGGTCATGCTCGCGATGCTGCTGATCGTCGGGGGAGTGGATGTCACTGCCGCGCAACTGGCTCGGGTGCGGTTGGTCGATGCGGCCGACGCGGCGGCGTTGGATGCGGCTGACGCGTTGGACGAGGCAACGGCATACCGCAGCGGGTTGTCGGACGCGGTGGTGCTCAGTTCGGCGACGGTGAAGGAGGCTGCGGCGGCATACCTCTCGGTGCGGCCCAAGCCCGAGGGGGTGCGGGCGTGGGGGATCGCGCCGGGGACGGGCGCTCAGGGAGGCGACACCGCGGTCGTCGTCCTGGATGCGACCGTCGAGTTGCCGATGACCGGCGGACTGCTCGCGGCGCTCGGCAAGGAGATCGCGGTGCACGTCGAGGCCAAGGCCCGCGCCCCGCTCCTGCCTGTGCCCTAGATACGACGTGCGCCGCGGCGCCCGAGGCCGGTCAACCGGCGCTTTGCGGAGTGAAGGCGACCCTCTGGTGTGGCCAACACTCCGCACAGGCCACCTCAGGGGCGGCATACCTCAACCAGGCTCAGCGCAGCAGGTCGGCGACCTCGGCGGAGGCGTAGAAGGGCTCAAGCTGGGCACGGAGCAGCCGTTCGAGGTCTCCGCTGGCGCGCAGGGTGTCGACCACGAACGAAGCCAGCGGCACGAGGTGGGCGATGACCTCGTCGCGCGGCCATTCGAGTTGGTCGAGCAGCTCAGCCAGGGTGTAGCCCCCGAACCACTCGAAGAGGGCGTCGACCACCAGCGTGGCGACGCGGGCGGCGTGCTCGGTGCCGAGGGCGGTCACGGCGAGTTCGTGGGCGGCGTCGACCACGCCGGAGACCTCCGCGTGCGCGGCATACGC
>Ga0208940_1004889_pt1 | contig 10262 bp, 8 predicted proteins | sample AD_JPNNA6_MetaG_FD_184445 | JGI IMG/M metagenome (GOLD analysis project Ga0208940, IMG submission 184445) | Active sludge microbial communities of municipal wastewater-treating anaerobic digesters from Japan - AD_JPNNA6_MetaG (SPAdes) (version 2) | ecosystem: Engineered > Bioreactor > Anaerobic >... | reverse complement strand
TCAGCGGCGGCGCGGCCGACCCGTCGGGCTGCGGGGTGCCCAATCTGCTGCGGTACGCCATGGGGCTGCCGGCGCGCGGCGCCACCACGGTGCCCGTGCGGGCGCAGCTCCGGGGTGACGGCGGTTCGACCTTCGCGGCACTGGAGTTCGAGCGCTCGGCCGCCGCGACGGACGTGCATTATGTGGTGCAGGGCAGTGCGGACCTGAGTGGGTGGCAGGATCTCTCGATCTGGAGGCCGGGGAGTCCGACCGCGGTCCAGGCAGCCGACGCGCTTCCGCTCGCCGCGAGCCCGGGCCGCTTCCTCCGGCTGAAAGTCGCCACCGGTGCGGCACCGCTGCGGGTGCTGGTCCCCGCCTATTTTTATCCATCCTACCTTCCCGAATCCAATTGGTGGATCCCGATGACGGCTGCGGCGGCGAGCGTGCCGGCCGGGACGATCTACGCGATCGCCAATCTCAACAACGGACCCGACTCCGGCAACGATGCCGACCGGATCTCGTATCTGGAGGCGATCGACGCGTTCCGGGCGGCGGGCGGGCGGGTGCTCGGTTATGTGTCCACCGAGCGAGGCGCCAGAGACCTCAAGGTCGTGACGGCGGACATCGATCTTTGGTACGCCCGCTTCGCGGTCGATGGCATCTTCCTGGACGAGGAGGCGACCACCGCGGAGATGGTCGACTACTATGCGGCGCTGCATGCGCACATCAAAGCCAAGGGCGGGGAGGCGTTGGTCGTCGCCAATCCGGGCACCCGGACGATCGAAGCCTACCTGGCCGTCAACGATGTGACGTGTGTGTTCGAGAACACCGGCCCGGAGCACTTCCCGGACTGGACGCCCGCCGCGTGGGCGGCGAACCATCCGGCGAGCAAGTTCTACGTCCTGCCGTATTCCTGCACCGCGAGCCAGATGCGGGCCTTCGTCTCGCGCGCCGCGGACAACAACGTCGGTTGGATCTACGTGACCGACGACAGCGGTGCGAATCCCTGGGATACGCTGCCGGGGTATTTTGCCGAACTCGTGACCGCGGCGCGCGCCGGAAGGTAGGGTGGTGCGCGTTCTTGGGGATCGAGGACAGCGGTTGCAGGCGGCGCGGAGATGTTATTAATCCGGCAAAATGATAGCGCCTCTATCCGAAATGTGCTGTGCTTGAGGTCATGAAGGAAGACGGACGCAAAATGACCAAAGAACAGCTCGGCGCGGCCCGCCGACGCGCGATGCAGTTGGTGGACGAGGGCTGGCTCCAGGCCGACGCGGCGAAGGCCGTCGGGGTGCATGTGCGTACCGTGCGGCAATGGGGCCAGCATCGGCGCGAGCACGGCCTGGCTTCGCTGGTGCGAGACGAGCGCGGGCGCGCGTTGGGTGAGGGCCGCACGCTGACGGCGGCGCAGGAGAAGGAGTTGCGCAAGCTCATCACCGACAAGATGCCCGATCAGCTCAAGCTGCCCTTCGCGTTGTGGACGCGTCGCGCCGTCGCCGAGTTGCTCGAGCAGCGCTACGGGCTGAAGCTGCCGGTACGCACGATGGGCGAGTACCTCAAGCGCTGGGGCTTCACCCCGCAAAAGCCGTTGCGTAAAGCCTACGAACAGCAACCCAAGGCCGTGCAGGAATGGCTGACGTCGAGCTACCCGGCCATCGCGGCCGCGGCCAAAGCCGAAGGAGCGGAGATCTTCTGGGGCGACCAGACCGGCGTGAACAACCAGCCCAGCGCCCCACGCAGCTATGCGCCTCGCGGTCAGCCGCCCACCGTGCGACAACAGGCCAAGCGCTTCGGCTTCTCCGTGATGAGCGCGGTGACCAACCGCGGCAGCGCCCGGTGGATGGTTTACGCAGGCGCCCTGGACTCGGCCCGGCTCATCGAGTTCCTCGTCCGGCTGGTCCGGCTGGCCGGCGGCCGCAAAGTCTACCTCATCCTCGACAACCTGCGGGTGCACCACAGCAAGCCGGTCAAACAATGGCTCGCCGCCCACCGCGAACAGATCGCCGTGCATCATCTGCCCAGCTACAGCCCCGAGCTCAACCCGGACGAGCGGCTCAACCGTTCGCTCAAGAGCAAGCTGGCCCAGCTGCCCGCCCCCCGCGATGCCGCGCAACTGCGCCAGCAGGCGATCGGACAGTTGCGGTCCTGCCACCGCCAGCCCGCACTGATCCAATCCTTCTTCCAGTCACCAACCACATCCTACGCCGCCTGAGGCGCTGTCTCATTGCCGGATTAATATTGAGTCTCGCGTATTGGACCGACGTCCGATGGTAGGGCGGGACCGCTGGGCCCGCCGAGCGAACGGATGGCCCGGCAGTTCGTCTACCTTGGTCAGTCTATTGTGCGAGGCTCAATAGTTGCGTTGGCGACGCCGGCGCACGGCAATGCGGCTCCGTAATAGCTGCCGGGGCCGGGGGTTTCCCGGTTGACCGGGGCGGGCAACGGGGAAGCTTTGGCGTCTCCGCAACGGAGCATCACCACCATGTCCGAAAACACCTCTTACGATCTCATCGTCATCGGAGGCGGGCCTGCGGGCTACGCCGGAGCCATCCGCGCCGGGCAACTCGGCAAGCGCGTCGCGTGCATCGAGATGGAGCGCGCGGGCGGCACCTGCCTCAACTGGGGCTGCATCCCGACCAAGGCCCTGCTCAAGAGCGCCGAGCTCTACAAGACCTTCCAGAAGGCCGACGCGTTCGGCCTCTCCGTGCAGGGCGCCGGCTTCGATTTCGCCAAGATCGTGCAGCGCTCCCGCGGCGTGTCCGACCAGATGGCCAAGGGCATCGAGTTTCTCTTCAAGAAGAACAAGGTCGACTACATCGTCGGCAAGGCCTCCGTGCCCGCGCCCGGCATGGTCGAGATCACGGAAGGGGCCCGGAAAGGCACGATTCTCAAGGCCGCGAAGATCCTCGTCTGCACCGGCGCGAAACCGAAGCGCATCCCCGGCCTCGAGGTCGACGGCCGGCGCGTGATGACCTCGCGCGAGGCGCTCGCCCGCACCGACCAGCCGAAGTCGGTCGTGGTGGTCGGCGCCGGCGCGATCGGCGTCGAGTTCAGCTATTTCTACAACGCCTTCGGCACGAAGGTGACGCTCGTCGAGATGCTCCCGCAGGTCCTGCCCGTCGAGGACGAGGAGGTCGCGAAGTTGCTCGAGCGCAGCCTGACCAAGCAGGGCATCGCGATCCACACCGGCACCAAGTGCGAGGACATCCGCGTCACCGACAGTTCGGTGAAGCTCAAGCTCGTGAAGGGCGACAAGACCGAGGAACTCGAGGCCGACACGCTGCTGCAGGCCGTCGGCGTGGGCGCCTACACCGAGGGGCTGCTCGGACCGCGCGTGAAGCCGGAGATGGACCGCGGGTACCTGAAAGTCGGCGACGATTATCAGACCTCCGTCCCGGGCCTCTACGCCGCGGGCGACATCATCGGGCCGCCGTGGCTGGCGCACGTGGCGACGTTCGAGGCGATCAGCGCCGTCAACGGCATCTTCGGCGCGGGCAAACCCGAGCGCGTGAAGCTCTTCCCGGGCTGCACCTACTGCCACCCGCAGGTCGCGAGCATCGGCCTGACCGAGAAGGCCGCGAAGGAGAAGAAACTCGAATACAAGGTCGGCAAGTTCCCGTTCACCGCCTCCGGCCGCGCCGTGGCCGCGGGCGACTCCGAGGGCTTCGTGAAGATCATCAGCGATGCGAAGACCGGCGAGGTCCTCGGCGCGCACGTGATCGGCGGCGAGGCGACGGAGCTCATCACCGAGTTCGGCCTGGCGATGAACGTGGAGGCGACGATCGACGAGATCCACCACACGATCCACGCCCATCCGACGCTCAGCGAGGCGCTCGCCGAGGCCGCCGCGGCCACGCACGGGCAGGCGATCCACATCTGAGTCGGCCCGGTCGCTCGCCGGGATGCACCTTCTCGCGATCGCCGTCGCTCCGGCGGGGCGGCGGGCGGATCGGGCGCCCGGCGGGCGTGTGGTAGGAGCCATCGCCGCGATGGTTTTCCATTGACGAGGGCCCTCGGGCCGCCGTGAATGGGCGCAGCAATGGACGAGACTCTCCCACAGCCTTTGCGCGTCCTCCTGACGGGCGGCACCCTGGCCGAACGCGCGGCGTTGCGGTCCGCGCTCGCCGCTGTGCCGGCGCACCCGGAAGTTCTGGAGGTGGATACGGGCGGCCGGGCTCCTTCGCAGGAGGATCTCTTCAGCCGGCTGTTTCGCAGCAATCCGATCTCGACCTTCCTCCTGCGCTGGAGCGACCTGGCCATCATCGATGTGAACCCGGCATTCACCGAGTTCTCGGGCTATGCGGCCGAGGAGGTGCTCGGGCGCGAGGTGAAGCAACTCGACCTCCTGGTGGACCGGCAGCAGGGCGTGGAAGTCCTGGCCCGCCTGCGCAGCACCAACTCGCTGCGCTACGTGGAGGTTTCGTTCAAGACGAAGGCGGGCGCCCCGCGACTCTCGACGGGGTTCTTCGAGCGGATCGAGATCGACGAGGTGGACTACCTGCTGGGCATGGTCGTCGACATCAGCGAGCGCGATCGGGCGGCGAACGAGATTCGCAAGTTGGCGGCCTTTCCCGAGCTCAACCCCAACCCCGTGCTCGAGTTCGACGACCAGGGGCGGCTCACGTATTTCAACCGTGCCGCCGTCTCGCTCGCGCAGTCCATCGGCGTCGAGTCGGTCGAGCAGATGCTGCCCAACGACGAGCAGGCGATCGTGCGCGAGTGCCTCACCACCCAGAAGCCGCGCCTGCGACACGAGACGAAGCATCGGCAGCGCACGCTCTCGTGGTCGTTTTATCCGATCGTCCCGCACCGCATCGTCCATTGCTACGTGGGCGACATCACGGAGCGGCTCCAGCTCGAGGAGCAGATCCGGCAGTCGCAGAAGATGGAGGCGGTGGGCCAACTGGCCGGCGGCGTGGCGCACGATTTCAACAATCTGCTCACGATCATCCAGATGCAGATCTCGATGCTGAAGATGCGCGGCGCGATGACCCAGGAGGTCGCGGCGGGCGTCGAGGAGATCGCCCACGCGGCGGAGCGGGCCACGAATCTCACCCGGCAGTTGCTCACCTTCAGCCGGCGCAACGTGAAGGCCGCGAAGAACCTCGACCCGGGCGACCTGGTCGGCGGCATGACCAAACTGCTGCGACGGGTGCTCGGCGAGGACATCGTGCTCGAGAGCCGTTTCGCGCCGGAACTGCCCGCCATCTTCGCCGATCCGGGCATGATCGAGCAGGTGCTCATGAACCTCGCCGTCAACGCGCGCGACGCGATGCCCCGCGGCGGGCGGCTGCTGATCGAGCTCGATGGCGCCAAGCTCGACGAGCGGCAGGCCCGCGACCACTCTCGCGGGCGGGCGGGCGAGTTCGTCTGCCTGTCGGTGTCGGATACCGGTGTCGGGATCGCGCCCGAGAATCTGGCGCACATCTTCGAGCCGTTCTTCACGACCAAGGAGGTGGGCAAGGGCACCGGGTTGGGCCTGGCGATCGTCTACGCCGTGGTGCAGCAGCACGAGGGCTGGATCGAGGTCGGGAGCGAGGTCGGGGTGGGGACCCGCTTTCGCGTGTATCTCCCCGCCGTGGTGCGGCCCAAACCCGCCGCGGAGAACGCGGCGGAGGGCGGCGGCGAGTTGTTGCCGGGCGGATGCGAGACGATCCTCGTGGTCGAGGACGAGGTCGCGGTGCGGGCCGTGGCCCGCATGGCGCTGCGGCGGCTCGGCTACACCGTGCGCGAGGCCGACAATGCGCCGGCGGCGCTGCGGCTCTGGACCGAGGTCGGCGGCGGAGTCGACCTGCTCTTCACGGACATCGTCATGCCCGGCGGCATGTCGGGCCACGAACTGGCGGCGCGTCTCCAGTTGTTGAAGCCGGAATTGAAGGTGCTGTTCTGCAGCGGCTACACCCGCGAGGCGGAGCAGTTCGAGATCGGGGAGGGGCGCGCCCCGAATTTCCTGCCCAAACCCTACAAGGCCGGAGACCTGGCGCTCGCGGTGCGCCGTGTCCTCGACGAACCCGCTGGCTGAGCTCGGCTTCGGGCGCGGCGCCCGGTCCGAGCCGCGCCGGAGCGGGAATCCGGGAAGGAAAAGAGTCCGCCGGATCGGCGCGTTGGCCCGAACTGTGCTGATTCCATGAGGGCGAAACGTCGTTTGTCGCGGCAGTCTGCCCAAAAACTTCACCCGCCTGCAGTTCGCTTCGCCACTCCCATGATTCTCGTCCATGCCGCCATCGCCGCCGATCCCGCTCTGCCTGAGGTCCCGATCGCGGTCGAGCGCCGACAGCTCGCCAAGCGCCTCTGGCGCGCCACCGCCACCGACGGCAGCGAGTTCGGCTTCGAGCTCGCCGGTCCGCTCGCGCACGGCGATGTGGTGTTTGCCGACGCGGCCGCGCGCTACGTGATCCGCCAATCGCCCGAGCCGGTCCTCGAGATTCCGCTGCCGCCGTCGCCCGACGCCGCGGCGGTCACCGGCTGGGCGGTGGGCAACCTGCATTTCCCGATCGAGGCGCAACCCGCGCGCCTGCTCGCGCCCGACGACATCGCGCTGCGCCAGTCGCTCGAACGTCTGGGTATCGCCTACCGCGCCACAGAGGCGGTGTTTCGCCCGCACCGACTCGCCGCGGGCGCCGCGCCGCACAGCCACGCCGCCGGCCCGGAGGCGCATCCGTTCATCTTCAAGCCGGCGGCCGCGCGCGCATGAGCCGTAACTATTCATCTGCTTTCGTAGGGGCGTCGCTTGCGACGCCCGTTCAGCAGTGCCGTTCTCGGCGTCCGTCGAGTCCGCAGCGTGCCGGCAAACGGTGCACTTACGCTCTCCTGCAGTTCCAGAACGGCTCCGTGCGCTCCTCCGTCCTCTGTGACCTCTGTGGCGAATCCGATCTCTCCGCATGAGCGAACCCGCCGCCAACGTCTCCGCCGCGTGGATCGCGCGGCTGCTCCAGACGACCGACTCGTTCTATCCAACGGGAACCTACGCTCATTCGTTCGGGCTCGAGGGACTCGTGCAGGCCGGAGCGGTGCGCGACCGCGCCACGCTGCGGGAGTCTCTTCTCGGGCAGGTCGTGCCGCAGCTCGGCCTCACAGAACTCCCCCTCGCCGCCCGCGCCTGGGACGCCGCCGGCGCGGCGCCCGACTGGGAAACGCTCCGCGCGCTCTGCGAACTCGGCGCCGCGCTTCGCGGCACGCGCGAACTCCGCGCCGCTTCGGCCGCCATCGGCGCGCAGCGTCTGGATTTCGCGGTGACGGTACACGGCGCCGGCGGACTCGCGGAGGAGTTCAACCGCCGCGCCGCCGCCGGCGGTTGGCCGCGGCCGTCCTGCGTGGCTGCCGCGATCGAGGGCCGTGCGCTCGGTGCGCCGCGCGAGGCCGTGCTCGCCGCCGTGCTCTACGGCGCTCTCTCCGCACTCGTCGCCGCCGCGGTGAAGCTTTTGCGCCTCGGCCAGAACGCCAGCCACACGCTCCTCGCCGAAGCGCTCGCCGCCGGCGAAGCCGAGATCGCCGCCGCGCCCGGCCGCGCGCTGGAGGAGGTCGGCACGTTCAACCCGTGGTGGGACATCGCCTCCGCCCGCCACGAGACCGCCGACTTCCGGCTCTTCATCTCCTGAACCGCGCAGAAACGGACCACGGAAGGTAACGAAGGAAACGAAGACCTCCGCCTCCGAAGCGCGCCACGCACCTCGGCCCCGAGGCGCAACACCACCCAGCCCTCTCTTCCCTTCGTTCTCTTCGTTCCCTTCTGTCGCTCCGAATCCGTCTCCGCCTCTTCATTCCGCAATCCGCAATCTCCACTCCGAAATCACCAATGTCCCGTCCTCCTCGAATCGGCGTCGGCGGCCCCGTGGGCTCCGGCAAAACCATGCTCTGCCTGCGGCTCTGCCAGAAGATGCGCGAGCGCTACTCGATGGCCGTCGTCACGAACGACATCTACACCCTCGAGGACGCGCAGTTCCTCAAGCGCCACAGCGCGCTCGCGCCCGAGCGCATCGTCGGCGTGGAGACGGGCGGCTGCCCGCACACCGCGATCCGCGACGACACCACCATGAACGAACAGGCCGTGCGCGGGCTCGAGGCGGCGTTCCCCGACCTGCAGTTGGTGCTCGTCGAGAGCGGCGGCGACAACCTCTCGGCCACGTTCTCGCCCGAGCTGGTCGACTCGTTCATCTACGTGATCGACGTCGCCGAGGGGGACAAGATCCCGCGCAAGGGCGGCCCCGCGATCCGGTTCAGCGATCTGCTCCTCATCAACAAGATCTCCCTCGCCCCGCACGTCGGCGCCGACCTCGCCGTGATGGAGCGCGATTCGAAGGCACAACGCGGCGTGCGCCCGTTCCTCTTCTGCGACCTCAAGAGCGAGCAGGGCCTCGAGGGCGTGATTGCCTGGCTCGAGCGCGAAGTGCTCTTCGCGACGAAACCGAAGGCCGCGTGAGCGCGGAAAATTCGGAAACCGGAGACGACAGAAGGAGACGAAGAGAACGAAGAACTTGAAGGCTCAGGCAACAACCGCAGTCACAGGCGCGAGCGCGAACACGCCTGCGTCCGATGGTGGGTCGGGCTTTACGGCCGACATGCCGGCGGCGCCAGCCGCGGACTCGGATGGCGGGCATAAAGCCCGCCCCACCGCCGCGAACACCGGCAAGGCCTCAGCCCCCGCGCTGCGCGGCCATCTGCGCCTCACCGCGGCCGCGCGGCCGAACGGCGAGACCTATCTCGCGCGCCAGTCGTTCCGCGCGCCGTTCCACCTCAGCAAGCCGTATTGGGACGGCCGTGCACTCCACGTGCAGCTCGTCAACTCCACCGCCGGCATCCTCGCCGGGGACGAGCTCGACCTCGACCTCGCGGCCGAACCCGGCGCCTCGCTCGCCGTGACGACGCCCGCCGCCGCGCGCGCCTTCATGATGCAAAGCGGCGCGGCGCGTTGCCGGCAGCGGTTCGCCGTCGGCGCCGGTGCGTGGCTCGAGTACGCGCCCGAGGCACTTTACCCGCACCGGGAAACCGACTACGCGCAACACACCCGGCTCGAGCTTGCCGCCGGTGCGTCCGCGTTCTTCACCGACCAGCTTGCCCCGGGCAGGGTGGGGCGCGGCGAATGCTGGGCGTGGCGCCGCCTGCGCGTCGGGCTCGAGGTGTTTTCCGACGGCCGGCTGGTTCTGCGCGAACAACTCGACGCCAGCGGCGCAGAACTGGCGCGGCTCGCGGCGTTCCACGGCATGAGCGAGGCGTGGTTTGGCACCGCGGTGATCGCCGCGCCCGCACTCGCCGCCGATGCGCCGGTGTGGGATCGGCTCCGCGGGTTGCACCGCGACAGTTGCCTCTGCGGCGTGACGGCGCTCGCCCCCGGCCTGTGGATCGTGCGCGTGGTCGCCAGCGGTGGGCTCGCTCTGCGCGACACCTTCGCCGTGTTACGAGCAGCGCTTGCTTCCGCGCTGCCCGGTCTGCAAACCGACTTGCGCAAGCTGTAGCATCGATCACCGCGCGTACCCATGAACCACGGCGATCAAGAGGAGTTCCTGTTCTGCGACGACGCCGAGCGGGTGCTGGGGCTGCCGCGCGGCATCGATTCTTTGTTACGCGACATCGGACGCGAGTGGGGGCTGCCGGTGGGAGAGCGAGTGCGCGTGAGTTTCCGGAGCAGCGAAAACTTCCGCGAGTTGCTCGGTCGACTGGAGGTCGCGGCGGCGCCCGAGCTGCCGTTCAACCGCCACCGACCACTGCGGCTGCGGGTCAACGGCTACGAGTTCCCGCACACGGCGCTCGCCCGTTGCGTGGTGGTGGAACCCACCGAGCGCTAAGCGCCCGCGGAGGGGCGCGCTCAGTGCCGCGCCACGGCGCGGCGGTGGCACATCGCCTGCTAGTGGAGATGAGTAACACCTTCTGGATAAAAAGTAGCACTCTCCTCCACACCATGATCTCGCTTGCTGCCTCCCTCCGCCGTCTCGCCGCGGCTTCCGGTCTGCTTCTCACCCTGGCCGCTCCGCTCGCCGCGGCGCCGCTGAAGATCGCGTTCTCCGATTGGCCCGGCTGGACCGCCCTCGAAATCGCCGCGCAGAAAGGCTGGTTCAAGGAGGCCGGCGTCGAGGTCGAGTTGCTTTGGTTCGAGTACGGTCCGTCGATGGAGGCGTTCACTGCCGGCCAGTGCGACGCCGTCACCGTCACCAACGGCGATGCGCTCGTCACCGGTGCGGGCGGCGCGAAGAACGTCATGATCCTCATGACCGACTACTCCAACGGCAACGACATGATCGTCGCCAAGCCCGGCCTCCGCTCCATCGCCGAGCTCAAGGGCCGGAAGA
>Ga0208940_1004885_pt1 | contig 10279 bp, 9 predicted proteins | sample AD_JPNNA6_MetaG_FD_184445 | JGI IMG/M metagenome (GOLD analysis project Ga0208940, IMG submission 184445) | Active sludge microbial communities of municipal wastewater-treating anaerobic digesters from Japan - AD_JPNNA6_MetaG (SPAdes) (version 2) | ecosystem: Engineered > Bioreactor > Anaerobic >... | reverse complement strand
CGAGCACCGAACACGAGATTTGAGGTATATCCTTGAGTCTCAGGGTGGTTTAGTCAGCCCACCAGACGCGACACGACTTTTTGCGTAGTCGCAAGCCGCGCCCTTCAGGACGCGGTAGTTGACTATACATCTCCGGGCTGAGCTTGTAGTCATGAGCGGTTGGATCATACTGATAGCCTTTGACATAATCCTTGCTGGCCACGATCACCCCGTAGTAAGCAACTGTCAGCACAGGAATCTCATCCTGGACCCCGATGCAAGCATCGGTGTAATGCTATAAAAATAAAAATATAATTAATATCATCAAGATATTAGCCACTTCTACCAGTGAATACTCTATGGCGGTTACCCTCAGACCGAGAGAGCCCCGGAAATAGGATACATTTGCAGGAATGCCGATCCGGAAGCACCCAATGCCAAGGTGCAGAAACCTTGCCATGAAAAGCAAGAGAAGGCAACTAACAGTATTGAGAGAGCCCTCCTTGAGCAATGTGCCAGAGGCCACCAGTGCGGCACTCTGGCTGACCACGCTGGCCATGAGAACTATCAGACTGGACGATGAAAATCCAAGAGGTTCGATTGCGGCATTGTACCGCTCCACAATGGGCTGCACCAGAACATACTCGATGGCCAATTGAGCCAGAAAGATGGTGGGGACCAGCACTCTGGTGATCTTGATGGATGAGGATATGCACTCATGCAGACCTTCTCTTAGTATCACCTTCCAATCTCCTGCATATGTGGTCTCGTCTCCTTTCGTCGTCATTGATTCCCTGGGGGCAAGCATCATTCTGGCGGCAAGAATCCCAATGCCTGCCACGAAGAAGTTGGCCAGTAGATCGAAACACACATAAAGTCCTCCTGCGTGAGGGCCCAGAACGGAGAGGCCGACAGGCAGAGAGAAAAAAAGAGTCCCATGAAGTCCCTTGGGAATAAATCCAACCAAAATGGCCACTATCAGCTCACGATCGTTTATCTGCCCATTCTTGTGTGCCCCGGAGAGAAGGGCCAGAGCGGCCCAGCTATTGACCAGGAACAGAGTGAGAGCGGCCGAGCATTCCGCTGGAAGACGGGATACAGCCGCCAGCCAGGCGGTAGGCATGGTTAGATACCGGAAATAGGGAGACCGGCGAATTACGCTGGCCACAAAAAATCCGATGATGATGGGGGGGACCATGACCTTCGAGATCTCAATAGTAGCATAGATTGCCGGGAATAAGATCATTTTGATCGCTCTTTTAAAATTCAAAGTATAAAAAATTTAAATATTGGGATACACTATGATTTGCGAGAGGAATAGCAGTACTGCATGCTCTTTTGAGAGGATATTCTATTATACCAGGGCATTTTCTCGCTCTTCATCTGTCCTATTTCTATCATGGGATCTGATCTGACCTCAGCATATCCTGCCTTCTTCAGGAGATCTATCACCACGGAGGATTCAACTCCCCCACCCATAGGAAGATCTACTGAATCATAGAGCGACTTCCATGGATTTCTCCTCTCTCTGGAAAGGATTATCAGATTGGTGAACTGCTTTGTCAATCGATGAGACAATCCATGGGAATGCGGCCCATGTAGGAAGAAACAGAGGGTCCCTCCGGGCTTTAGCACACGTTTCCACTCAGCAAGTGCTTTTTTGGGGTTAGGAAGCGTCCAGAGCACAGCTCTGTTTACAACGCCATCAAAAGATGCATCTTCAAAGGGAAGGTCTTCTGCATCGCCCACTTCCAGCCTGACCTTCAGCCCCCGTGCATCCATCTTCTTCCGGGCATTTTTTATCATCTCTTCGGATAGATCGACGCCGACGACCGAATATCCGATCTCAGCAAGCATTATGGAGAGGAATCCGGTTCCAACTCCTACATCCAGGATTCGTTTTTCGCCTGGACCGATTTTATCAAGGAAGAGGGCCTTCCATGCATCTTCCTCTCTTTTGCTTGAAAGCGTATGCCCTGGAGACAGGTCAAATGTGGAGGATCTCCTATCCCAATACGATTTGATGGTAGATTTTGTATCATTCATGCGATAACCTTCGCATGTTCTTTTTGAGATATCTTCGAAGGGAAATTGCCTAATTCGGGAATTTTTTGATGTCTTAAGGACTTCACTGGAATAACATGCGGGCTTCCACCATTATTATTGATCACCTCAGCCACAACTCCATAGACGGATCTGATATTTTCTTGAGTCAGAACATCACTTGGCACTCCTTGATCCACAATCCGTCCCTCTTTCATCATTATGATGCGATCTGTGTACTTGGATGCAAGATTAAGGTCGTGCACTGCCATTATGGCGGATATGCCCCTTTCTGCCACCATCTCTCGAATTATCTCCACTACCTCCAGCTGATGCTTGATATCCAAGTTTGAAGTAGGTTCATCAAGCAACAGAATAGAACTTTCCTGAGCCAGAGCCCGTGCTATGAGCACCTTTTGTTGCTGACCGCCGCTGAGCTGATTTATATCGTTCATTGCCAGATTCTCAATACCCATCAGCCTCAGAACCTTGATCGCTTTCTTGACATCCCCTCCGCTGCTTCTCCATCCCAGATGCGGCCGCCTTCCCATGAGAACTGCATCAAGTACCGTGGAGGGAAAGAATGAACGGCTTGAGGTCTGAGGCACATAGCCTATCTTTTTTGCCATCTCTTTTCGGGAGATACCTTTAATATCGGTTCCGTCTAATAGGATGCTGCCATTCTTTGGTTTCAGCAGCCCGTCAATGCATTGAATGAGGGTTGATTTACCCGATCCATTCGGCCCTATTACTCCGAGCATCTCTGATGGCCGGAGCTCCATTGATATCTTCTTTAGAATTAGCTGGCTGGAATAGCCAAATTCCAAATCTTTCAGTATCAGTTTCAAAAGTATCCCATCCTTCTTTTCATTATGAGGTAGAGAAACAGTGGACCGCCCATGAAGGCTGTGATGACTCCGACGGGAATAATGATCGGAGGTATCATATTTCTGGATATCACATCCGATCCGACTACAAGTATAGCACCTACTATTCCCGAGGCTGGTATGAGATATCTGTAGTCAGTTCCGATAATAATTCTCGTTATATGGGGTGCAACAAGCCCTATAAATCCGATCGTTCCAGTAAAACAGACAATGCTTGAGACCATCAGACTAATGATTGCCATCGTATATATTCTAATTCTGTTGACATTTACACCCAAGCTTCTTGCAGAATCGTCTCCCGATGTGAGCAGATTCATATCCCATGATTTCATCATCAGCAATGGAATGGAGAGAGCAACCACTGATCCAGCGATCAATACCTTGCTCCATGAGGCTCTATCCAGGCTGCCGACAGACCAAAAAACGGCTTGAACCACTGCGGTCTCCTCACCGAAATACTGCAACAATGTCGTGGCTGCTGAGAAGATGTACAAAATAGCAATACCTACTAGAACCATCGTCTCTGGTGTGGCGCCTCTTCGTGCGGCAAAGCCTATGATGATAAGCGAAACCAGGAGAGAAAATGCGAATGCATTTCCGATTATCAGATAGTCGCCTCCCACAAGGCCAGCGCCTCCAATGATTGCAAGAGAGGCTCCAAAGGAGGCACCCGCAGAAATTCCCAATGTGTAAGGGCTCGCCAGTGGATTCTTTAAAATCCCCTGCATGATACACCCTGCAATACCAAGGCTAATTCCAGCTATGATCCCCAGTGCAATTCTTGGAAGCCGCAGATTCCAGATCGTGGTCTCAGCTAGCCAGCTTGATGAAAAATAGTTGGGGAAAAACTTGGCAAAAAATGCTGCATACCCGTCCCATATCGTAATCTTGGCCTGGCCCATGGAGCCTGCCAGGCCTGCGGCTAAGACCAGAACCAATATGGAGAAGACGATAAAAATCGCCTTTCTGCCCATATATTTTTGGTAGCTGTTCAGTATCTCCTCATCAGAGATCTCCAACTCTGACAAATTCATGGATACTTCTTTTCGAGGACTATCTGCCATCCATAATCCTCATTCAGGCAATGGATATGCGGATATGCATTTATTTACATCCAGGTCAAGGTGCTGGAATTTGCTAACGAATTCCTGATGCACTTCCTGAACATCGATATCTTTGAAGAGATCGGGATAGAGCCACTTTGCATAATACAGAGTACCGATGAGGCCTGAAGCACCACCACAGAGAATATACGGGTGAGAGATCATATAGACCCGCTTATTCTTGACTGCCTCCACATCGGCAAACTCAGGCCTCTTCAGGAATTCATCAATGGCATCGGTTGCATTCTTTGGACTGTAGATATCATATCCCAATACAGAATTTCCTGCAGAGAAAAATATCACATCGGGATTTCTGGCAATTACCCATTCGACGTCGACAGACTGTGATCCTGTGCCCTTAATTTCATCGCCCATGTACCTGCCGCCGGCATTTTTAATCATCACCGCACGATAGCTATCCGTGCCCGGCACCGAGAACTTTGTTCTATCCAAATCATAGCCGCTAAAATATGCCAACGGTCTATCGGACTCCGGGATATCTTTTATCTTTTCTGAGATCATGTTCTCAATCTCAGTCGACCAGTCAACATACTCTTTGGCCTCGGAGACCTTGCCGAAGATATATCCATATCTCATTGCGGCTTCTTTAGAGTTTGTGATATTCACATCCAGGGCGACTACTGGAGTGTCTGGAGTCTTAGTGTGATCGTAGTATTCCCTGGCGTCGGTTAAGACAACATCGGGATTGAGGTTATTGACAACTTCATAATTGACTGTCTGCAACTCTCCAACGCTTTCAACATTGCTTAAAAGCTCTGGAAAATAGGTTTTGCTGTATCTGTTCCCACCTGGTGTGACGAATCTGTCTGTAATTCCAATTATTCTATCTGACACTCCAATAGCTCTCACTGTCTCATAAACATAAGAGTTATGGCCATGGTACACAATGGATTTCACAGGCTCAGGGATTTCGACCGATCTTGCTGTATCGTCAAAGACCACCAGAATCTCCTCTGTGCCATCGATAATATCTTGAACCTGATCGATGTCCTTTTCATCAACCGTTCCGTCATTATTTGCATCTGAAAACTTGGTCATATCAGCTTCGCCTTTAATCACTTTTTCCAGGTATGAAATATCTGCATCATCGATGATTTCATCCATATTGGCATTTCCGAATATCTGCAGTGTATAGGAAACAGCGCTCGCAGAGATCGGAGATAAGAATGCTATCAGCATTATCGAAAGCAATGCACCCCTCTGTGAATTCAAATTATCACCATCTCGTGTCGTTCTATTATGGTTAAATTGTAGTTATTAATAAATGTTTTGGTGTGATTAATATCAAATAATACTATAATTTAATGATTTAATAACATGGCGGTTTCTGCAACCGGATGAGCAGGGAAAATGCCTATGCTGAGAAAAGGCTTTTAAAATAGATGGACAATTCTATTCCGTCATAATTGGACAGTTTTGCACCGCGATTTTACAACGGATCTCATATCCTCAAAAATACCTGGAAAGAATTTTATAGAAAAAATGGAGCGTACGCTTCTTAGATGGTGATCTTGGCCTGTCCCATGAAGCTGCCAGACCTGTAGCCAAGACCAAAAACAAAATGGGGGAGGTTATGAAGATTACTTCCCCCCCCATATTTTTGGAGTCTGTCTTCATCGGAGACCTCTGCCTTCGATGAATCATGATTTTTTAATTCCTTATCGATGGCATGTCCAAATACACTCATGCGGCCAATGGATAGGCCATGATGCATTTGCTTATATCTATATCCAGATGCTGGAATTTATCCATATACTCCTGATGAATTGCCTGTACATCCAAATCTGCAAAGAGATCAGGATAGAGCCACTTGGCGTAGTAAAGGGAGCACAATAATCCTGAAGCTCCGCCACATTTGAGGAACGCATGTGAGATCATGTACACTCTTTTATTCTTGACGGCATCCACAGTGGCAAGCTCGGGTTTCTGCAAGAATGCATTGATATATTCGGCCACTTCTTTTGAATCATGTGCATCATATCCTACCATTTGGTTAGTTGACAACAGTATTACCTGCGGATTTCTTGAGACAATCCATTCCGCATCCACATCAACACTTATGCCTTTGATATCGATCTCATCATTGATAGGTATTCCTCCGGCATTTCTGACCTCTTGGCAGTAGTGATGTTTCTTAGATGGCGTCGAGTATTTGCTAGTGCTCACATCGGGTAAGCCTACGCAAACATAGACCGAAGCTCTCTCGGACTCAGGAATGCTCTCCACTTTTTCACTGATCTTTGTTTCCTGGTCATTCATCCATGATACATACTCTTCTGCCTTAGAAACCTCGCCGAAGATATATCCATACCTCATGGTGGCTTCTTTGGGATTAGTTATGTTCACATCCAGTGCAATTGTTGGAAAATCTGGCGTTTTTGTGGGATCGTAATATTCAAGATAATCCGTAATGATGAGATCCGGTTTGATGTTATTGATTACTTCATAGTTGATCGCTTGCAGACCTCCTAGATTTTCGACACTCAATAGCTCCGGGAAGTAAGTCTCGCTATACCTGCTTAAGCCAGGAGTAACATAATCACTATTGACACCGACAATCTTATTGGAGACTCCAATTGCTCTCAACGTCTCATAAACGAAGATATTATGCCCATGGTATACAAAGGAATCTATCGGTTCATCGACTCTAACAGTTCTACCGGCATCATCCTGGACAATAAGAAATTCTTCATCCCCTGCTATGATTTTTTTAATTTGCTCAATATCCTTTTCGTCCACAACATCGTCATTGTTAGCATCAGAGAACTCGGTTTTTTCCACTTCGCCTTTAATCAATTTCTCCAGATAAGTTAAATCCTCATCGTTTATCGATTCATCCATATTCGCGTTTCCGTGGATTTTCAGCGTATACGAAACGGCGTTGGACGAAAATGCTATCAAAAAAATTGCAGCAACTGCAACAGCGAGCAGAATACTCATGTGCTTATTCATAATCTTTCCTCTTTGCATGGACAGATCTTATCGGTATTAAAGTTTTCTATATTTGTACTAATAAGTATTATAATTACCAAAAGTTTTATTAATAGGGGCATGCTCATCAATTCATGTATCTATACATCAAATAGAGGAATCGAGAATGCAAGAGAGCAAGATGGAATTGATGATGCAAGGCCACGAGATCTGGCTGGAAAAGTCCAAAGCGGAAGGCGAGGAATTAGAGTTGGCCCTTGTGTACGGCCACAATATGCGTCAAGATGGAATAGCAGACGCCAAGAGACTTAAAGCGTTCAACTATCATCCAGACGGCAGCAAATCGGATCTGAACCTCATCCCTGAGGAGACACGCTATCTCCTGAAGTTCACGGCGGATAAAGAAGGATCATATGCTATCGTAGTGGACATGGAATCGTCGATACTTTGCAAGACCAAGGACGGAAATAAGAGAGGCCCGCGTTCTCAGTTCAAGGATGTCACATATGCCGGGGCCTTCCACCAGATGGCCAAGATCCTTTGTCCCGTAGGCGGTGATGGAAAATACAGTGGCCAGGTTGTGCATGGCATCCTCGAGGCCGTCCCAATCATGCCTTGGTGCCAGGTAGGCCAGGAGGCTGAGCTGCAGGTATTCTATGAAGGAAAACCGCTGGCCTTTGCAGAAGTCAAGGCGGTATCCAAGAAAGAGGGGAAGGAGATGGCTCTGGTCATGGAAGCCAGATAGAAAGCGCATAATCTTCACAGGAAATGGCATTGCCTGGCCAGACGACTATGAAAATCTCTTTGGCATTCACGGAAGTCGCAGGCATCTCATCTCCTTTTCTTATAAGCTCAATCGCAGCTGCAGGAAGATTGCGCCTCCACCAGCCGGGCATATCTTCCTCTCCGGGCGATGAGATCCTCATGCCTTCCCTGCTCTACTACCCGTCCCTCATTTATGACGAAGATCCAGTCCGCATCCACCACAGTGCTCAGCCGGTGAGCGATCATGATGGTGGTGCGACCCTCTCTCCCTTCCATCAGAGCCTCTTTGATTGCCCTCTCGTTCTCTGCATCCAGGCTGGAGGTGGCCTCATCCAGGACGAGTATGGGCGCTCCTTTCAGGAGAGCTCTGGCGATGGCGATCCTCTGTCGCTCTCCGCCGCTGAGACGAACTCCCCTCTCTCCCACCAGGGTATCATACCCCTGGGGCAGGGTGGTTATAAAATCATGAATGCGGGCCCTGATAGCGACCTCTTCCACCTCGGCGTCGCTCGCTTCTGCCCGGCCTAATCGGATGTTCTCTCTGATGCTATCGCTGAAGAGGAAGACATCCTGAGAAACCACAGAAAACAAACGGCGTAGCTGCATCATGGGATAGCGGCGCAGATCTCTTCCACTGAGCAATATCCTTCCCGCGTCCGGATCCCAAAAACGGAGCATCAGATTTATCACTGTGCTCTTTCCTGCTCCGCTCGTCCCCACCAGTGCCACTGTCGAGCCTGCGGGAATCTCCAGGCTGATGGAGCTTAAGATCAAAGGCTCATCCGGAGCATAGCGGAAGCTGACATCCTGCAGAGAAATGGATGGCTTTATGGATTCGATCGGAACTGCCGGACCCAGACCGGACTCGTCCCTTACCGCTGGCTGCTCATCCAATAGAAGAAAGAGTCTGCGAGCAGCAGCGCGGGTCAAAGAGAGCTGCTTGGAGATCTCGACCACTGAGGTTATGGAGAGAAAGACGCTTGAGGCCAGGATCATGGTGATGGGAAGAAAGCCTGGCGCAAGGGAATTCTGCCTGACTAGGATGCTGGCACATAAGAGCACGGCAAGCGTCCCTGCAGAGACTATGCTGATGCTCGCTGCGCTTTGCACCCCGATGTTTCTCGCCTGCCTGGCCTGCAATGCCAGCAGTGTGGCAGAGTTTTCAGATAGCTCCTCTATTCTTTGTCTGCTGTAGCCGAAAGACAGGATCTCCTTCATTCCCTGAATAGTATCCAGCACCTGGGAGTTGAGAAGTGCCTGCTGCCCCCTCAACCTCTCCCCTAGAGTTGTGCCCAGCCAGAAAGCCAGCCTGGGCATTAGGATCAGAAGGATGAGAAAAATGAGCAATGCCTCTGCCAAAAGGAGGTTGATTGTTGCCAGAGCGGTGAGAGCGATGATGGGGACGATAAAAGCCACTACCGCAGGTCCTGCTGTATGGGCGAAGAAGAGCTCCAGCAATTCTATGTCGGATACTGCTGTGCTGACCAGATCGCCCGTGCGCCTCCTGGCAAGCTTTGCCGGAGCGAGGGGCTCTATGGCCCAGAAGAACTCGTCCCTCAGGTCGACCAGGATGCGGAATGCCGCCACATGAGAGAGATAAGGACCTAAATAGCCAAAGGTCCCTCTTGCGAGGCCGAGGATGATCATGGCGGCAGCATAGAGATAAAGCTCCTCGGTGGCCGTGCCGGCCACCGCCCGGGCGAAGAGGGCTGCACCAAGAACGGCAACGCCGATTCCCGAGACCTGTCTTAAGATCTCAGATATGACGGCCAGGCTCATCAGTCCCAGATGAGGTCGAATAGGATAGATCAGCCGGCGCCAAACCGATCTGGAATCGAGAACGTCTCTTATCATGGCTGTCCTCCCGCCACAGCTGCAAGATTGCTGCCAACTTTCATGGGGAGAGCATTCTCGTCATCCCTGCATTCTGGCATATCCAGGGACTGGGCCGCCACCAGATGAGCATAGATGCCTCCTTTAGCCAGCAGCTCCTCATGGCTGCCGGACTCGGCGATTCTCCCCATTTGCATGACTAAAATGCAGTCCGCTTTTCTGACTGTGCTCAGCCGATGGGCGATGATCATAACAGTGCGCTGGGCCTGTAGACGGCCGAGGGCCTTTTGGATGTCCTCTTCGTTCTCGGCATCGATGCTGGAGGTCGGCTCATCCAGGAGGAGAATGGGTGCCCCCTTGAGAAGGGCGCGGGCAATGGCGATTCTCTGCCGTTCCCCTCCGGAGAGAAGCACTCCCCTCTCGCCTATGACCGTCTGATAGCCTTCAGGAAGCGCTACAATGAACTGATGAGCGTTGGCTGCTCTTGCCGCCCGGACGATCTCTTCATGGCTGGCCTTGGGATTTCCCAAGCGCAGGTTATTCTCCACGGTATCATAGAAAAGATAGGACTCCTGAGCCACCAGAGCCATTTGGCTGCGCAGGAAATTGAGGGGCAAGCTGCGTATATCGTGGCCTCCCAGGAGCACTCTGCCCTCTTGGGGATCGTGGAAGCGGAAGAGAAGATCGATGACTGTGCTCTTGCCAGTTCCTGTCGCC
>Ga0208940_1004883_pt1 | contig 10280 bp, 9 predicted proteins | sample AD_JPNNA6_MetaG_FD_184445 | JGI IMG/M metagenome (GOLD analysis project Ga0208940, IMG submission 184445) | Active sludge microbial communities of municipal wastewater-treating anaerobic digesters from Japan - AD_JPNNA6_MetaG (SPAdes) (version 2) | ecosystem: Engineered > Bioreactor > Anaerobic >... | reverse complement strand
CGCAGAAATTCACGCGGTAATTGACATAGCTGAAGAAGTTAAGATTAAAGCGGACAGCCTGAAAGAAAATTCTTCAAAAATCGATACTATCAACTCACGTATCGAAGCGCTTCAGCAGAGCTATTCAAATCTCGATTCAAGAATTAGCGAACTGAACGAGAATGAAGACCTAATAAACAAATCGCTAATGTCCCTTGAAAAAATGGATATAATAGCCTCTTCTCTTGATAAGCGTTTAGGTTCTTTTCAAAACGTTGCAGACAAAACAGAGCGCAAGGTTGAAAAACTGAAAGAATATCTTGCCGGTATTGAACAGAACACACTGATTCTTAAATCAAAAGAAAAAGAAATCAAGGATGTTCATGATAAATTCAATGAGCTCGAAAGTCTGACCGAACATGTCGAAGCAAGAATGAACCAGATTCTTGCGATGATGAACAAGGTTGAAAAAATGCATGATGCTATTGACCAGACAGACAACCGGTTGAAAGAAATGTATGACAAAACAGACAAAAAAATGAAACAGTTCTCAGACTTTATTCAGTCAATGGGTTCGTCCGGAGTAATAAGCAAACAGATGAAGAAGGATTCTTCTGTAGATAAAAACATTAACGAAAACGTTATCAGAACAGTCAGAGAACTCAGCAGCAAGGGATGGGATTCTACTGACATTTCAAGCAAACTGATGATCGATGAAAACACAATAAGACTTATAATCAACACTGCAGAAATGTAAACCCGAAAGGGTTTACATTTTCCATTTCTTCATGGCTTCCTCGCCTGCTTTTCTTCCAAGCTCGTAATCATCATCAATTAAATTTTTATCTTTTGTCGTGCGTCCTGTTTTCATTCCGTTCGGGCATATATGAATGACATCAATTCCTTTCGGCGGATTCGATATATATTCTAACGAACGGTTGTATTTTTCATCACGCTGCTTCATTGCCTTCTGAAGATTCGGATATTTCGGGAAAAGCAACGGTATCAATCTGCTTTCAGTAAAACTTTTTTTAATATATCCGGCAGGACGTGTACGCAATACCATAATTCTTTTTGCACCGTTTTGAGCTGCCTGCATAACTGGAATAGGATCAGCTATGCCGCCGTCAACAAAACGTCTTCCTTCAATTTCAACAAAGCCTCGGTAAAGAAGCGGAAGAGAACTCGATGCCTTCAAATACTCTGCAAGTGAATCATTTTCCGCACGGATATAAGCGGGCTCACCTGTATCAACATCTGTAGTTACGACAAACAGCTTACTCTTTGATGCCTTTCTTGCATTTAGAGGCTCTTTGATACTCAGATAATCCCAAAGCCAGTCAAGATCCATAAAATGCCCGCCGGCAAAATATTTTCTCATGCTGAAAAATTCATCCATAAGCATATATTCCGCATAACAATTATAATTTCTGCGATATTGCCCGCCTAGATGAGAGGCAAGATTACATGAACCCGCCGAAACGCCGTAATATTCATCAAAAGGCGCAAACTTTTTTTCCATAAAATAATCAAGAACACCCGCGGTAAATATACCGCGCATTCCGCCGCCTTCTACCACAAGCGCGGTTTTCTTTTTACCAGTTGTAGTCGCCATCAATCTCACCCGAACATTTTTCTATTTTTATATTTGTAAATCTGCCGTAAAAACCGTAACCGAATTTATTCAGACGTAAAGCTTCCGCATAAGCTGTTGCTTTTACCGAATCATCTGTATTAATTACAACCCTTACCGTACCGTCATGCAAGTTGGAAGCAGAACCGTTAAGCTTCATGGCTCCTGCTGTTTTTGCACAATAATAGCGGCATCCGACACCCTGAACTTTTCCTTCAAGAATCAGCTGATAAGGCATCATCTCTCCTTATATTCATTATAAAACTTTACTGTCTCTTCAGTCAGAGGAACAGAAAATGATGAAACAGTCTTTGAACCGTCATTTCTTATAATAAATTTATTATGAGGAACACCCATGCTCTTCAGCATAATTGCAACGAAAATTATACCGAGTCCTGCTCCTTCTTTATACGGGTCTCTCTCGCTTACATCAAAAATATCAGAAACAGAATGAATATGCTCCGAAAATTCAAGCTTGGATTCTACATTTTCCTTTTCAAGTTTTGTCATAGGATACGGATTCATAACATCAATATGCAAAACAGATTTTTCCACCCGCGCCGATACAACTGCCGTTTTGTGATTTTTTTTCGCAATATCGGTAAGATGATCTATTCTTTCGGATGATATTTCAAAACGGAACAGCTTAAGGCCCTGATCATATGGAAGTGTTTCATCATGATAATTTTCAAAATATATATTCTTATAGTTGGCTTTTATTGCATTCATCAAAAGCTCATTCACGCATGTAAAAACCGGAATCAAAAGATCCTGGCATGCGTGCTTTGTAAGAATATCCAAAAGCTTAGCCTTGAGCTGTGACTGAATCTCGTCACTGTAATTATATGCTGAGAATTTAAGCATCAATTCCACTCAAACATAATATCTTCAAGGCGTCTGAAAGCTACATCTTCCGATTTGGCTTTCTGAACTATTGTGACTTCCATCTCGGATGAGACATCCGGATAGTCGGTATTATAATGAAGTCCGCGGCTTTCTTTTCTTTTTACCGCACCGTTAATCATAAGCTTGGCAACAGTTGCGAGATTTCTCAATTCAACGAGCGGAAGAGAAATGGTACTTCTCTTGTAATAATCGATAATTTCTTCTTTCAGAAAACTAATTCTGCGCATTGCCCTCTGCAGACGGAGATTAGATCTTACAATACCCACATAGTCCCACATAAGACGTTTTATTTCATCCACATTATGCTCTATCAGAATCCATTCTTCACGGTCAAAAGTTCCTTCTTTGCTCCACTCCGGAAAATCAGGAATAGATGCTTTTACGCCCCGGTTCTTTATATCTGAAAATGCAGCTTCTGCAAATACAATAGCTTCAAGAAGTGAATTGCTTGCCAGACGGTTTGCCCCGTGAACACCGGTGCATGCAGATTCACCGGCCGAATAAAGATTTTTAATAGATGTCCGGCCGCGGACATCGGTTATTATTCCGCCGCAGAGATAATGCGCCGCAGGAACAACTGGTATTGCCTGTTTAGTAATATCAATGCCTTCTTCAAGACACTGACTGTAAATGAAAGGGAATCTGGTTTTTAGAAATTCAGCGTCTTTGAAGGATATGTCAAGAAACACGCAAGGATCACCGCTTTTTTTAAGTTCATGGTCTATCGCACGTGCGACAATATCACGCGGCGCAAGTTCTTTCATGGGATGAATGTTTTCCATGAAGCGTTCGCCTTTTGAATTAAAAAGATGTGCGCCTTCTCCTCTAACAGCTTCACTTATAAGAAGCGAACGCTCTTCATTATCCTTTTTATAAAATGATGTCGGATGAAACTGCATAAACTCAAGATCGCCCACCAGAGCACCCGCGCGGTAAGCGGATGCAATTCCGTCTCCAGTGGCTATGGACGGATTTGTAGTATGAAGATAAACACATCCGGCGCCGCCGGTAGAAATAAAAGTATTTCCGGAAATAAACCTGTGAACGTCACCGGTTTCATTCTGAAGTATATATGCACCGAAACATGAAGGTTCTTGAGGTGATTCACCGAGCTGGTGTTCAGTCAAAAGATCTACAAGAGTATGGTTCTCAAATATCTTAATATTAGCATTTTTCTCAATCTCAGCAAGAAGAGCTCTTTCAACTTCACGGCCCGTAAAATCCATTGCGTGAACAATTCTGTTTTTTGTATGCCCGCCTTCACGTCCTAAATCAAGCTTGCGTGAATTTCCTTCTTCTTTATAAGTAAAACGAACTCCCCACCCGATCAATTCATTAATTCTTTCAGGTCCTTTTTTGGTGAGAATATCAACAGCTTTTCTGTTGCATAACCCTGCACCGGCTTTCAGTGTATCATCTAAATGAATTCCGAATGAATCATCCGGAGAAACAACACCGGCGATACCGCCCTGAGCATAATTTGTGTTTGAGTCACAATTCTTTTTCTTGGTAACTATGTTTACCGTGCCGAGAGAGGACGCTTTTATAGCAAAAGTCAAACCGGCAATACCGCTGCCGATAACCAGAAAATCCGAAGTATACAGTTGATTCATTTTTAATCCTTTAGTTTATTCGTTAACATCCATATCCGTCAAGCTGACGCCGAAAAGCTTTTCGAAATTCTTTCTGCATGAGGAAGTTATGATCTCTTCATCGGCTGAAAGGAAATCGGACGCAAATTGATAAACATATTTCACATTAGCCGGCTGATTACGGCTTCCCCTTACCGGTTCCGGAGACAGATACGGACAGTCTGTTTCAAAAAAAAGTCTGTCAAACGGAGTAACTTTCAACGCTTCCCTGAGATTATCGGCTTTCTTGAATGTCACATTGCCCGCAAACGAAAGATAATATCCAAGATCAAGCATCTTTTCCGCTTCAGCACCGCCGCCCGAAAAACAATGAATCAATACTCTTTCTGCGCCGGAATTCTTTAAAATATCATAAGTATCATCAAACGCATCTCTGGTATGAATTATCAGAGGCTTGTTATACTGAAGCGCAGTCTCAATCTGCCACTCAAAATATTTAATCTGAATGTCTCTCGTATTCGGCAGATGATAATAGTCAAGACCTACCTCTCCGATGCCGATAAATTTGTTATCCAGACCTGATCTTTTTATAACTTCAATTTCATTTTTAAATTCTTCCGCATCAGAATCGTAAAACTGTGATGAAGGATGAACTCCTGCTGCAAAAAATACGTTTGAATGCTTCGCAGAAAAATCTTCTGCCCAGCGCATGGACGGAATTTCAGTCGCGATATGCACAGCATAGGAAACCGAATTCTCCTTCATGGAAGCAAACAGGCTCTCTTCTGAAAAATTTGCATCAATTATACAACTGTCAAAATGCGCATGAGTATCAATATACACGAGATCCTCCGTCAAAAGAGATAAAATCATTTGTATTATGACGTTTTTAGAGCGCAAGAATAAAACTATTTGAACTCCCGACTTCATTCTCAGCAGATAAATGCAAAATATCCGGCAAAATCAAACCAAAATCAGACGGAAAATTCCCCGGTAAAATCCAAGTTAAAATTTTAAGGTTTATTTAAATAAGGCTTGAACAATTTTTGATTAAAATTTATAAAAAAAGCGGAATTTTTTGTTAATTTTTAATACAAATCAACACTACGAGGTAGAGATGAACGGGAATGCCGGTTCTGAGAAGCATTGCGAAGAGTTCACCAAAGCATTCGATACCTTTTATTCGCCGCTTTTCGGTTCTGTTTATTCAAAAACCGGAGACTTCGACGATGCAGAGGACATCTGTCAGGAGGTTTTCATGAGGCTTTTCAACCAATTTGCAAGCGTGTCAAATGTCCGCGCGTGGATATACGGCACAATGCGCATTGTGTTGATGGAGTTTTACAGAAAGCGGGGAAAATCCGAGAGCGATATCGATTCGATTCTCGAAGATGCTTCACTCGCATATGTAAACGGCTTCAGAGAAACAAGACTCATTCTCGAGGAAGCAATCGAATCGGGAAATATTTTTGATTCTGATTCTGACAGAGCTTTATTTGATCTTGTAGCCGTGAACTGCTACACTTATTCCGAAGCGGCTAAACACCTCGGAATAACTTTCCGGCAGGCAAGGTACTCTTTTTCGAAGACGTCTAAAAGGATAGTTGAATATTTCAACTCAAAAGGAATAAACAGTCTGGAGGAATTGCTATGACTGAAACAAAGACACTTCTCCGCTTCATGGAGAAATACCGTTTCACGGAAGAGCTTTCTCCCGAACTGCGCAATAGAATCCTTTCATCCAAGAAGAAGGCTTTTAAAAACATTATTAAAACAGGAAATTCGATACCGGTTTTCTTTATGTTTTTCAGAAAAGTTTCTCAAGTATTAAAAAAATGGGGGCTCAATGTGAGTATATCAAATTCAAAAAAACTAGCAATTGCCCTTCCGCTTTTTCTCTTACTGGCGGGAGCCGGCACATTTTTTCTTGTAAACAGAGAACCCGGCACTTCAACAGCTTCATCAGAAATTCAGCCGAATTCGGCTAAAATAGCATTTGTTGTTGGTTCTGCTGAAATTATACGCGGCGGCAAATCAGAAGCAGCAGCCGTTAATTCTGTAATAAAATCAGGCGAAACCGTTAGAACTTCTACCGGAGCGATGATTGTTCTTCAGGTAAGCGGAAGCGGAAACATCAAAGTTCATGAAAATACAGAGTTCGTATTTGAATCAATCGATGAATCCGGTAAAACGAGCATTGATCTGAAGAACGGCTCATTATATTCAAAGCTTAAAAAACTGTCAAAGGATCAGAGTTATGAAATTAAAACCATGACTTTTACCGCGGCAGTACGCGGAACAGAATTTCTCAGCACTTCTTCTGAAAAAGACTCGGGAATCAAGGTTCTTGACGGAAAAGTGAGCCTCTCCGCAGGTGAATCCGTTGAGAATATTGCTGATGCAGGAAACGGAATAAAATTTAATAAATCAGGCAAACCTGAAGTTTATTCCCTCAGCAAAAAGGAAACCCTTCTTCTCGAAAAAGATTCGATTCAGACAACTTTAGATGATATTGAAGGGAAATCCGAAGAAGAATTAAAGCTTATACAGCAGGCAAAACTTGATAAAACTGCCGAGCTTGATAAAAAAATTGAAGAAGAAACAGCATTCGAAAAAATGAGCCCTCTTCAAAAATTAAGAGCTCTCGGAAAACCTCTTACCATGATAAACATGCGTGACGGGTCGCAGATAGCCGGAAGCGTTCAGAAATCCGACGATAAATTCCTTTATCTTGATACCGGAGACGGAATCGCCAAACTTCCGGTTGAGGAAATCTTAAGACGCACACCAATGAAATAAAATTTTAAGCCGCGGCAAGTCCGCGGCGCAATTATCTCAATTCACCAGGAATGAACAATGAAAAAAATCGCCTTAGCAGTAATTCTTCTCTTTTCCTTTACTCTTAAAGCCGAATTTCTTTATTTGAAAGACGGCCAGGTAATACAGGGTAAAATTATTTCGGAAGATGCTGAATCATATACAGTTCAGACAAAATATCAGACAAGAAGAGTTAACCGGACTGAAGTTACCAGAATAATGTACGGGGAGCGTAAACTCGAAAGAATTTATCTTTTGATGCGTGACGGCACAAAAATGGACGGTTATAAAGTTGATGAAGATGCAGAGAAAGTTCTCATCAGGGAAAAAGAAGATTCTCCCCGCGAAATCAGCATAAGCAAAAAGGACATCAAACAGATGTCGCAGACAGAAATCATTCCGCTTAATCCGTCAATAAACGCAAGACTCGGGATTTTTTATCCCATAAATTCTCAGGGATCAAAATTAAAACCGACAATAGGCATTTATCTCGGAAGCAGCATGAATTTTCAGCTGATAAAAGACACGAGAATCAATTTTGAAATCGGATTTGCGAAAAACAAAAGTGAATACTCCGGTCTTTTTATGCGGTTCATCCCTCTTACTGCAAGTATTGAAAAAAATATTAATTTCGGCAGAGTATATTTCAATCCAAAATTTACTCTTGGAGGAGTAATTCTTGATTATGACGACGGTGAAACAACACCTCAAAGAGAATTCTCTTTTCTGACTGGCATGGGCGTATCTTCAACTTATGAAGTTATTGAAAGAACATTTTTTATCACATTCGATGTTGAGTATCAGCTGATTTTGACAAAAAAGGAAAATTGCACTGCCTTCTTGCAACTCTCGGAGCAAGCTATAGATTTTAAACATTCCTTCCGCAGCTGTTAATACACGGCTGCGGATATCCTTTAAATCTTCAAATAATCGAACTCTTCAACTAAAAATTTTTATTGCTAATTAAACACATTCCTTTTAGATATCCCTCATTCTCAAAAGGGATACGAGGCACCATGAAACGTTTTATTGAATTTTTCGTAGATAACACCCTTATAATGAATCTTGTCACTATCGCCCTCCTCATTGCCGGAGTAATGTTCATTCTTACCGCCCGAAGGAAGCTTTTCCGAAAGTCGACTTCGACATGGTCACAGTACAGACGATTTATCCCGGAGCAACAGCCTCCGATGTCGAAAAACTTTTAACAAATCCGATTGAAGACAAAATCCGTGAAGTTGACGGAATCGAAGAAATATATTCATGGTCAATCGAGGCAAATTCAACCATATTGATTAAACTTGATCCTAATCTGAAAAATAAAGACAAAACGATTACCGACATCCGTTCTGCGGTAGACAACGCAGAAGACATTCCTGCTGATGCAGATGATCCTATTGTTACTGAACTTTCAATGAAATAGCATCCCGTTGTCGTTTACTCTGTAGTAAATAAAAACGGAATCAAAAACGATGCAGATGAATTTCAACTCCGCAAGTATGCTAAAGCCCTCCAGGACAGAATAAAAGACATGCCGGGAGTCTCGGGTGTTCCCGAAAGAGGTTACCGCGACCGCGAAATGCTTGTAGAAGTTAATCTTGCAAAACTCAATGATTATCACATATCATTAAACGATGTAATTAATGCTTTGTCTGGAAAGAACATTGACTTCCCAGGCGGTATTGCAAAAACCGGAAGCGAAGAAATTCTGATTCGCACAATCGGTCAGGTTGAAACAGCTCCGGAAATTTCTCGCATAATAATCCGCTCAAATGATATAGGTGTTCCTGTAAAAATCTCCGACGTGGCAAATGTCAAAGATTCATTTGAGGAAGAACGCGAAATTGCAAAAACCATGGGAGAAAAGTCAATCAATCTCACGGTCAGAATCAAGGAAAACTATGACATCATAAAACTTGTCACAAGCGTCAGAAAGGAAGTACGCAGTTTTGAAAAAAACATGCCTGAGAACTACAAGATTGTTGAAACAGATGATCTTTCACAATATGTCGTGAGAAGACTTGATGTATTAAAGGGCAACGCAGCCTTCGGTTTCGCACTTGTAATCGCGACACTTCTTTTTGCATTCGGATGGCGTATAGCTCTTGTCGCGGCAATGGGAATTCCTCTTTCATTTGCAGGAACATTTTTCTGGATGGAGACAGCAAATGTTTCCATCAATTTAATGTCCATGTTCGGTTTGATCATGGTACTTGGTATGCTTGTCGATGATGCCATTGTCGTCAGCGAAAACATCTACCGTCTCATTGAAGAAAAGGTTCCGCTCAAACAGGCCGTCGTACAGGGTACTTCAGAGGTTATTGTTCCTGTTGCAGGAACAATTCTTACAACAATAGTTGCCTTTGCTCCGCTTATGTTCATGTCGGGAATAATCGGAAAATTTGTATGGGTTCTTCCGGCTGTTGTATCGGCAGCTCTTCTTTTTTCATGGTTTGAATCAATGCTCATCCTTCCCGGTCATATCTACGACATGGAAAAGAAACGCGCAAAGCATCACACATCAAAAAAGCCTGAAGATATACACTCACCGTTAAAAATCCGCAAAAGATACAAAGTTTTGCTCACAGCTACAGTAAGAAACAAATATAAAACTGCCGGTTTGATTTTTGTTATTTTCTTTGCTTCAATACTATTCGGAGCAACCCATCTTAAATTCGATCTTTTTCCGGCTACAGGAATTGAAAAATTCGTAATAAAACTCGAAAGCAAGTCCGGAACAGCGCTTGAAGAAATGAATACTCGCGTGATCGCGATCGAAAAACTTGTTTCTGAACTTCCCGAAAAAGAACTCGACAGCTTCACGACTACCGTCGGCGTGAGTCAAATAGAAGAAGGAGATCCGGACACAAAGCGAGGTTCGAATTATGCATCAATCGTTGTCAATCTTACTCCTGAAACAGACAGGGATAGAATAGCTTCCGACATAGTTGATAAAATGAGACAGGACATGAATCAGTTTTCGAACCTGTTTCCTAAAATAGAAGTCCACCTGGCAAAAAACGGACCTCCTACAGGAATGCCTGTTTCTGTAGCGGTGAAAGGCGATGACATCGCCACACTTAAAGAAATATCCAAAGAGTTCAAGGATTACTTAAAGACAATTAAGGGAGTTAAAGATGTTAAGGATAATTATGAACTCTCCAAGAAAGAGCTTCACGTCAGAGTAAAACCCGAGATTGCCGCCCGTGCCGGAGTCAGCGTTTACGATGTGGCAACCGCAGTACGTTCGTGCTATGACGGAACAGTTGCTACAAAGATCAAAAAAACTGAAGAGGAAATTGGTATTCGCGTCATTCTTCCCGAGAATATGCGAAGATCGCTGAATTCACTGA
>Ga0208940_1004881_pt1 | contig 10280 bp, 9 predicted proteins | sample AD_JPNNA6_MetaG_FD_184445 | JGI IMG/M metagenome (GOLD analysis project Ga0208940, IMG submission 184445) | Active sludge microbial communities of municipal wastewater-treating anaerobic digesters from Japan - AD_JPNNA6_MetaG (SPAdes) (version 2) | ecosystem: Engineered > Bioreactor > Anaerobic >... | reverse complement strand
GTCGGGTTCTCCATGGCCGGATGCAGCACGACCCGCCCGGCGTAGAACGCCATCGTCAAGCTCTTGCCTGAGCCTTGCGTATGCCACACCACGCCGACTCGTCGGTCACCGGGTTTGGCGTCTTTCCGGCTCTTGGCAAAAAAGGTCCCTTCGCCCTCTCGAACCTGCCAAGGGGAAGCGGGAGGCACACAGGCGCGAATCGTCTCCTGCACCGCCACATTCACGGCGTGGTATTGGTGATACCCGGCCATCTTCTTGACCAAAACACCGCCGCCCACATCCTCGAACACAATAAAGTGCCGGATAAGGTCCAGAAACCGCTGCTTCTCGAACACGCCTTCAAGCACCACCCGAAGCTGCGGCAATCGAGTGTCCGCAAGTTCTTCGCCTTCAATAGTCCGCCAGGGCATGAACCATTCACGGTCGGCCGTCAGTGTGCCGATCCGCGCCTCCACGCCGTCGGAGATAACCATCGCCTCGTTATAGACAAAGAGCGAAGGGATTTGCGTCTTGTAGGTTTGAAGCTGGTTGAAAGCGGTCCAGACTGTGGCGTTTTCGGTGGCGGCGTTCTTGAGTTCCATCACCGCTATTGGAAGGCCGTTAATGAAGAGTACTATGTCTGGACGGCGTGTTGGGGCGAATTGCGAATCGCCCCTGCCCTCGACCACGGTAAACTGATTTACCGCAAGGAATTCGTTGTTCTCCGGCTCATCATAATCGAGCACGCGGACGAGATCGCCGCCAATCGAGCCGTCAGCCCGCTGATATTCGACCGGGACCCCCTCGACCAGGTACTTGTGAATCACATGGTTGTTGACCACCAATGACGGCGAGTCCGGCAGCGTCAACTTGCGGAATGCTTCCTCCAGCGCATCCGCCGGCACCTGCGGGTTGAGCCATGCCAGCGCGTCACGCAGCCGTTGCGCCAGCACGACTTCGCTATAGTCCGTTCGCTCAGCCCCAGGCATGCCGGGGGCGATGTCCGGGCCGAAAACAGTCTGGTAGCCCAGCCCGGCCAGCCAAGCGAGGGCGGCGGATTCGATTTCTGATTCGGTCAGATTCGCCATGGTTTATTCCTTTGTACGGGTGTACGGGCACCATACGATATTTAGATTTTCACGGTCCAACGCCCATTGCATCTTGTTGTTCACGATGTATTCACGGATTTTGTTCAACGATCCATCATCGGGGATGATGTGTTCATAATAATTGCGTTGCCAGACAGGTGTTCCTAGCGTGCCGCGCATGACGTTAATCCGTTTGTTAGTAGCTGCTTTGAACAAGCGAATGATGCTTGGAACTGAATCCGACGCCGGTTTGCCAAATTGTTCGAATGTATGGGCACGTTGCATTGTGCACCTACTGTCGATGTACCCCGTCGGTTGCCGTCCGCCATGGTGATGATGCCATGGATATGGTTGGGCATCACCACAAATTCATCCACCGTGACGCGTGGTTGCAATGTTGCTGATTTCATCCATTCACCCCCTATAATTTCTACAATTTTGCCATATTTGTTCATTCGCACCTGGCCATCCACCACCTCGCAGAATAGACAGGCACGATCCTGGGTGAAAATGGTGACGAAATAAGCCCAAGGCTGAGAGTAATCGTACCCTTTCAGGCTGATGGAGCGCCGATGATGGCGTTCTGGCTAGTATTTCTTATCATCCCCTCGTGCAAAAGCCTTTCCGCACTCTTCACCCGAGTCTCCCTGCAGATGAACTTTGGCAAAACCGCGCCGCACGCAGGGGTGTGCATGACCGCCCAGCCGAGGGATTCTAGGCAGCCGAGGGCAGCGGATTCAATCGTCGATTCTGCGAATGTGCTCATGGTTCTGCCAAAGCCTCAAATCCGCGGCCAATGATTGCCGCCATCCTTTTACGACGTTCGGCCAAGAAGTCCCCATACTGCATGTTTTCCCATCCTTCGGGGAGGGCATGGAGCTCATGCATGACTCGCCACTGGCTCTGGCTAAAGCGCTGGTGTAGCTTTGGCACATACTCGGAGGGAGACGCATCGCCGATATCGATGTTATCAGGCCATTCCAAGAGCGCTAGGTTGGCCTGTTGGTTAATCAGTCGCCGGTCGGTGATACCTTGCTGCTCCAGCCAAGCACGAGGGAACAGGTGGTGACGGTCGAGTGATTTCTTTTGTGGTCTTAGAGAGGGGTCAAGTAGGTTGGTGATCAACTTATCGGAAAACAACACCGGAGCGCCCAGCCGTACCTGTGCCGAGATGTAAGCGAACAGTCCAGGATTGCGAGCTGAGGAGGTCTCCAACGCCGCAGGAAGGGTTATTGTCCAGTAGTCGTCGGTCAGCTCATTAGCCATGAGGCCGTTGAGCACCGAGATAAAACCCTCGCCATCGGTGGCATCCCTCAGACGGTTGAGATCGCCGTCCATCACCGTTTCAGGCGACCCTGTGTAGCGCCCGGTGAGGCTCGTGAAGAAGAACCAACGGCCTATCAGCCGTTCCAAATTGTGTTCCGGCACGTCGAACTGGTCGCGCCCAAGCAGATAGAAGGCATAGGCGTAAAGGAGAGTATTTTGCGAGGAGATAAGCTCCGCGCTGCGGAAGCCGGCGCTGCTAATGGCACCTAGGAACAGATGCCAGTGAGTGAGGTCAAGCACACGGGCTTGAGCTTTTTCTAAGATCGCGAACTGCTGCTCACGTCGCTCGACCGAGACCTCGCCGGTGTCAACATCCTTCCCACGCAACACGTTGTACACGGCTTTCAGTCGCCCCCGATGGAAGCTCACGGCAACTGACACCCGGAGAAGCTGGTCGGGGTCAGGCTGAATGAGGTGATTAAATGGCGAGGGTTTCCCGCCTAGTTTGGGAGGCTGACGGGACTCGCGGCAAAATCGCTCCAACTCGGCGCGCCCATCGTCCCAAAACACCGACATCAATGTGAGGATGAAGTCGGCCTGGTTTAGCTTTACTCCCTCGCTGTTGATGCGGACAAAAATATCTGCGACCTCCTTCTCGTCCACGGTGGGAGCGATCTCCAGGGCGGTAAAGGGGTACTTCTGGAGGTCAAATAGGCAGTCGAGGTTGTGGCTGATACGCTCCTCCTCTTCTTCGGATAGAGGACCCTTGGCTCTCTGGAGCGACTGGAGAAAGCTCTTGACGATCTGATAGCTAGATTTGCCCGAAGCCCATAGTTCAGAGATATTCGGGATCCATTCAGGGTCCTTACGGATAGCAGCGTCGCACACCTCAAACATGCCATCTCTTGGGCGGAAGGCGATTTCAATGCTCCGTTCCCGGTAATCATCATCCAGAATCTTGCGTCCACGGAAGACGGCGTAGAGTGAAGTCAAACGTTGTTGACCGTCTACAATAAGTCGTAAGGGAATCGGATGAGCCTTGGAGTCAAGACCAATCTGCCGCGCTTCATTTGCTTGTCCATTCTCCCAGAACAACAAGTAACCCACGGGGAAACCCCGGTACATGGAATCGAAGAGGTCACGCACCTTGATGTTGGACCACACGAAAGGCCGCTGGATATCTGGGAGACCGATGTCACCGATGTCGATATAGTGCAGAAGTGCCGAGAGGTCATAGTCTACTCGTTTGAAACACGTCTTCAGTTCGTTCATTATTCCCCCTTTTTCGAAAACTGCTCCACACCCTTTACCCTTGTCTTCCAATTAGGGCCCCGCTTCACCGCCCAGCCCAAGGATTCGAGCCAGGCCAGAGCGGCGGGTTCGGCGGTGGATTCGGTGAAGGCATTGCTAGCCATTCAGCCTGGTTCTGCTGGCAGCCTTGAAACGCTCAGGCTGCCCCTTCACGAGTTCGAGTTCGTATCGCCTACGATCTAGCACTTCGAGGAAGCCCATCTCATGACCGGCTGAAACGGCGATCTTCCCCTTCGACTCGCTCACCTCGACCCCGGTGCTCTTGCAGAGTTCCTTGAGTGCGGTCTTGTCGATGTTCGTGGTCTCTGCCTGACCGCGGATAGAGGCTAAGTAGCGCGCTGCACGCGGGTGATTGGCAGCGTACGCCTCGATGCCAGCGAACTCCACGAAGGCAATGTCCTCCCGGAGCGCTTTAATGTTGTCGGTGACTGCGTCGAGGATCGCCTGCTGAAGTTTGCCGGCGAACTCGAATCCGCTCGGTCGGAGGATGTGTATGTTTGTCGAATCGATGAGCAGGTCGAAGTCGTTGTCCAGCTTGAACACCTCGTCCTTGATGATCTGCAATGTGTTGTCGAGCATACGAACAAGGCGATTCTTGCTTTTCAGCACGCCCTTGAACTGGGTCGCGCGGCGCATGGCCGTTAGGCGTCGATTCTCCTTATCTGTGAAACGGGCGAAGTAGCAGAACACGTGGGAGGGATCGGCCAGTGCTGCCGTATTAATGTCCAGACTGGCTGCATTGTGCAATTCTCGGACCGACGCTGCCAGGTTGTCGTCAAGCGGCAGGTAGAGGTACTCGGTGTCCCCGTGCTTCTCGGAGGGCTGGTACTTCGCCGGACCGTCATTGTCGTTCTGCATGGCATCCCAGGATGCGTGCACCATCTCGCGCAGCGCGGCCTGCACGTCTGTGTCCACGGGCACGACCACGAAAGTCTGACCGTTGCCCTCGTCCCGGCCGAGACCGAACTCCGTGACGCCCACGTTTCCGAGATTGAACTCCAGCTTCATGCGTTGACCTCCAGATAGACCGTGTCGCTCAAGCGGTACGCTACCAATTGCTCGCCCGTCGCGAGGCTCACCCGTCGAGTGATGAGGGCTTGCCGTGTCTTGGCGGTCAAGGGATTGCCGTCTGAAGGCGGATACACGGTAAAGATTCGAAGACCGCGGAGCGCAAACACAAGGTTCATGTAGTGCAGATTGAGATGCCAGAACAGGAAGACGATGAACGCGAGCGCCGCGAGAGTGGCTCCGAGGTCGCGCCACGTACTGATGTCTTCCGAGTAGAACGGCAGCAGCATCGCGAAGAGGTAGACGAGGATGTGATCCCGATGGTCGTCAGCAATGCCTACGGTGAGTGTGCGCTTGTCGTTCTGCTTCCGTGCGATGCGAATGCGCATCCACAGGAATGCATTCGGAGCAATCACCATCAGAGCGCAGCCCCCCACGAAGTAGCGGTCGGGAATAAGGCTGTTTCCCCGAATCGCCCAGAGGATAAAGAGCGGCGAGATGCTACTGAACACCATCATCAGCCGAGCTGCCTTGAGCCCTTCGCTGTGTGTGTTGGCTGAACCCCCGGTCATATGGCCATCCTCTCCACGAACTTCTCCGCGTCCTTGACCCGCAGCTCGCCGGAGATCAGCTTCGGCAGGAGCGCGTCGCGAAGTGCGGCGAGGATTCGAGATTCTCTTGTAGCGGCACCTGCTCTGGCGAAAAGTGGCTGGACCAGTCGGCCGAACAACTCTGTAACCGACCTGTCCGCATCGACCAACCGGAAGTGGGCGAGCAACTCCGCAGGCACCCGCTGCCGTCCACTGGACCCCGTCATTCTCTGGATTGCGAAGTCTCGGAACCCATCGCTGCGCGCGAGGCAGTACGCAAACTCCACAGGCAGGGGCGGCTTCGGACGCAAGACGATATACTCGGTGGATCCCCAGCCGACTTGGCCGTCCGTCAAGAAGTCCACGAAGGCCGTCTTACCATTTTCCAAGCATGGCGTGATACGCGCGACGAGTGTGTCGCCATTCACAAAGCGCATTCCCGAGCCAAAGGGGCGCTCCGTGACCGTATCCGGCGAGTGACCTCGTGTCGGCATGTTTGCCATGTCGAGGTAAGGTGCAAACTCGCCCTTCCGAAGTGTGCGAGTTGGATTGACTTCTATGAGTTCAGGCAACGGCTTCACCTCCCACCCCTTCGGAATCTCGCCGAGTTCGGAGTCTTCGAAGGCGTCCGGGAACAGTTCAGCGATTTCGGGCTTGAGCTTGGGGCAGGCGGTGCGGCTGACCTGTTCGTTGGTCCAGTTTGGGTGCTCGCGGCGGACGGCGGCCTTGGCGTGGACGGGATCGAAGTCCACGAACCAGCTCTTGAAGATCGCCCGCGCCATCTCCTCCAGCGTCTGGTTCATTTTTCGGTTCAACTCGATCTTGTCGTCCAGCGAGCCGAGAACGCAGGCGATGGCCTGCTGTTCTTTCAGAGGAGGAAGAGCAACGTTAATGTTTTCTATGCCATAGAGTGGCAACTTTGGCTGCGTCGATCCAACTGTGTTAATAGTAATTTCATGTTGACCGAGTGACGATTTCAAATAATAAGCCACATAAGATGCGTCGACATCCTCCTCAGTAAAATAGAGTTTTGCAGCATTCTCAGTGAGATTTGCACCGTGTAATTCTTGGGGCACTTGAGCTATCGCTCCAATCGTACCAACGATTGAAATAATAACATCATTCGCTGCAACTCTATATCGTTGGATGGCACTAATAGCGTCGTTTGGGACATAGAGCAAAGAATCTTGATGAATCTTTCCATCCGTAAAGTCCACAACTCTGATATATGGGTGATTATTTTTTTCTGTCTGCAAAGCAATACTTTTAGGAAGCCGTTTGCCACCCTTTGCTTTAGCGAAAGTCCCGATTTTCCTGACGCGCCACTCACCCCCCATACCAAATCTCCTCCTGTCTGTGTGCGGATCTGCCTGCGCCGAGTCTCCGGCAGGCAGGCACGCACGGGCAGACCAGGTTGGCCCAGATGCCTGCCGCGCCGCCTTTGGCGCAGGCGAGGATGTTCGAGCCTTTGAGTTTGCTTGTTCTGCCTTTGTAGTTTGTCATTTGCGATCGCCTTTATCCTTCTGCGAGGTGGTCCGCCTCGGCTTTTTTGGTCCCGGTAATTCCTTTTTCTCCTGCCCCGTCAGTTGCCTGGTCTTCTCTACAAAGCCATCAAAATCGCTGCTGGGTGCGGTGGCCTCGAGTTTTCGGCGTTTGGCTTCGTATTTATCGAACTGGGCATGGGCGTGCTCTTCGGCCAGGGTACGCGAAATCATGCCGGCATGGGTCATAATATTCCGCTCGTTGAACCTAAGAAAGGCATCCAGTTTTTTCACCCAATCTTTCATGTACATGGGCTTGCGGCGGCGAGCCTGATCCTCGGCATAGTCAAGATACATGGTTACGATGCGGTTGAGTTCGCGGATCTCCTCTTCCGTTAGGTAATTCTTGGCCACGGTGACATCGGTCTTGCGGATGGGGCCGTAGGGCGCGTTTTTCCACGTGGTCAATCCCATACGGGGCTTGTTCGCATCAGCCCGATGATAGACGATCTCCGCCGCGGTGTGACCATGGATGGCCCAGTGCAGTTTGTTCTGCACGGTTGCGTAAAACATCTGGGTGATCTCGGCCTGAGGGTCGTAGTCAATGCTCGTCGCGTAGATATCGGTGATCTTCTGGTAGAACAGCCGTTCAGATGCGCGGATATCGCGGATGCGTTCGAGCAGTTCGTCGAAATAGGACTCGCCGAGAGTGCGGCCTTCCTTGAGCCGGTCATCGTCGAGCGTAAAACCCTTGACCAGCAGTTCGGATAGCCGGGCGGTAGCCCACTGGCGAAAGGCGGTGCCGCGGGCCGAGCGGACACGGTAGCCAACTGCAAGGATGGCGTCGAGGTTGTAGTGGTCTACCATGCGGGAAACCTGCCGGGCGCCCTCGGTTTGAACTATCCGGAATTTCCGGATAGTTGCAGAAGAATCCAGTTCTTGTTCGGCGTATATGTTCACGAGGTGTTCGTTTACGGTTTTGACCGACACCTGGTACAGTTCAGCCATGAGCCGCTGAGTTAGCCAGACGGTTTGGCCGTCGATGCGGACCTGCACCTGCAGGGCGCCGTCCTGATAGATCAGTAGTTGGCCCTCCGGAGGATTGGGGATGATCTCATTTGCCATACCCAATGTCCTCCAGGTTAGCCCAGATGAGTTGGTCCAGTTTCTTCGCCTGCTCGGTCTGTTCGCGCAAGGCGGCCGTCAGCTTGGCCATTTTCTCCTCGAACGGCTCACCGTCGTCTTCGACCTCGGCTGCACCGACATAGCGGCCAGGGGTGAGAATGTAATTATGCCCGCGTATGTCGTCGGTCGTTGCGGATTTGCAGAAACCGGGGATATCCTCGTAGGCGCGAACCTGTGTGTTCGCCTGCGCATCGGGGCTGACACGCAGGTCTGCCCCTACATTATCGCCGCGCCATGCGTGGTAGGTGTCGGCTATCTTGCTGATGTCGTCGTAGGTCAGTTCTCGATGAACGCGGTCGATCAGGGTGCCCATCCTGCGGGCGTCGATGAAGAGCGTCTCGCCGCGTCGATCCCGGAATCGGCTGTTCTTTTTATCGCGGGCGATGAACCAGAGGCAGACCGGAATTTGGGTTGAATAGAATAGCTGGCCGGGGAGAGCGACCATGCAATCTACTAGGTCGGCTTCGATGATGCTTTTGCGGATCTCGCCCTCGCCAGCTTGATTGGAGGACATCGAGCCGTTGGCCAGGACGAAGCCTGCCAAACCGGTCGGGGCCAGGTGGTAGATAAAGTGCTGCACCCACGCGAAGTTGGCGTTTCCGGCTGGCGGGATGCCGAACTTCCATCGTTTGTCGTCTTTGAGGCGCTCGCCACCCCAGTCGCTGTCGTTGAAGGGCGGATTGGCCAGGACATAGTCAGCCTTGAGATCGGGGTGCAGATCGCGGTGAAAGCTGTCGGCGTGTTCCTTGCCGAGGTTCCCGTCGATGCCGCGAATAGCCAGGTTCATCTTTGCTAGCCGCCAGGTGGTGTGGTTGGATTCCTGGCCGTAGATGCTGATGTCGCCGATCCTGCCGCCGTGGGCTTCAACAAACTTCTCCGACTGGACGAACATTCCACCGGAACCGCAGCAGGGGTCATATACACGGCCTTTATAAGGTCTCAGCATTTCAACGAGGAGCTGAACCACGCAACGGGGCGTGTAGAACTGACCGCCCTTTTTCCCCTCGGCGCCGGCGAACTGCGAAAGGAAGTACTCGTAGACACGGCCGAGAATATCTTTGGAGCGGTTTGCCTTATCGCCCAGGCCGATGTCGCCAATCAGGTCGATGAGCTGGCCGAGGCGCTGCTTATCGAGGCGCGGGTGGGCATAGTCTTTGGGAAGCACGCCCTTGAGTGAGGGGTTGTCGCGCTCTATGGCGAGCATGGCGTCGTCGACCATTTTGCCGATGGTCGGTTGCCTGGCGTTGGCCTTGAGATGAGACCAGCGGGCTTCTTTTGGAACCCAGAATATGTTGACGGCCCGGTACTCGTCGGGGTCTTCCGGGTCGGCTCCCTCGGCGCGATCCGCCTCGAGCTTGGTTCGCTGTTCCTCGAAGGCATCGGAGATGTACTTGAGGAAGATCAGGCCGAGCACGACGTGCTTATACTCAGCAGCATCCATGTTCGAGCGCAGCGCGTCGGCGGCTCGCCAGAGTTCGGTTTCGAAGCCAAGGTTCGCTCCGCTGTTGTTCTCTTTGGCCATTTCAGATCTCCTCATCGGTAAAGAATTCCCGCAAAAGGTCCTTGCCCCGATCACCCAGACCCCGTAGTAAGTCCTCGATCTGCTTCAACGCCAGTGGAGACGGCTTGGCACGGCCGTTTTCCCACCGGTTGATGGTTGGATAGGTCACGCCGAGCTTGGCTGCAAATTTTTCCTGGGTGAGCCCCGTTCGTTGGCGGAGTTCACGGACTAATCGGGGTATGTCGGCCTGAGCATTCAACATCGTTCTCCTTTCAGATCGAACAGGGACCTGTTTTAAACAAAGATTATATCATGCGCCTCAACAGATGATATATCATATAATAAAGAGGAGCGATGTCAATATAGATTTTTGCCGAGGGATTTAAGAGGTGGAAAGAATTGCGGCTTCAGCGCTGAACTACGCCGGTTAGTTCCTTGAAGCTCCCGGTCAGGCGATGTCCCCCACACACTGGGGGCCGAGCCCGCTCCGAAAGGTCTTCCTTCCGAAACGGGAGCAAGGCGAGTCGGCATCAGATCTTGCTTTAGTGGAGGCCGCTCAAAAGACCTTAGCGGATGCTGCCTTGTGAGCTTCTAAGTGAGCTTCCAAGTGAGCTTCCAAAAGGCGAATCGGATATGATGTGAAAGGTGGCCTAAGTGGGCGTGGATGTATCATAAACAACGAGACCCCATGGGATCATACCCGTGGGGTCTTGCGTTGACTAAGCACCGTCGAAATCGACGGACCTAATTTTAGCTCCCCCGCGGTGGTTCGAACACCGGACCCAGTGGTTAACAGCCACTTGCTCTGCCAGCTGAGCTACAGGGGAATATGAATTCTCGGCGGATAGTAAAATAGCCAAAGCAAGAGCTT
>Ga0208940_1004880_pt1 | contig 10282 bp, 7 predicted proteins | sample AD_JPNNA6_MetaG_FD_184445 | JGI IMG/M metagenome (GOLD analysis project Ga0208940, IMG submission 184445) | Active sludge microbial communities of municipal wastewater-treating anaerobic digesters from Japan - AD_JPNNA6_MetaG (SPAdes) (version 2) | ecosystem: Engineered > Bioreactor > Anaerobic >... | reverse complement strand
ACAAAAACATTGATTCTTGTTTAATATTAAGCTATTAAGTTCAAAATCATAGATTTTTTAGAGGGGTGTTAGGCCGACAGTGCTGTCGGCGTTTGCAGTATTAGCACCGATCCATATAAACATTGTTATGAAAAATAATGATAAATGCTGTGCGTATTTTTTGATTTAACCAAGTGGAACATGTAGGAGGTAATAATGGATCAAGGATTCTTTTCTGCTATCATAGTTTTACTGCTAGTTTTTGCAATGTTCTACGCAATCTATAGGTCAGTTCGCGGCAAGAAATCAACGAATCTTAAACGCTTCGGCTGGCTAGAATTATTCATTGCGTACCTCTGTATTGTCGTGCCACTTAGCCTTCTCATGGGTTTAGGTAAGATCAGTCCGGTTTTCGAAAAAATGCCGGCCCTTAGTTATCTTGGCACTTTTGACTTTCTAGCACGCCTAATTTTAATATTTGCCAGTTTCTATATAGGTGTCTGTCTTTGGAAAACCCTAAAGAACGCAGTGCGAAAAGCAAAAATATTTCTTATTGCCCTGCTTACGTTTAACGTTTTCATTGTTCGGGGCTTCTATAATATCGCTATTTATAGAGAGCTAGCCCGCACTGATGTTTCCATTCCTGCTTCTGTGGTAGTTGATGCTTTCACGAGAGACATTATTGGAGCCCTCGTAAGTGCCACTGTGGCAGTAGCATGGTACGTCTATCTAAGCAGATCGCAAAGAGTTAAAGAGCTATATGACACACCTTCAGTAACAAATGAACCTGCAATACAACCGGTGAACAGCAGAGAAAATATTTCATAACCAGTCGCTAAAGCCGATCGCCGCTTCGCGGCTCCGGCTTAGCTTTTCGTTGGCCTATGAATTATGAAGACAAATGATTTCATAGATACTATGCAGCGCAGAACAGGCGTGACGGCCGTTGGTCCTTCTGCATTGCGAGGGCAAGGGAAAGGCGTATTAAAAGCAACCCAATCGTATCTTGGAGCAATGGACTTATCAAGAATTCCTTCATCAAATCAGGCTAAATATACAGCGTGGTTAGATCAGCATACAAACGCATTACTTGAAAAACTACCCATCCGCAATAAACCTTGGGGAGCGGCGCGAAAGGCCTTAAACCTATTTATGCGAGATACACTTTATAATCGTTATCTCAATGATTACTACAAAATTGATAGACTTGAATTTTTGTTGGAAGTACCTCTGGATAGTGCTGTAGCTAAAGGCCTCAAACATAATGCTGGGCATGGTCAATTACCGCAGTGGCCGGGGCTTAAAAATTTAAAACCAAATGTAAGCTCAATTTTTCAAAAGTATGCAAGTGTGCATGCAAAGAATAAAAATATTTCACGTGTGCATCTTGATGTCTATCTATGGTTGGAAAACAGATAAGGAAAGGCCAACCAGCCGATCGCCGCTTCGCGGCTCCGGCTTAGCTTTTCGTTATCTTTACAGATAAATCAAACTCAGACTAAATAACTATAATTCTACTTGCGCGCCAAGTTCAACAACCCGATTGGCAGGAATTCCGAAATAGGACGTTGGATTTCCCGCATTTCTGGACATCACGGCGAATAATGATTTACGCCACCTCATCATCTTTGATTTTCCGCTGGTCATAAGCGTTTCCCGCCCCAGGTAAAATGTTGTCGTCATCGGATCCGTAATTAATCCGTACTGGGCGACAATTTTCATAATCTGCGGCACATTAGGTTTCTGCATAAAACCATAAAAGGCCTCAACACGGTAAAAGCCCTGGCCCAAATCCTGAATTTTGATTCTTTCGCCCGCGGGAACAATCGGGGCATCCTTCGCCATAATGGAAAGAAACACAACCTGTTCATGCAACACATGATTATGTTTTACATTATGAAGCAGTGTCCGCGGCGTTCCCAGAGGCGATAAAGTCATAAAAACAGCTGTGCCGGAGACGCGCGGTATATGGCTTCTTGGCAAGTCAGCAAGAAAACTCTCTATGGGCAATCTTGCGTCTATCAAATTGCGGTATAGTTCTTCCCTGCCTTTTTTCCACGTGGTCATGACCAGCGCTACGATGGCTGCAACAAAGAGGGGAAACCATCCTCCGTCAATAATTTTAAAAGTATTGCCAACAAAAAACGCGACATCAAACGCAATAAATATTCCGACCAGGGGTATTACTTTCCAGAGCGGCCATCTCCGGTAATGCATCAAAACAAGAAAGAAAAGCAAAGATGTAATGATCATGGTCCCTGTCACGGCAATTCCATACGCGCCAGCCAATGAACTCGATTCTTTAAACCCGACAACCACGCCAATACAGGCAAGCATCAACGCGTAATTTACAAAAGGAATATATATTTGCCCCTGCATATCGCTTGAGGTATGAATAATCCGAACACGTGGAAATAAGCCCAGCTGCACGGCCTGCTGTGTGAGTGAAAAAGTGCCTGATATTAATGCCTGAGAAGCTATTATTGTGGCAGCCGTGGAAAGTCCGATCATCGGGTATAAAAATGATTCCGGTACAAGTTTATAAAAAGGATTGATATTCATTTCGGGATGCGCAAGCAACAGAGCCCCTTGCCCGAAATAGTTGCAAAGCAACGAAGGAAAAACAAAAGAAAACCAGGACAAACGAATGGCGTTTCTGCCGAAATGCCCCAAATCAGCATATAGCGCTTCACAACCGGTAATACAAAGCACAACAGATCCGAGCACAACAATACCGTGCATACCGTTATTCATAAAAAATTCCAGAGCATATACCGGATTAAGCGCGAGAAGAACTGTGGGTTCACGCGTAATCTGCATTAATCCAAAAAACCCAATGGACAAAAACCAAAGCATCATGATCGGCGCAAATAATTTTCCGATATTAGCAGTACCTTTTTGCTGTAGTGAAAAAAGCAAAACAAGCACGATACAGGTCAAAGGAACTATAAATGGCGTTGCGGCTTTGGTGGCGACTTCGAGTCCTTCAATTGCTGAAAGGACAGATATCGCCGGAGTAATAACACCGTCTCCGTAAAGAAGCCCCGCTCCCAGAATTGCGGCAAACAAAAGAACGGCCTGAATAAAGCGGGACAGCTTTTTCTCCGAAGTATTCAAAAGACTGACCAGCGCAAAGATACCGCCTTCACCGCGATTATCTGCCCGAAGAATAAAAGTTAAATACTTGACACTAACGACAACGGTAATCGACCAGAAAATAAGAGACAGAACTCCCAAAATATTCATCGCGCTGGGGACAATGGCGTGCTTGCCATGAAAACATGCTTTAATGGCGTAAAGCGGACTAGTCCCTATATCGCCGAAAACAACACCAATAGAAGCGATGGCCAGAAAAATGATTTTTTTATTGAACCGGGGGAGAGGAAATTCTCCTTTGGATTCATTAGATGAGTCTTTTTCAGAATTTGATGATGGCATATAATGCTAAGAAGATTTCATAGGGGTGAATTATCAGGCTAAACTGCCTTGTTTGGTTATATTCAGCAAAGCCTGTAAAATTAACCGAAATACTTGGACAAAAGCAAAAGAGATTACCCCAGGCTTTGTGATATTTCCTAACAAAATTAGCTCCTCCGTTCCCTAAACACAGGCTTAATTTGTATTGCAATTAGACCATCTTCGTAAGCTTGTCAATCAACTTGTTACATTTATTATGTGATAATTTCATAATATTATTAAGTAGATACAGTGCTGTTTAGCTAATTACCGGCATTTTTAAATATCTATCATCTTTCAGTTAGTAATGCGTAATTTGATATTTTAAAAATGTTAAAGTTTCAGATAAAAAATTAAAATCGTTTCTCAACACATAAACTCGAAAAATTCTGTTCAGCGCTTCATCATTAATTTTTCGTTGGTAATTTCATCCAAGCACTTCACCGTTTTTCAAAGCACAAAAACTATGCTTCCCGGCCAATCATCACATATGAAGATGATCCGGCGTGAAAGATGTAATTACCAACATTTGTCGCTGCAATGCTGCTTTCTATCGCCTCTCTTTCCCCTTGTATTTTCAATAATTTCTATTATATAAACGCCTCATTGCGGAGGAAAAAACATGCGGACTATCATCATCGGCGCCGGGGAAGTTGGCTACCACATCGCCAAAAAACTCTCCGACGAAAAAAAGGACGTAGTTTTAATTGATAAAAACCCGGCGAAAATCCGGCGCATCAGTGAAGATCTGGATATCCAGGCGCTGCTTGGTTCGGGAACCAGTCCCCGGATGCTCAGGCAGGCCGGCATCGAAGAAGCGGAACTTCTCTGCGCCGCAACAGACAGCGACGAAGTAAATCTGATCGCCTGCCTTCTGGCGCGCAGCCTGAACCGCCACATGGTCAAGATTGCCCGCGTGCGCAATCAGGAATATTTGCGGGAAAAGTCTCTGTTCAGCCAGGACCTTCTCGGCGTGGATTTAATAATCAATACTCAGGACATGATGGTCAAAACAATTCTGAGTCTCATGGAAGTGCCGGGCGCTTCCGAGGTGATTGATTTTCTGGACGGCGAAATGAAGCTGATCGGGTTTCTCATCACCGAAGATTCCCCTCTGGCAGGAAAAAGACTCGGCGGCCCGATGATTGCCAAAGAGAACCTCCTCGTCGTCGCTATTGTCCGGGGCCATAAGATTCTTATTCCCAGCGGGGAAGATACCATCGAACCGCTGGATATCATTTACACGGTTGTGAAAAAGAATGACGTCAACACAACACTAACACTGCTGGGTTTGCCGACCAGGCCGATAAAAAATGTCATCATCATCGGTGCGGGTGGCACGGGCATGGCCGTAGCCAAGGCGCTGGATAACCGGCGCCTGAATGTCCGCCTCATCGATCATGACGGAGAAAAATGCAAAAACGCCGCATCCCTTTTGAATCGTGTCACCGTTATCCGGGGAGACGCCGCCGACCGTGATCTGCTTAAGGAAGAAAATGCGGGAGATATGGATTTGCTCATCGCCGTAACCGGCGATGAGGAGAGTAACGTTCTTATTTCACTCCTGGCCAAGGAGCTGGGAACAAAGCGCACCATCACCCGTGTCAGCAAACTCAGCTACATGCACATCGTTTCCGTCATCGGACTGGACACCGTCATCAACCCCCGCATGTCGGCGGTACGGGCGATTCTCCAGTATCTGCGCCGGGGAAAAATCATTTCCGTCTCCCCTTTAAGGGAAGAACAGGCCGAAGCGATTGAAGCCGAAGCGATGGAAACCTCGGATATCGTCAACACGCCGCTTGCCGACGTGAAGTTTCCTCCCGGTGCGATTCTGGGCGCCATCGTGCGCGATGGGGAAATCATTATTCCCCGCGGCGATACCACTGTCCAGCCGCATGACCGTCTGATTATTTTTGCCCTGCAGAATGTTCTGGATCAGTTGGAGAGACTGTTGACCGTGAAGCTGGAGTACTTCTGATGAACGCCCGCCTTATTGCCTATATGATGGCCGTTCTGGTTTTCTGCCTGGGAGTCTTCATGATCATTCCGCTTACGGCCGCTTTCTATTACGGCGATGGCAGCGCTCCGGCATTTTTAATTTCCATGACCGTTACCTGCGCTTTGGGCGCTTGCGTTTTTCTTATCACCCGCCACCGTCAGGATCTGTATCTTAGCCACCGCGACGGTATGGTGATTGTTACGTTGGGATGGCTTATCGCCGGCTTAATAGCAACCATGCCATATCTTATCTCCGGTGCTATTCCTGATTTCACCGACGCTTATTTTGAATCCATGTCCGGATTTACGACAACCGGCGCGAGCATCCTGCAAAATATTGAAGCTATGCCTGAAGGAATTCTTTTGTGGCGCGCCCAGACCCAATGGCTGGGCGGTATGGGCATTATTGTTTTGTCCATTGCCATTTTGCCTTTTCTGGGAATCGGAGGAATGGAACTTTATAAAGCGGAAACTCCCAGCCCGGTGGTGGATAAGCTTACTCCCCGGATTGCCGAAACAGCCAAAGCACTGTGGAAGATTTATATTTTTCTGACGTTTTCTCTGATCGTGCTGCTGCTGATCGGGAAAATGTCTCTCTACGATGCCGTATGTCATGCCTTCACTACCATGCCCACCGGAGGCTTTTCTCCCAAAAACGCCAGCGTGGGATATTACCAGAGCGCTTATATTGATATCGTCATTTTGACTTTCATGTTTTTGGCGGGAATCAACTTTTCGCTCCATTACAAACTGGTGCACGGCAACATCAAAAGATTTTTCCTCGATCCGGAATTCCGTGCTTACTTGTGCATCACCGTAGCCTTTATTTTTCTGGTCTTCACGGATGTTTACGTCTCGATTTATACCAAAATCACAGACGCGCTGCGTTATTCTTCCTTCCAAGTGGTATCAATTATTACTACGACAGGATTTGTGACGGCGGATTTTGAAAAATGGCCTGCACTTTCTCAGGTGATTTTGTTTATCAGCATGTTTCTCGGCGGCATGGCCGGTTCAACAGGGGGCGGCATCAAGATTATGCGCATTATTCTGCTTGCCAAGCACAGTTACCTAGAAATCATCCGCATTATTCACCCGCATGCCACCACGATGGTCAAGCTGGGCGGTGTGCCGGTTTCCCAGACAATCATGCGCAGTATCTGGGGATTCTTCCTTCTGTTTATGGGAATTTATATTCTGGGGGTAATTATTCTGGCCGCCCTGGGACTGGATATGGTTACAGCACTTACCGCGATGGCGACTTGCATGAGTAACGTGGGTCCTGGTTTCGGCGGCGTGGGGCCAATGGATAATTTTGCTTCTATTCCCGTTGCCGGTAAGTGGTTTTTGAGTTTCAGTATGCTTCTGGGACGTCTGGAAATTTACACAATTATTGTTTTCTTGATACCGGCATTCTGGCGTAAATAAAATATATTTAGGTCACTTACCGATACAGAAACTGGAAAAAATCTTATCGAGAACTTCATCGTTAATTTTTTTACCGGTAATCTCGTCAAGGTTATCTATCGCTTCGCGCAGTTCAAAAGCGGTGATTTCCGGAGATTCACCGCGCGCTATCGCCTCTTTTGCCGCCACGATATTTTTTCGCGCTTTTTCGAGTGATTGTTTATGACGCAAATTTGTAATCATCACGGAGCCGGTATCCGGCCGAGGATGCGCGCCGCAGGAATCAATAATCGCCTTTTTTAATTCCTCCAGCCCAGCACCGAACTTGGCGGAAATCTTAATAATTTTTTTCTCCGGCTCAATCATGTGCGCGATTTTCTTTATATCCCAGGAAGCAGGCAAATCGCTTTTATTGATGGCAATAACAATATTGACATTTTTATTTTTCGATATAACTTCTTCGTCTTCAGGTGAAAGCGGGATACTGCCGTCCAAAACAATCAGCGCCAAGTCGGCATTAGCCAAATTTTCCCAGACCAGACTTATTCCCTCTTCTTCGATGGCATCCTTTGGTTGGCGGATTCCCGCGGTGTCCACCAGATTTAAAACCGTGCCGTGGACAACAACCTCATCAACAATGAGGTCACGCGTGGTTCCCGGCATGTCGGTGACAATCGCTTTTTTCTTGCCCGTGAGCGCGTTGAGCAGACTGGATTTACCCACGTTGGGTTTGCCGGTAATCACAACATTCAAGCCTTGCGTGATTATTTTTGCCTCATGATATGTAGAAAGAAGTTTCTCTATGCTCTTCTTCGCTTCATCTATCTGCGGTGTCAGAAAAAGTGATTCTTCCGCAGGCGCGTCTTCCACAAAATCAATAGATGCTTCAAATACAGCCAGCGCCTCAATCAAAAGACCTCTTGCTTTTTCAATTTCGGCGCTCAAGTTCCCTTTTAATTGCGCGAGCCCCAAGACAAATGCGTGCGGTGTCGGGGCGGCAACCATCGCGGCCAGCGCTTCCGCCTGAGACAAATCCAATCTATTGTTGAAGAAAGCGCGCCGGGAAAATTCTCCTGACTCGGCAAGGCGGCAACCCAGGTATATCAGTTCGAAAAGAATTTTTTGCATGATGACAGGACTCCCATGGCCGTTGATTTCGATAACATCTTCACCGGTAAAGGAGTTTGGACCACGCATAAAGGAAATCAGAACCTCATCCAGTACGGTTTTCCCGTCGGCGGAAACAATGTCGCCATGATAAAGGACGTGGCTTTCCCACAAACACTTTTTTTTGCTGGGCTTAAAAATCCGGCGCGCGATTTCCTGCGCCTGCGGTCCGCTGATGCGGATAATCCCGATACCTCCGGGGCCAAAAGGAGTGGCTATCGCCGCTATGGTGTCTTGGCGCAGCACAACGAGTCAATTCCCCTCAATGAGTTGATAGATAAATTTTTTATCCCGGATTCTGTTGTCCGTTATGAACCGCCTTGCCTTTTTTCGCCGGGAGAACAACGATTTTTCTGTATTCGCCCTCGCCGCGGCTTTTGGTCGTGAGCGATGCGTCTTCCTGCAGAGCCAGATGAATAATACGCCGGTCGTGCGCGCTCATGTGTCCCAGCGAAACGGGCTTACGTGTTTTTTTGACCTTCTGCCTTACTTTTTCCGCCAGATCCAGAAGCGACGCTTCCCTTCTTCTGCGGTACTCTTCCGAATCCACCATAATAATTTTCCGGCCATTATCCGCTTTATTGATGGCTTTGTTCAATATGTATTGAAGGGCATCAAGATTCTGGCCACGTTTACCGATAAGCAGGCCACTATCGCTACCTTCAATATTCAGAACTATTTTGGCGGTGGTTTCCGCCAAAACCACTTTGCACTGCAACGACATCCTCTGCAGAATGCCTTCCAAGATCTCTTTCGCCCTGACACCCAAAGCCGTGGGTTCCTGCGGCGCCGGTTTGGAAGTTTCCGCTGTGATTTTTATTTTGGCTGCCGGCTCTTTTTTTGTTTCTCTTTTTATTTCTTTTACTTCTTTTTTGGCTTCTTTTATTTCGGTTTTTACTTCTTCTTTTTGCGGCTCACTGGATGTGTCCGCCAGTGAAAATTCCATATCCAAAGAAAGTAAAGAAGCCTTGATTTTCGCTTTTTTGGACAGCATGCCCAGAAAGCCGCCTGTTTCTTCAGAAATAATTTCGATATTTAATTTTTCACGGGCAACGCCGAATTCACGACAAGCTTTTTCTATAGCTTCGTCAATTGATTTGCCTTCTATTTCCATTATTTTCGCGTCCATTTTCCCAACCTCTTATGCGTATTGTCAACTAAGCCAGTTTTTTATTGATGTAGAACTGCTGACCGATACTTAAAATATTGTTAAATAACCAGTAAATAACCAATCCCGACGGAAAATTTAAAAAGAAAATAGTCAAAACCAGCGGCATAAAGAGCATCATCTTGGCCATCATGGGATCGCCCATGGTCGGCGTCATTTTCTGCTGAATGAACTGCGTAATGCCCATAAGAATAGGGGTGATATAATACGGGTCTTTCGCCGACAAATCCTGAATCCAGAAAAACAGCGGCGAATGCCGCAATTCAATGGCATATAAAAGCGCGTTGAACAGGCCGATAAAAACCGGCAGCTGAATCAGTATCGGCAGGCAGCCGCTGAGCGGATTGATTTTATGTGATTTGTAAAGCGCCATGGTTTCCTGACCAAGTTTCGCCTGATCGTTTTTGTATTTCTGCCGCAATTCATTTATTTTGGGCTGAATTTTCTGCATCTCCCGCATCGATTTATAACTTAAATTACCCAGCGGCCAAAAAAGCAGCTTTATCAGAATAGTCATCAAAATAATCGCCACGCCATAGTTATGAACAAAATCATACAAAAAGTTCAGAAACATAAGAAAAGGGATGGCCAGCCATTTGAAAATGCCGAAATCTATCGCCTTTTCTAAACCGACACCCAGCTCCTTTAACAGACTGTGCTGTTTAGGGCCAAGATAAAGAGAGTAACCGACTACGCTGCTTTGACCGGCAGGAATTATTTCTTTCTGCCCCACAATTCCCACCAAGACCAAATTATCGCTTCCACGGTTTATAACCACGCTGGCTAAAGAAGGGTTTCCCGGAATAAAAGAAGCGATAAAATATTTCGTTTCAAAGCCGCACCATAAAACATTGGGGCCCAGTATCTTTTCCTTCTCCATTTTTTTCAATTCGAGTCGCTCGATACTCCCCGCCACAGAAACCACCGGGCCCTCCTTATCGTATCTGCCGTGATCTTTATCGGGATCGATGGATTGATACCAGCTAAGTTTGGGTATCTGAATAAGCGGCGCTTTAGTCAGATTATACATCTTCACATCCAGATCTATCGTGTATTTTTCTGGATCAAAAATGAATATCTTTTCCACTTTGATTACGCCTTCAT
>Ga0208940_1004873_pt1 | contig 10301 bp, 9 predicted proteins | sample AD_JPNNA6_MetaG_FD_184445 | JGI IMG/M metagenome (GOLD analysis project Ga0208940, IMG submission 184445) | Active sludge microbial communities of municipal wastewater-treating anaerobic digesters from Japan - AD_JPNNA6_MetaG (SPAdes) (version 2) | ecosystem: Engineered > Bioreactor > Anaerobic >... | reverse complement strand
ATGCCGGGTCTAAATTGACGGGCTGTGGATTTTGTTTTGTACTTCCATGATTCCTCTGCCCACAACTGCATGATGCGGAGCCCCATTGCATCGGCATAATCATCATCACGGCCATATTTTGGTGCTCGGTTTTTTGCCATTGTCTGCAAAACTTCAAATCCGTCCCAGTTGTGCTTCAAAGCATTGATGAGTTCATCTATGGTACATATTTTATTGTCATATACCAGATACTTAATGGCAAGCAATGAATCAACCGTAGTTGCGTAGGTTACCGCTTCCAGCGTGGTAAAGCTTATTTCAGCGCCACCTTGCGTAATATCCATACCTTTCCGGGCACATCCTTTAACCAGACATGAAAGATACGGTGTGGGATGATACGTGGCGCGAATTCGTTCGGATTCCTCGTACAGCTCTACAATTTTTTTAATTATGAATTTAGTCTGAATTTCATAAGCCTTCCAGAATTCATCAAACGTTTTAAATGATCGCGGATCGCCAGTCTTTGGGCCAATCTGCTTTACCGGCTCGGTTTTACCAGTTACCGGATCGGTAAAGGGGAAGAAATCTTTACCATTGTTGAGTGCCAGCTCAACTGCTTTTGCTAAATTAAGATTATTGTCAACAGTCCCCGAGCGGTCATTGCCCACCATGGTGTTTTCCAGACAACCAACAGGGGCATAATCAAAAACATTATCTTCATTGATAAGATGCTGGATGCCGGCTTTTTTTGCCTCCCGCATCATCCCCGCCATTGAGCGCTCGTCAAAGTTGAGCAAAAATGGTGCGCCCTGACATGAAGCAACCATATCAACAACCTTATCAAGGAGAGCATCGGCGCTATTGGTATGTAATCGTATATTGGGTTTTGGTTCTAAAATGGGCGACATCTCATCAATGACCTCTAACAATGCAAAGGTAAGGTCATTGGCCATGTCATGCATATCCTTTCCAGCACCAGCCAGTGTAATGAGCTGTCCGTAACCTGCTGTAATGCCATTGTTGCCAGTTCGTATCATGGCGTCATAGGCAGTATTGCAGTGGATAAAAAAGCATTTCAGGATTTCTTTGCCAAATTCCCTGTCCATTCCACGGGCAAGTGAATACTGCCAGTACGGGTACAGGTACTGGTCAATTCGTCCAAACGAAACGCCCGGACCGGGGTAATTTTCATCGCTCATGACAAGCATGTGAGTAATCCATAATGCCTGTACTGCTTCCCAGAATGTGGTTGCAGCTTCCCAGGGAACTATCGCCAGATTTGAAGCCATCTGTAAAAGTTCTTCTTTGCGTGATGGATTGGATTGCTCTTGAGCCAGCAATTGACAGGTTTGTGCATATGCCAGCGCTACGTCACGCGGCATGGTGGCAGCAGTCATCATGGCACGAAGGTTACTGCCTTTTTGTCCTTTTTTTTCTTTTGGCGATAGTTGCTGATAAATGGTCTCTATCTCTTTGTAAACCGTTTTAAAGCCATAACGTAGAATGCGCTCATAATCCGGAATGATATGACCGCTGGTTGCACCGGAGTTGCCAAAACCGTGGTCATGGAACCACTTCACTTTTTTTCGAGCGCCGTTTTTTCCCATAACCAATCTGGTGCGTTTTTTCATTTCACTTTTAGACAGGCACATGGATGTCTGGGTGTTGAAGCGCGCACCGGCAATCAAATCGCCCGGTAAAATTTCGTGAGGAAGATAATGAACCATTACCTCCTTATTAAACCATGCACGCCTCTCAGGAATGCTCCATGTGAAAAAACCATCAGGGATGGCAACCGTGTGGGCTGCTATTCGAAATGACTGATACATGGTTTGCATCAACGTATAGGTTTCGGGTACAATGTAAAAAGTCATCTCATTATATTGGGCATCCCAGGGGGTGCCGGTGGTAAAACAGGTAAATTCATTATTCCATTTGCGCTCGGCACCTTTAAAATAGTAGTCCCTCAGCCACTGGATGCGTGGTGATAGGTTTTTTGGCTGTTTTAATGCTGATTGCGGTAGTGCACTCATAACGCCTCCCTTTGTTGCTGCTTTTTAATATAACGGTGAAGATGTAATTGCCCATGTTCTAATAGTAATGTCATTATATGCAGTGCCTGTGTGCTGTCTTTCTGGATTATAGCGTTTGTTAGTTGTTCATGCGCGCTGAACACAAAATAGATTACTTTTTTATCCAGAAAAAACTGGTAGGTAAGATTGGTATACACCTTTTTAAATGAATTGAGCAGCAGGGGATAAACAAAATTGTTGCTTGCAAGCGCAACGAGGTGATGGAATTTGAAATCAACCTCAACGATAGCGGCAATATCCCCTGTATCAATGCTTTTTTCCTCTTCAACTACTGCTTTAAACTCTTTGACATGGTGCAAGGTTCGTTTTGCTGCAGCAAGTTTTACTGTTTCAAGTTCAATGAGCTTGCGTGTAGCAAGCAGACTTTCTAAAATATGGGGCTCAAGCTGTCCTTTATTATAATCAATGAGTGATTGCAATAGAGCAAGAGAGCCCTGGTTTCGGTAGTCGTTTACCACTACGCCATGTCGTGGTTTTATAGATACAAGCCCCTTTTGCTGCAATACTATTAAACCATCATGCACTACAGGACGGCTTACTCCTAATGTTTTTGCCAGCTCTCTCTCTGAAGGCAGTTGCTGCCCAATGGTAATTTTCCCCGAAAGAATAAGTTCTTCAAAGCGTTTTACAAACGCTTCCACAAGGCTGTCGGTTTTTAAAGGTTCAAGGAGCATAACTACCTCATTATTGGTTGGTGGTAATACCACCAACCAATGTAATACAGGCAAAGCATTAAGTCAAGGATTTTATTAATTTTTCAGTGTAATTTTACTGCAAAATAATTATTGACATTCTATCATTAATTATTTTATTTTTTTGTCTATGAGTCAGCAGAACTCAAAGTCAGTAATAAAAATATCAAAATTTGGACAGGTTGGGATTGCTGTATCGTTTTCTTACAATACTGATTTTGTGCAAAAAATTAAAACAGTTGCAGACTTTAAATGGCATCCTGATAAAAAATACTGGAATTTTCCCAACACCAACGAAACTCTGGAGAAGATTTTGAAGCAGACATGAGAAAAGAAATAACAATACACGGATTAAGACACAGCTTTGCTACGCATTTGGAAAGCGGGACCGATTTGCGATATATACAGGGATTATTGGGACATAAAAGTTCAAAGACGACAGAGATATATACTCATGTGAGCACACAAAGGCCGGGCAAGATCAAAAGCCCAGGGGATAGCATCGACCTTAAAGCAGGAAGGTGTTGATTGAAATGAATTGTCAAAGACAGAAATTATGGCATCTCAGCCAAAATACGGATATACGAAACAGGTTCGTCTATAATCCCAAAATTGGGGATATATACGAACACGTTTCGTATATGAAACGTTATAGTGCATTTTAAAAAAGACAAACAATGATTGACGATAAACTGATAAACATATTAGAAAGAATTGCGACAGCACTTGAAAAAATTGCTGAGAATAGTACTTCTAATTTCAAGTTGAATACCATTCCAGATTTTCAAAATTTGAAAGAGACTTCTATTTCTGAGAATACAGAAGATACTAACGAGAAAGAAGAAAAACCAGTTAATGACATAAACCCAATTTTCAGATTTCTTGCCGACAGAAACATTCAAATTAAAACTTTTCAGACTGATGAAGAAATTGATGACGTTTTGGACAATATTGCCCTATTTATGGGTAATAAATACAATAAAATAAAGAAAGTTTACAATACAATAAAAAGCAAACTAAACACAGGAACTGGTTTTAGACTTGACCTTAAAAATGCCACACAAGAAGAAGTTAGTTACTCTTGTCAATTATGTAACTCTCTTCACCAAATTGCCTTTCTGTCAGAATATAAATACTTTAAAAGCCCCCAATTTGTAATAAATGGAAGACCAAACAGAATTCCAACAGCTATAAATTTTTTCACAGGTCAATGGTTAGAACGGTTTATTAAAACCGAAGTAAAAAACAGCATTAGAAAACTTGAAGCCCCAATTAAATTTGCGTACTTGACAAATCTTCAAATAATTTTGCCAAACGGAGACGACTTTGAACTTGATATATTGTTTTCAATAGATGAAGAGATATTTTGGTTTGAAGCCAAGACTGGGGATTATCAAAATTACGTTGATAAATATTCAAGAATGGCTAAACTTCTGCAATTGGACAAAAATCACGCTTTTATGGTATTGACAGAAGTTAACGAACAAAATTGTATTGCATTGAAAAAAATATTTGGAATGGAAGTCGTGAACATTGAGAAATTTTCCGATACATTCCAAAACTCTATAAACTACTTAAATGAGAAAAAAAACGCCCTATAACAACGGTTTTAAGAAATTGGCGGTTCAGTGCTTAATTGAACATTTGTGCTTCGTATCAAGTGTAGCGCTGGCAGACAGTTCAGTGCTCCGAAATCGCCAACTTCTTAAACCCGCAAACCGTTATGTGAAATCGGCGGTTTAAAAAATGAACAATTTAAATGAAGGTAAAAAATGAGTGATTCAGAAAAAAGAATCAAGCCAAAAGCGGGAGCTGGAGATGTGGCCCACACAGTCGTAAAGGCAGGTCTTTCAACGATACCAGTTATTGGTGGGCTAGCCGCAGAGATTTTCTCGGCCATTATTGTTCCTCCACTTTCTAAGCGGCGTGATGAATGGATAGAATCAATCGCCAAGGATCTCAAAGCGCTAGAAGAAAAAGATGATAATTTTAGTATTGAAGCTCTATGTCAGAACGAGATGTTCATCACAACAGTTATGCATGCGAGTCAAGCAGCGATTCGCAATCATCAAAAAGAAAAACTTGAAGCTTTGCGCAGTGCAGTTCTAAATGCAGCATTACCAAATGCTCCAGAAGAAGATATTCAACTTATGTTTCTTAACTTTGTCGATACTCTTACGCCATGGCATTTGAGAATATTGAAATTCTTTGACAATCCCCAAGAATGGGGACGAAGAAACAGTGTCACATATCCAAACTGGTCAATGGGCGGCCCATCAACCGTTTTAGAACATACCTTTCCAGAATTGAGAGAACGACGTGATTTTTACGATCAGATTGTGAAAGACCTATTTGTGCGGGGATTGATGAATATAGAGTCTTTGCACGTTACTATGACTTCACAAGGGATGTTTGCTTCTCGCACAACGGATATGGGAAAGCAATTTATTAACTTTATTAAATCCCCAATTGAGAGTGATGATGAAAACCAACAAGGTTAGGAAGACGACTTCGGCTAACACGGTGTTTGTGGCAAGCTTTCGCTTGCCCAAATCCGCCTTCGGCGGACTTCACAAACACCGAAACCGTTATATGAAATTGTTCAGCAAGAAGAAGGATAACTTATGATAGAAAAATTTTCATTGCTAGCTCTTTTTGGTATTGCCATGGCCCATTTAGAGGGTGTAGTTGTAGTTTATCTTCGTAAGGCACTTGGAATTATTGAATCAGAATCAAATAGAGCATCTCTAAAAAAATTTTCCAAACGCTATATTTTTATTGAGAGAACAAGGGAAGTGGCAACAATATTGATGCTTGTAATTTTAGCTCTTTTGGTCGGAGAAACATGGCTTGAAAAGATAGTTGTTTTTTTTTGGACATTTGCTTTTTGGGACCTCTTTTATTATCTTTCGCTTTACCTTTTGATTAAATGGCCACCTAATCTTAATACAATTGATGTTCTTTTTCTTATTCCTCGCCCATGGATTGCACCAGTATGGGTTCCTATTGGAATATCATCAATCACTATGATAATTATTGTTGTTTTATATTTTTCTTCTATTTTGTAGGGGAGGCAGAAAATCAAAAAGATAAAACGATTATCATTTGCAACTTCATATAACACAGCATATACGCTTCGGGCTTTTAGCCCTTGCCCTTCGGGACATTGCTCCCTTCGGTCGCGATGTCGTTTATTTTGAAAACGTTATGTGAAATTCTAAAACCTGCCTATCACGGAAAGGAAACCGTAAATTTTTAAACAAAATCCTTGCATTTTTAAAAATAAAGTTTTATCTTTGTAGCAAAAGTTGGTATATAAGAATGGTGTATATTTGTTGCATAAATGAGACGTTAGCGGTTATTGTAGGGCTGACAGAACAGAAGAATAATTAAAGAAATTAACAAGTAGATAGTATGACCGAAGAACTTTTATATAGCATACCTCAGTGGATTATCGGAGTTGTTACACTTGTTCTATTAATTCTTGCAGTAGAAATTGGTTACTGGATTGGACGAATAGCCAAAGTTGAAATGACACAGCCAATGAAAAATCAGATTTCAACTATACAGACTGCTATACTGACCATATTTATATTTCTTCTCGGTTTTACATTTGCTATGGCACTCACTCGTTTCGACAACAGAAAACAAATGGTGGTGAAGGAATCAAACGCTATTGGAACTGCTGTATTAAGGTCTAAACTTTTACCCGAAAACCAACGAGCCAAAATGATAGAACTATTCAAACAATATATAAATATAGAATTTAGTATAACCTCCAGAGCAAATGTTCCACTAAAAGAAAGGAAAGAACAAAATCAGAAAGCAAAAAGACTTCAAACATTAATGTGGGATGAAGCATGTGCAGCTACAGAAAATAACCCACTATCTATTCCGGCAGGACTATTTGCAATATCCGTTAACCAACTTATTGACATAAAAACCGAACGGGACATTGCCATATCAAATCACGTTCCAGAGATAGTTTTACTCGCACTTTTACTTTTCGCTGCTTTGGCTATTGGCATACTTGGTTACGCTAACGGACTGGTTGCGACCCATGCTCGTTATCCTACAATAATCTTATGCATAGTAATTACAATTTCATTCATGCTTATCATGGACATTGACAGACCCAATCGTGGACTTGCAAATGTTAGCCAGGAAAGTATGATTGACTTAATGAAAATTATTAATCAGGTGAGTAAATATAAAAGATATATGATTCCCCTGCATAAACATGCCATATCAAGCATTGCACAAAATAAAACTATTTTTTCTGAACAAAAAAGACCTGATAAGTGAAATATTTTTACAAATATAATAAGATAAGGCTTTCTTAAGCCTGTATGCGTACACTCTTTTGAAATTTATTGCCATTGATCGCACAATTGAACTGCATTTCACCTTAATCTTTCCCCTGTACTTGCTCTTTCCATTTCTCAAATGCAGTTTCATCTGGAACATCGTACCTTCTATCGCTGGGCGAAGTTTGCATTTCTTCACGTATTCACTGTCATTGTATCTCTCACGCTGTATGTCCATCTGTAGTCTTTCTTTTGTAATTTCTAACACATGCGGTTTACGTTTATTTTTTCGAATGAAGCAATTCATTGGACACGCTTCACAGCTTTCATGAGAAAACCTTGCTACAATTGTATCATGCACAAATTCCTGATTTATCGGGGTCATCCCATTTGGGCATCGTATGATGCGGTTGTTTTCAATCTCAAAATCGGTGCTACGTACTTTGTCACTCTCCGGCTTTCTCCCTCGTAACGCAGTTGTAACAATACATCTCTTTGAGTCTGCAAGCTTCTCCTGTACGTTTTTGTTCGCATAAGCTCCATCGGCAATGATCTCCTCTGTTTCTTCCCCCATTATCCTGTCTATGTTATCTTCAAGAATTTTACTGTCGTCCACATTATTTTCTTCGGTAATCACGTCTGTAATTATCTGTACCTCATTATCAGGATCGCATGTTTCCGCTATTGATACAGAATACCCCTGATATGCATGGTTTCCTTTTTTCCGATAGGTTGCGTCAGGATCATATGGTGATTGCAAACAGCTGCCCGTCAATTTGCTGGGCTCTTTCAGCTTTACTGGTTTCCCTTTCCCCCTACTGTCTATTTGCTCATCAACCAGGCGTGCAAGTATTCTATATGCCTTGCCCTCACTCACGGAATCGTTGGCAAACAATACTTTGATACGGTAAAGATGTTGTGCAATTTCCTGAATTTTTGTCTTTGTCTCATCACTGTTCAAAGAAAATACATAATTTTCCGGAGTTACATCCCTATATTCTTTAATCCCCTCTGATAGTTTTGAAAGACTGTTTTCATCACTATGTTTTAAAAAATAACACAATACTTCTAAAAACAGTTTGAGCCGATTCAGCCTTCGTATGTTAGATCCAATCAGCGTTGAATCTATCCTTTTGACTTTCTGGCTGATCCCAAATTTTTTTATATAATCATCTTTTAACGTGAGAAATACTTTATCAAATAAATTTATTCCCGTCTTCTCTTCATATTCTACAACACGTCGCCGCATATAATACAATGCACGCTCTGAAATCGTCCTTTCGCCAACCCTGTTTAAGCCCATCGCAAAAATAAATAAATTGTCAAAATGAAACCGGTCTAGCAACTCCTCGTCACTGAGGCCAAACAGCTCTTTCAATATTTCCAGGGACACATATATATTCACCGGAAGATTCGGTCGTGATGCCTTCTCTGAATATAATACAGAAAATACTGTTTCATCAATCCGACTAAATACATCCTCGTAAAACCCGCGTGCCCAGCTTTTCTCGTATCGCTTCTTTAAATTCTCAGGCATCGTGTTTTTCTCAGAAAAAAGTTCTGGCATTTCATGAACTCTGTTTTCTTTAAACAAAATGGTTTCTCCTTTTTTGTTTTGTGCCTGTATAATAAATCATTGACATCCTGTAAATTAATTTCTATTATATTTGTTAATTTTTTTAAAGTAAAGTTTTGCCCCTGACCTTTTTGCAGGGGAGTCATGAATTAGAAACAAAAAAGCAAGCACCGCAACACTTTTCTTCTTTAGCTTTGCTTAGGGTTCTTTACGAAGACAAAAAGATTAGTTTTGACGATTATCTTGAATATTTTGGATATTTATCTTCATATCGTTTTAGATTCTTGTCACTAAATCCAAATGATATTGAGATGGCTGTTTTTAGTGATAGCGAAATAAAAACTATTAAACCTGAAAATATTAGAAAATTAAATTTCCCCTTAGTTCTATCTGAAGAATATGGTGTTCCATTTCAAACAGCTTTTAATGTTGTTGGAGGATTTTTATTAAAAGTATTGATGGATAATACAATTACAGCAGATATTGCCGAAAGAATATTTATTGAAATTTTAGAAACATTTCCAACTAAAAAAAACAAGAAAGATTTTGGACAAATGTTATTGAGAATTTGCATCAGGGCAATTGAAAATAATAAATCTAAATTTGTATTATTTCAAAATTATCAGGTAATAAACAAAAAAATTGATAGATTGTTGCAAGCAACTGAAATTTACAATTCAGAAACACAAATATGGACACCAGAGAAGTAAGGAGTTTTAAAAATGGAATTCACTCCCAACCCCTCTTCCATTTTTCAAAACAAAAAAATCAAATACAATAATAAAAAGCCCACCAAAAAACGGAATGGTATAGATGAATTTTTCAAAAATACGATCGCCTAACAGCCGATATCTGCAAGGGCTTTCGCCACATTCTCCTTCACTTTCGCTACGGAGAACGTCAGATATCGGCAAAACGTTGTACGAAACAGCCACAAAAAATTTAGACCCGGTGTCCATGCCGGGAAAAGAAAGGAAATGTTGCTATGACCAAAACGATATTATCAGAAGAACAAAAAGCCCAAGTCGTTAATTTCATAAAAACAAAGCCTGAAATGAATTCAAAAGAGATTGCGAACATCTTGAATTATCCTGTAGAATGTGTTCGTTCATTGAAATCTCATGTTACGATGGGAACATATGACAAAGCGATAATTGACGACGATAGTGGAATAGATTATGAAATTAGTTTAAGCATGGAAAAAGATCTGCAAACATTTCTTTTGAATGATTTGTCACAAATTGAACCTGGATTAAAGCTTGTAGAAAAAGGAAAAGAATATCAAATTGAAGTTGGAAGAATTGATATTTTAGCAAAAGACAAAAATGATAAATATGTAATTATAGAATTAAAAGCAGGAAAAGCCAAAGATGATGCTTTAGGACAACTTCTTGGTTACATGGGTTTTGTTTCTGAAACATTAGCAAATGGTAAGCCAGTTCGTGGTTATATAATTGCAAATGATTTTGAAGAAAGATTAAAATATGCAGTCAAGAATATTCCTGATGTAAAGTTAAAAGCATATAAAGTTAATTTTTCATTTGTGGATATAAACAGGTAATGAACTTTTCGGAGTCGTGCCTCAAAGTTTATAAATGAATTGTAATGTGGCTGCATCGCATAACAAAGCTTATGCGCTTCACTCGCTGGCGTT
>Ga0208940_1004870_pt1 | contig 10302 bp, 6 predicted proteins | sample AD_JPNNA6_MetaG_FD_184445 | JGI IMG/M metagenome (GOLD analysis project Ga0208940, IMG submission 184445) | Active sludge microbial communities of municipal wastewater-treating anaerobic digesters from Japan - AD_JPNNA6_MetaG (SPAdes) (version 2) | ecosystem: Engineered > Bioreactor > Anaerobic >... | reverse complement strand
TTTTACGGGAAAGATCATTCAAACCATCCTCCTTATATTGTTGGTATCGCTTTACCCATTTACGCACTGTTTTAACCGTTGTCTGATAATGGCGAGCGCAGGGTTTAATTCCATATTTTAGCGCATCTTGAACCATCTGCAGACGATAAGTCTTGACATCCTGACTAACAATAATCTTTTTGTTTTCCATATATGTATTCATAACGGTTGCATATCCCGATATACTGTCGAGATGGCAACCATTTTTTTTAATATAGGTATTCATAACGGTTGCATTCCCTCTACCTGTCTCAATAACACCCATTTATATATTTTTTTATTTTTTCTTTTACCAGTTTTTGCTTAGTGCAATTTATAATCTCTGGTAGGGGGGTACTTATACCCTTTACTAGCCATTTTTTCGGTCTCATCCTTACCCATCCTTATTTGTCAGCATACAGGGCAGTGCTTTCATGGCTCTGTATCGATGATCACATCTGGAACAAGGAAATTGTATAACCAAAGCGATGTTGAACCGAATCAAAGCTCAGTTAGTAAGACATAAGGGTCTGCGGTTAAAGCCATACCATTACCCGGCAGGTAAGCTGACCACCTGTATTGGTCGCAATCTTGATGACCGGGCAACTCACGATCACCTGCCGGAAGAGGTGCCTCTTCTCGTTTCTTTTCGTTTTGGGTTCTTTTTTCTGATGCTGCAGAGTACTTGTGAGTTTCTCAATCTTAAGACCCTGAGCTACTCTAGTAAGCTCTGTCCACGCCAATTGAAAAGATTTTTTTCGTCCTGGAACCTACCAGGTCTTTGATCAGTGGCAACAACTACAGAAGTACCATCTTGGATACCTTGCTCTGGGCATTGCGGTAGTTCGTTCTGCCTTCCACACGCTGATAATGCTCCGCTCCCAAGATTGAGATAAGCTCAGTTTCAATGATACTCTGGATGCCAATTTCCAGCAATTTCACTAACTCTCCAGGAAGCATTGTGCGAAATAACTTGACCAATTCTGCTCTTTCATCTTTCTTTCTTTTCGGTTGAGTCATAAATTTCTCCTTGTCTCTTAGTTTTATTTAAACCATCAAAACAAAGAGCGGGATCTGGCTCAACCTTTTTCTTCATCTGGCTTAACCTTATTTACACCAACCTTTGAGATCATACCTCACCCTTTATACACAATATCTCAAAATTTATCTAGGACAATGTATCTACCAAATCTACTTCTGAGCGTTTATATCAGAATTTGGGCCAAAACGACTATGCTGAGCACATTGATGAAACGCTGTTAAAGTTAATAAAACCCTATATTACAGATGAAACTATCTTTATCGTGGATGAAAGTGACATTGAAAAACCCTATGTAAAAAAGATGGAAATGCCAATAATCAATTTGCTTGACACAAAATGCAAGCGCGATTTAGCGTTCTAAGAGAAAGACCTACTATGAAACTAATATTCACCCGCTCAAACTTAATGTGCCTGCTGATGCTGGCCCTGGCTTTGCTGTGCTTGCTTCTGGGCTCCTGCTGGTTAGGGGACGATATGGGCATTCACGGGGGCAATTACGCCGGCAGCATAAACACGGACGGCAGCAATTTCAGATCCTCTGACGGCCGGCTCTACGGAGATAGTTACTCATATCCCTATTACCAGTGCTACGGCTATCCCTATTACTACTCTGATGATGAGGTGTTCTACATAGGAAACAAGATCACCCGCAAGGGCCTGGACTTGATGCCCTACACGCTCACTCCGGACACCCTGGTGTGTTCCGACAAGCGCTGGCTGGCGCTTGAGCCTACCACCCGCAAGCTCTATTTTGCCGCCAATGGTGATCTCTATGAGTGCGGTTTCAGCGGTGGAGGACTCCGCAACCTCACTCCGGCCAACACTGAGACGCTGCTGCGACCAACTCTTTCCACGGATGGCAGATATCTCACCGCCATCAGGAAACTTGGCTATTATGGCGGCTACATCGGCCCCATCGTGAGGCTGGATCTCCAAACTTTGGAAATGATCGAGATTTCCGTCACCCCTATGGCTGATGTTGCCTGGTATAACTCCCTGCAGGACAAATACTACTATCACTGCAGGGGAAATATCTACCGGGTTTCGCCAGATAACCCTACTGCCCAGCTATTGATGCAAGCTTCGGACCCAGAATGCGCTTTTGCCGCCAGTCACGACCGCCGCTATTTTGCCCTCCTGGCTAATCGCAAACTGCAGGTCTATGACAGCGATACAGGCCAGCAAACGGATATGGAATACTGCGACGCCTTTGCTTTTCTACCACAGGAAAAGGGGATCATAATCTCTGCCAAAGCGTACGGAGTGAGCGATCTAAGGCTCTACGATCCTGAAACCGGGGATTACAGCCTGATCTTCGATGGGATCGTGAGCACGAGTTTTTATCTGAACTGGGTTAACAACATAGATCCACGCTGGGATGGAGACGCTTTGTTCTTCAACGGCAGTATCTCGGAAAGAGGTTATCCCAAGCACCTGACTGACATCTGATCAATCTTTATTCGTGAGCCCAAAGAGCCACCAGATTTCCCATTGCTTTAGCTCGTTCAAACCCAGTCCCGGAGCATTGAAGCTGCTGAAGTCGCACCCAAACCGCAGTTCCGAAAACGTCGGGCTAATTTTGATACCCAGCAAAGCTTGATAACCGATCATAGGGATGGGATACTGGTCCAAGATGTTTTGGGTTGTGCTCACGCTCTGATTCTGGTAGCGCAGTTCTTTGGTCATAGTCACTTGCAGTGGAGTGCCCAGCGAAAGCCCCGCGCCCATGTAAGCCGTGATTATGCCATGATCAAGAGGCTGAGCAATGATAAGCGAAACCGGCAGGCGTAGCAGCTTGTTATCTATATCTACCTTCATATCAAACACATAGGGTTGAGGATGGTCGAAGATGCGATAAGCACGGCGGCTCACAAACTGGATCTCAGCCTGAGCATCCAGCCAGGAAGTGAGCGGCTTGCGGACAAAACCTCCCACCAAATAGCCGGGAAAGATGTTCCAGTTACCCGTATCTTTGTGTCTCTCATCAAGCGAACTGCATCCCGGTCCGATCAGAAGGCCATATCTGGGCTGCTTCGCGTTGTCAAGCTTCAGCCTTTGGCCACCCAATCCTCCCCCGATCGTCAATATCGTAACTAGCAGTGCCAGCGCCTTATAGCTCATCTCACCTCCAGCAGTGTTTCTACTTTGTTATAAATCTTATCCGGCTCCTGGCTGTCAAGCTGAAAATTGCTCAAGAGCTATGAAACCGGTGTTACCCAATTGGCATTACGAGTGCGAACCGCAATGCCAAGGAGAAGTTCCCAGTATAAACCTTTACCCAAAACTTCAAATTGCCATCAAATGGACAAATCAACCTATCACATTATCAACAAATATGATATAATCTTGTTCGAAAACTTGTTTGGACAGTTGAGTATCAAAGGTTGGTGTAAATTCCAACTCGTTGTTTCTCAGGTTCTTTGAGGGCATCTGTTATCACTCGTTACTCACAATCTATGTATGACCAAGCAACTAATTGCATTCTTTTCATCTTATAAATCCTAGTCAAGTTCTTTTTCCAAATAAACTACCTTGCTGCCATGGGTTGGAGCCTACCAGGTCTTTGATCAGTAGCAACAACCACAGAAGGTCCGTCTTGGATACCTTGCTCTGGGCATTGCGGTAGTTCGTTCTGCTTTCCACACGCTGATAAGTTTCCGCTCCCAGAATCATACTAATACAATATCCGGATTGATAAATCAGTAATATAAGAAAAATCCGCTAAAAATACCTTTTTAATCCGAAGAAAACTATAAAACATACCAATAAAGCTCGGAGAGCTTTTTTTCATTAGCGAGCTAAAAGTTATAGGAAAAACATTTTACTTTTCCTTTATATGCCCTATCAAAATGGAAAATATATAACTTCTTCTTCGACTATCTTTTGTATGCGGTGTTCCAACACTTTAACAATATCTCCTAGCATTACTAACTGAATTAACTTGACCAATTCCGCCTTCTCATCTTTCTTTCTCTTCGGTTAAGTTATGATTTTCTCCTTGTCTTTTAGTTTTGTTAAAAAAAATCAAAACAAAGTGCGGGATTCGGCTCAACCTTTTTTTTCCTCTGGCTTAACCTTATTTATACCAACCTTTAAGACACAACCTTCATATAAGACAGAAAAAATGTTTATGCATTTTAATTCATCAGTATTATTGCGATTGAAGACAAGTTAAAATGCTTACAAATATACTTAAGAAATGCAATTAGGAGTTATCCGCTAAAAAGTGCTTTTTTTTACAATTAACTTCGTTCCAAATATATTGTTAAAAAAATTGGAGCTTTTGCAGGATAATTTTTTCCTTGACAGAATAAGATAATTTGAAGTAAAAGAAAAAAGATAAAAGTGGAGGATATAAAGTTGAAGAACTGGTTATTATCTCTGCGTAAAATAAATGGATTTGTCGGCTTAAAGCCCTCTTGAAAAAGGAGGTTTTTAAGATTTGGTGCTGTGTGAAGATAACATAATTTAGATTATGAAAAAACAGGGAGTTAATATGAAAAAATCCCTTTTCCTGATTGCAATTATCTTGATTAGTTGGGTATCGCTATTAGCAATTCCTCAGCATGTGCATATAGTTCCTGTTTCTACTGATAAGATTAATTCCTTTGGAGTTGATTGTTTTCATCTTCAGGGTAGTGTTGCATATTGTGTAGATAATACAAAAGGCATAATTAAAGCATGGGATGCTAGCAAGAAAGAATTTTTGCAACCGATATTTACCAAACTTCCTTATGCTGGTAAGGCGGATGATATTACAGGAGATGAAACAACTTTATATATTCTGGATTCCAAAGCCAGCTCAATTTATTTATATGGATACGACGGAAAATATTTAAGAACTATATCTTTTAAGGGTTCACCCGCTGTTCAGTTTAAAAAAGCTATTCGTATTCTGGTAAATTATCAGGGCTTTATTTATGTTTTGGATGCAGGACGAAATGAATTGCTTTCTTTTACCAATGAAGGTATGTTTACGGGTAAAATTTCGGTTATGGCACCTATATCTATGTGTTTGGGAGAAGACCAGGTAATTCATATTCTGATAAACAAAGGCAGAAATCAGGCAATGCTGCATTTTGATCATAATCTTACACCCTGCGGTAGCTTTACATTTTCTACTCCAGATAGCAAAGCAGATAAAATTGCCGATTCTGCCATTAATCAATATAATGAGTATTATGTTATTTATGCTCTGAGTACCAAGATTGGCAAGACAGATGCTTCCGGACGCCTATTTCCCCGATCAACCTGGGGATCAAAAGATACTAATGTATCTCTGGTTTCTTTTCAACAACCAACTATTATCAAAACAGTAGATAACAATGGAAAAGTTCTTTTAGGGATATTGGACAGCAAAGTCCGAACTCTTAAACTCTATCTGGATAGCGAGTTTTCTACAATGAATGTGTTGCAAAAACCTCCTTTTACAATACGACCCAAATTGCTGGAAAATACTGCACCGAAAGCCAAGGATTATCTTGTTCAAGACGGCAGAAAATATTATGTTCATACAACCACAGTGCAGTATAATAAAGCTAAAAAGACCACCGATGCCATTACCTGTAAAGATGATAACAGCAACATTTTTAATATTTATGCTATAACTGAAGGGAAAAGAGGAGTGAAAGGTTACGATGCTATTGCTGTCTTTAATAATAAATTGTATGCGGTAGATAGTAAATCCTGCAAGGTTTTTATTTATAATGCATTAACGGGTGATTATATGGATTCCTTTGGCGGAAAAGGAAATCAGAATGGACGATTGAATATGCCTGTTAGTATAGCCATTTCTTCCGATGGTTTAATTTATATTGCAGACAGGGATAATTTTCGGATTGCTATCTTTAATGAAAATTCTGCTCATATGCTTAATTTAGATTTTAAGAGTAAAAATTTAAAACCTCAATTATTGCGGATTAGTGGTCAAACACTATATTTTCTGGCAAATAATTCGGCTATTTATAAGATGTCCCTGGATGATGACAAAAACTTAAAACTATTAGTTTCAGCTAATAGAATAAGCACTTTTGATGTTTTATACGAAAACAGGATTGGCTATATTGACGGATTAACACAGCAGTTGAACATTATTTATAATAACAATACAGAACATCAGTACTTTACCAAAAATGCTAACGGTATTTTCCCCGGTTTTGCAGAAATTGAATTAATCCGTTATAATCCAACTGATAATAATCTTTACATTTGTGATAAAATGGCTGTCAATACACGATTACTTACTTTTTACTTCAGTCCCAAGAAACCCCAGAACATACATTTTATAGTAAATCAGAATAAACAGGCAGAACTTTCCTGGGATGCAGCAGAAGGGATATCAAATTGGTTAGTAATTGAAAACAATGGAACTCAAAGTGTAACATATAAAGTTAGTGAGCCGCGTTTTGTAATTACCGAACCGAAAACACAAATAAATACTTATAAAGTGCAGTCAATTTCTGCTGATGGAAAAAGCGGTCCGCCTTCGGAAGAAATTGAAGATGCTTATTCTTATTACCGTTATTTATCTCAGAATAAGAATTATAAAGAGGCAGCAGTAGCATTGGATAGAGCTTCCAAAATCTTTTCAGGTGTTAATTTTAAAGAAGAATTAGTGCAGAATTATACTTTGGAAGCTCAAATGTATATCAGTCGGAACGAATTTGAAAAGGCATTATCCAGCATTGACTCTATAGAAAAAATTACGGGAGTGCTGATAGATACTGCCATCTGGAAAGCTGAAATATACAGAATGATGGGGGATTATAAGCAGGGTATTGCTTATCTGGAAAAGTTTAAGAGAAACGATGACCAAAATATTATGCGCGAGCTGATTGCATTGTATTATATGGATAAAAATTATGCTAAAGTGAAGGAACTCTGCAATTCCTATTTAGCTAACTTTAACCGCGATAAAGAAGTAATCCGATATCTTGCCTTAGCTGAAGAAAAACTGCAGAATTATGCCAATGCTTTATCTGCAATGCGGGAATTGATTGCTGTGGAAGATAATCTGGATAATAATATTAAACTGGGTGAACTGCAAATGTTGAATAAAGAATATGAGACCGCAATCAATTCTTTATTAAGAACTTTGCAGCGATTCAATAACCAGGGTGCGGATGTTATTCAAAAACTTCTTGGCGATTGCTATTTTGCATCCGGAAATTATGCGAGTGCCATTGACAAATATATAGATGCCATTCAGCTCAATCCTAACGAAGCAGAATTTTATTATTGTCTGGGAAATGCTTATGCCAAAAGTCGTAAAGCGAGGGAAGCTACAAATAATTTTGCTATTGCTTATCAAAAAATGCCCGCTGAAGTAAAATACGGTTTTGCTTATGCTCAGGCATTGGATAAGGAATTTCGTTCTACTGAAGCTTTAACAGTGATGGATAATATCTATCAATATATTGCTTCTGATAGCACCACAACTGCTTATCACGAATTCTATCATGATTTACTAATTAAAGAGCAACGCTATGATGATGCCTGGAAAGAAATTCAAATTGCTCTTAAATATGCACCTGATAATAAGCTTTTACAGGAAAAAGCCAGAACTACTTCTGAAACAAGGAAATATTATAACGAAACAAGAGATGAGATAGAAATTAAGAAACTTGAATTTTACAAGGTCTTTCCCGCCCTCTGCGAATATTATAAAACCAATCCTATTGGAACCGTTACCCTTTATAATACGCGTGAAATTTCCATTGAGAATATTTCTGTAACTGTAACCATTCCCCAAATAACCGATCGTCCTTATAAGAAAATTATACCGGCTTTAATGGGTGGTGAAGAACTTACCGTGGATATTATAGCTCCTATCAACAACAGGATATTTGATATCTGCAAAAATGGTTCCGCTACTTTTAATGCGGATCTGGAGGTTGAATGGATATTTAACAAAAAACAAGGTGCTGCTAATAAAAGTGCCATTATTCAGGCACAGGGTATCAATGCTATGGACTGGAAAGATCGTAAACAGTATGCCTGTTTTATCAATCCTGAAGATGTAAATTTGCGCACTTTCGTAAATACTCATATCACTCAACTTTTCAAAACTCAACCCGTGGGAGAACTTAATAAAAATATCCAACGCGCAGTTCAGGTTTGGTGTTTTTATAGTGCTAATGGTATCAGATATATTCCGGATATGTCTACAGCTAATTTGACCGGCAGTGAAATAGATAATGTCCAATTTCCTTTTCAGACCCTAACTCAAAAAGCTGGTGATTGTGACGATTTGCTTGCTCTATTGGCTGCTACTTTATCGGTAATAGGTGTAGAATGCGGTTTTATAGATATTCCGGGGCATGTTATGCTGGTTATCAATACCGGAATAACTACAGAAGAGATTTTCTCTCTTGGTTTTGAACCAAGCCAGTTCATCTATAAAAATAAAAAATACTGGCTTCCTATTGAAACAACGCTTTTGGGTAAAGAAACCTTTACCGCCAGCTGGAAAAAAGCCAGCAAGGATTATAATATGCTAATTGAAAAAGGAATAGACCCACAGTTAATTGAATTTGATATTGCACATCAGCTATATCCTCCAGCACCATACACAGAACAAATTTCCAGTTATGAATACAGCAATAAAACGCAGGCAATAACTAAATACGAAACTGAAATTGAAAACATAAAATTGATGGGAAAGGTAGCTCAGGAAGAGAAATTTGTGGAAACGCTTAAAAAATATCCTACCAATCTAAAGGTTGCCAATCAATATGCTCTGTGGTGTGTGAAAAATAATCGTCCCGGAAAAGCTGCAGAATTATGGTATCAAATTTTAACTCAAGATCCTCAAAATCTTGGTGCTTTAATCAATTTGGGCAATCTCCAATTTAACGGAGGTAACTATAACGAAGCCAGAATCAACTATTTAAATGCCTTAGAACTTAGTAATGATAAGGATCCAATATTACGCAACCTCTGTATTCTGGAATACAAAAGCGGAAACCAAAGTCAAGCCAGGGAATATTTTAATCGGATGAGCAATAAAAACCTTCTACGTGATGTTAACCCCACAATATATTCCGATTTGCTATATATAGGAGAGTAAAAAAATGAAGAAAACTATGCTTATTATCACTTTTGCAGGAATAGCATTATGTCTTTTTTCTGCTTCTGTAGGTAAGATTCGTTTTTTAGTAGGTGAGGTGCAATATAAACAATCACTAAATCTCACCTATAAGCCAGCAACCTTGAATATGGAAGTGGAACCTGAGGGTTATATTAAAACAGGTCCCGATTCCAAAGCTGAGATTCAATGGAACAATGGCAGCGTTGCGGTTATTAATGCCAACACTCAAATCAGCATCAGTAAACTCCAATCGGATGCTTTAGCCAATCCTAATTACACAAATAAGTTAAGGGAAAGAATCAATAATCTTAGAGCTCAAAATGAACAGCGTGAAGCCAGTCAGGTTGCAGGAATCCGAAGAGAAGAAGCTGAAATTATTCCGGAAAGCGAATTATACTGGTATTCTGAACCGAAATATAAGGTTAAAGATGCCTTAAATTATATGGATATTAGAGATTATACTAAAGCAGTGGAGATTTTTGAAAAAGTAATTGAACAGTCACCTCTGGATAAGGATGCGGAATTATCCCATACTTGTTTGATTATGATTTATGATGAACTGGGAGATAAAGTTAATCTGCAAAAACATATAAAACAGCTCAAGGAGGATTTTCCGGATAGTTCCGCACTGGATAGTTTGCCACCGGAAAAATAAAAGTAAGCTAATTGATGTCCCGTTTGCGTTATTTCCTGATTGCTATAGCAGTATTGCTTATTTCAATTTTATTGCCTGAACTGCCAGTTATCAGTATTTTATTAAGAACTTTGGATTTAAGTATTTATGATACTATTCTGGAAGTTCACAATGCTATTACCTACAGTGAATATAAAGGTGTTTATGACCAAATTTGCATTGTGGATATAGATGAAAAAAGCATCAAGGAATTAGGACAGTTTTCTTCCTGGCCCAGTTTGTTCTTTGCCGATTTAGTTAATATTTTATCTGCAGATGAACCTGTGGCTATTGCTTTTGATGTTTTCTTTACGGAAAGCGACAGCATTCAGGGATATGCCAGAGAAAGGTTACGTCCTGAAATTGAAGGTCTGACGGCAAATCCGGATATAATTATGGATGCTTTAAGTACTGATGATAGTTTTGCCGCAGCTATAGAAAATGCCGGAATGGTTTATTTATCTATGTTCAACAGTGATT
>Ga0208940_1004869_pt1 | contig 10304 bp, 7 predicted proteins | sample AD_JPNNA6_MetaG_FD_184445 | JGI IMG/M metagenome (GOLD analysis project Ga0208940, IMG submission 184445) | Active sludge microbial communities of municipal wastewater-treating anaerobic digesters from Japan - AD_JPNNA6_MetaG (SPAdes) (version 2) | ecosystem: Engineered > Bioreactor > Anaerobic >... | reverse complement strand
GTTGAGCCATCCCACGTCGTCCGAGGCGGGGCCCATCACCTCGATGCGGGTGTTCGGGAACCCCATGGAGCCCACGCGCTGACCGGGGGAGCCCGTGATCCGGATCTCGACGGGGTCGCTGCCGGCCCTCCAGAGCCGGCCCCCGATCCCGTGCTGGCCGAAGGCCTGCACCTCGATGCGGCGATGGCCCTCCGCGACGGCCTGCTGCAGGCGCTCCTCGAGAACGCGGGATTCCACGCGCTGCCCGCTCTCGACGCCGTGGATCACCACGGCGGCCCGGGCGGCGTCCTGTTTCTTTTTCGGTGCGGTTTTCGCGGTTGCCACGTCAGTCCCCCTTCTAGACGACATACTGGATCTGCAGCCTCTCCGCGGCGCTGCGGTCGGAGATGCCGAGGGCATCGGACATCCCGATGGGCAGGGATGTCGACCGGCCGAGGGGGGCCACGATCTTCCGGAGCTCCGTGTCGAAGCTCAGGTAGACGTCCACCAGGCGCTGGGCGACGTGTTCCGGGTCGAGACGCCGGTAGAGACGGGGGTCCTGGGACGTGATCCCCTTGGGGCACTGGCCGATGTTGCAGATATTGCAGCGGTCGCTCTCGGAGCCGAGGCATCCCGCCGCGGCCTGCATGATGTACTTGCCGACCTGCACGCCGCTGGCGCCCAGCATGATCAGCGCCGCCGCGTTGGCCGTCAGGTTTCCGTTCTTCCCGATGCCCCCGCCCGCGAACAGGGGGATCTCGTTCTGCTTTCCGATCCTGACGAGGGTCAGGTAGGCGTCGCGGATGTTGCTCGCGATGGGGTGCCCCATGTGATCCATCGAGACGTTGTAGGCCGCCCCGGTGCCCCCGTCCTCGCCGTCGATGGCGAGCCCGGCGGCGATGGGGTTGCGGGCCAGGTTGTTCAGGACGGCGAGCGCCGTGCTGGTCCCCGAGATCTTCGGGTAGACGGGGACCCGGAAGCCCCAGGCCATGGACATGGACTGGATCATCTTCGCCACGGACTCCTCGATGGAGTACTTCGTCTGGTGCGTGGGGGGGCTCGGCAGGCTCACGCCGGGGGGCACGCCGCGGACCCGCGCGATGAGGCTGTTGACCTTGTACCACATCAAGAGGCCCCCGTCGCCGGGCTTGGCGCCCTGGCCGTACTTGATCTCCACGGCGCAGGGGTCCTCCTTCATCTCGGGCAGGGCGCGGATGATCTCGTCCCAGCCGAAGTAGCCGCTGGCGATCTGGAGGATGACGTATTTCAGGAAGCGCGAGCGCAGCAGGCGCGGCGGGCAGCCGCCCTCGCCGGTGCACATCCGCACGGGCATGCCCAGCTCCTCGTTGAGGTAGGCCACCCCCATCTGAAGGCCCTCCCACATCGTGGGGGACAGGGCGCCGAAGGACATGCTGCCGATGATCAGCGGGTAGATCTCCCGCACGGGCGGGATCCACCCGTTTTCGCGGCTGAACTGCAGGGCCTCCTCGGGGGGCAGGATCCGCCCGAGCAGCGTCCGCATCTCGAATTCGTGGCGGCCCGCGTCGAGGGCGGGGTCGGTCAGCATGGAGATGCGGATGAATTTGATCTGGTCGAGGAGGCTGCCCGGGACGTTGCGCCGTCCGCCCCGTCGCCGGGGGACCCCCCCGTTGTTGATGTGGTAGCGCTGCTTGTCGACGTCCTCGTTGAGCACGGGGAGAATCGCGTCGTTGGGGCAGACCAGGCTGCACATGGCGCAGCCGACACAGGCGAAGGCCGCATCGGTGCGCTGGTCGATGCCGTGGTAGACGGTGAAGGCGGTCGAGGGCGTGCCCTGGATCCCCAGCGGAACGTTGACGACGCGCTTGCGGTGGACGCCGAGCTCGATGGCCTGGACGGGGCAGACGGCCGTGCAGCGCCCGCAGAGGGTGCACTTCTCCCTGTCCCAGAGGATCCGCCAGTGCAGGTCCTTCGTGCTCAGTGTGGAAGGGTGAAGGGTTCCCATTGATTCCATGTCTTGATCTCCCTGCGGTTGCCGTCCACGTAGGCGACGTCGTATTTCATGGGCTGGAAGTCCGCGCTGCGGTCCCGGTCGGGGATGGCGGCATCGAGACCGCAGATCTCCGACGAAACGGCGTACAGGCCCGGCCTGCCGCCGATGACCCCGGGGCGCAGCTTCTTGCTGTCCTGAACGATGAACAGCGTCCGGTCGGGCGTGAAACCGATGACGCAGTTGGGCCCGTCGATGATCAGCGGCCGGCAGGTGTGCTTCAGCAGCCGCAGCCGCGACGACTCGGGGTGCCTCGCCAGCTCGTCGTCCTTGAGCGGCGTGATGATGTGCTTGTAGGCCTCGAGGCCCATGCCGAGGTTGTAGTAGGTGTAGTGCAGGATGTGGGTGAAGACCTCGGAATCGGACTGATACCCGATGTAGCCGGGAAACTGCCTCGACAGGAGGAACTCGCGGATGGGGACGAAGGCCGTGTTCTCCCCGTTGGTCATCGTGGCCACGCCCTGGACGAAGAAGGGGTGGCAGGCGTAGAGGGTGATGGCGTAGTTGGTGTTCTGGCGGCCCTGGGCCAGCATGCTGCGGGCCAGGATGTTGCGGTCGCCCAGGTCGAGGTAGTCGGCGATCGCCAGGGGGTCCCCGATCTCCTTGAGCATGATCGTGTCGGGCCAGAAGCTGAAGACCATCATCGAGCCGTCCTCGAGCCCCATCTGACGAAGGGTGACGCGGGTGAGCATGAGCCGGAACCGGACCTCGGCCTTGGGGAGATATTTCCATTCATCCGGGTAGTCGTAGACGCTGATGAGGTAGACGTCCCGGCGGGGCGTCCCTGCCGGGGCCGGCTTCGACGGACGGATCGTGCGCTCGAACTTCGGCCTGAAGCCCCGGGCCAGCATGTAGTCGTCGAGCTTCTTCATCCCCGCGTTGCTGAAGATGCCGCAGAGCGTCGGGTAATCCTTGTAGGGCTCGAAATCGCCCGCCAGGTCCGTGAGGTAGAGGCCCACGCCGGAGCCGTCGTGCCCTTCCTTCATGACGTTGAGCGCCTCGAGCGCGACCATGGGGGAAAGGGGGGTCTGGCTCGTGATCGCAAACAGTCTGCACATGATGAGGATTCCTTTGCCGCGGCGGTGACCCGCAATCGGGGGCGGACCGCCGTTGCCGATGTGGAACAAATTTGTACTATGCCGATCGTGATGAACGAAATTGTGATGACCGAAGGGTCCGCCGGACCCTCGTCAATTCCCCATCCTGAATCGGCGGGGGTCGATCCCGTACTTGTGGATCTTGTAGTGGATCACCCGCTTGGACGTCCCGAGCAGTTTGGCCGCCTGGCTCTGATTTCCCTGCGTGCTCACGAGGGCGTCGATGATGAGGGCCCTCTCGTAGGCATTCATGAGACTCGCCAGGGAAGACACCGTCCTGCTTTCCATGGACTGCGCTTTCATGATTTTCACCCCGTCTGTTCGATGTGGAGCGATGGTCCTATGCAGAATGGATTGACAAGAAGCGTGCCATGCCCCCGAAGAGCGCGATCTCCCCGGCGGCGGCACGAGGCGGTGATGAGCCAACGCCGCGATAGCATGACGGAATATCAGGTCTCGGATGCCGGGTTCCATGCGCGGCGGGATTGCGGGACCCTTCGCGGCGGGTGAGGGGGATGTGAAAAAAAGGACACAATTGTTCCAGATCGGGGTCGTTTCGAAAAAAACACCGCCGACAGGCTCGTCGGGCCGCCGATCCGGCTCAGGCGATCCGCTTGGCCTTGAAGCGCTTCGGGTCGATCCCGTACTTCGAGATCTTGTACTGGATGATCCGCTTCGTCGTCGCGAGCAGCTTGGCCGCCCGGGTCTGGTTGCCCCTGGCGTCCTTCAGGGCGTCGATGATCAGGGAGCGCTCGTAGGCGTTGACGAGGGTCTCGAGCTTGCCCCGCTCTTTCCGGGCGGCCTCCTTCGACTTCATCTGGAGCGACGGGGGCAGGTGCACGCTCTCGATCGAATCGCCGGGAGCGAGGATCACGGCCCGCTCGATGCAGTTCTCGAGCTCGCGGACGTTCCCCGGCCAGTGGTAGGCCAGCAGCATGTCGAGGGCCGGCGTGGAGATCCGCCTCACCCGCTTTCCGAGAATCCGGGCATACTTCGTGATGAAGTGGTCCGCGAGCAGGATGATGTCGCTGCCCCGCTCGCGCAGCGTCGGCATGTAGATCGGAAAGACGTTGAGGCGGTAGAACAAATCGGCCCGGAATCGGCCCTCGGCCACGTCCTGCTCGAGATTGCGGTTGGTGGCCGCGATGATGCGCACGTTGACCGTTACGGTCCGTGACGATCCCAGCGGCTGGAGCTGCCTCTCCTGGAGCACGCGGAGCACTTTCGCCTGCGCCGTCTGCGAGAGCTCCCCGATCTCGTCGAGGAAGATCGTCCCGCCGTGGGCCTCCTCGAAGAGCCCGCGGCGCCGCTGGATCGCCCCGGTGAAGGCGCCCTTCTCGTGGCCGAAGAGTTCGCTCTCGACGAGGGTGTCGGGCATGGCGGCGCAGTTGACCTGGACGAAGGGACCGCCCTTGCGCGGGCTGTTGGCGTGTATCGCGCGGGCCACGAGCTCCTTGCCCGTCCCGGTCTCCCCGTTGATCAGGACCGTCGTGTTCGAGTCCGACACCTGGGAGATCAGGCTCAGCACGTCGAGCATCGGCTTCGAGTTGCCGATGATGTCCGTGGAGACGGCCCGCGTGTTGCTCAGCATCCTGCGCAGCCGGCGGTTTTCCTCCGCGAGCCCCAGGCCGTGCACCGCCTGGGCGATCAGCTCCGCAACGGCCGACAGCAAGGCCACCTCCTGCTCGAGGTCCGTGACCTTGCGGGTGAGCTTGTCGGCCGACAGCACACCGACCACCTTCCCGTCGTAGACAATGGGCACGCAGAGAAAGGCAAGCTGGGTGCGGTCGAGGTGCTTCCGGGCGCCGGTGCGGTCCAGAAACAGGTTTTCCCGGCCCAGGTTGGCGATCGCCATGGGCCGCCCGGTCTGGGCGACTTTCCCGGTGATCCCTTCGCCGGGCTTGTAACTGATGTCGAGCCCCTCGATGTCCACCCCCCGCGCCACCTCCAGCCAGGTCTCGCCCGTCTTCTGGTCGAGGATGGAGATCATCCCCCGCTCCATGCCCAGTCGTCTGCTCATCTCCTCCAAGATCTTCTCGAGCTGATCGCGCAGCTCCCCCGCCTGGGTCAGGATCCTGGCGATCCTGTGCAGGGCAGCGAGTTCCTCGTAGTCGAACCGGCTCATGTCCTTACCTGTGGGGCTGTCGGAATCCTTGTGATTACGGGATTGTTCTCATAGCCGAAAAAAGAACAAAAATCAAGAACACATCGCATTTGAGGACAAAAATGTCACTGAAGCCCGTGTTCACGGCCAGGAAGGAAAGGGATCGGCATGATCCCGGGTACCTGAAAAAAAAGCGGGAACTTTTCCGGGGGGACCCTTGTCCAAGGCATCAGAAGTCCTGAAACCAGAGGAGGTACCCTATGAAACCGGCAATACGGATGTCGAGTCTCGTCGTGCTGATCGCCCTGCTGCTTGCCGGGGGCGAGGCCCATGCCCGCCCCGAGGCGCCGGGCGACCGGACCCTGTCCCCCTACTTCTTCGTGAAGAGCGACGATCCGTCCCTGGATCGCCTGCCGCTGAAGTCCACCTCGGCCTCCGTCCGGATTGCGGGTGTCATCGCCGATGTCCTCGTCACCCAGATCTACAGGAACGAGGGGAAGAAGCCCATCGAGGCGCTCTACGTTTTTCCCGCCTCGACGCGGGCGGCCGTCTACGGGATGAAGATGACCATCGGCAGGCGCGTCGTCGAGGCGAAGATCAGGAAGCGCGACGAGGCCCGGCGCGACTACGAGAGGGCCCGCGACGAGGGGCGAAGCGCATCGCTGCTCGAGCAGCAGCGCCCCAACGTCTTCCAGATGAGCGTGGCCAACATCCTGCCGGGCGACGAGATCCGGGTGGAGATGCGCTACACGGAGCTCATCGTCCCGACGGAGCGGGTCTACGAATTCGTCTACCCCGCCGTGGTGGGGCCCCGTTACTCCAGCCGGGGTGCCGAAGCGGCGCCTCCATCGGAGCACTGGGTCCGGAACCCCTTTCTGCATGAGGGGGAGGCCCCGGCCCATACCTTCGACGTCTCGACGGAAATCTCGGCGGGCCTCCCGATCCGGGAGCTGGACTGCCCGTCCCACAGGGTGAAGGCCGTCTACGGAAGCCCTTCGACGGCCACGGTGTCCCTCGATCCCTCGGAGGCGCACGGCGGCAACCGCGACTACGTCCTCCGCTACCGCCTCGACGGGGACCGCATCCAGTCGGGCCTCCTGCTTTACGAGGGGCAGAAGGAGAATTTCTTCCTGCTCATGATGCAGCCGCCGAAACGGATCACGACCGCGGACATCCCGGGCCGGGAGTACATCTTCATCGTCGACGTGTCGGGCTCCATGCACGGGTTCCCCCTGGAGATCTCCAAGAAGCTCATGGCCGACCTGATCGGCGGCCTCAGGCCCACGGACCGCTTCAACGTCCTGCTCTTCTCGGGCGGCTCGTCGGTCCTGGCCGAGGAGTCGCTTCCCGCCACGAAAGAGAACATCGCCCGAGCCGTCCACCTCATCGAACGGCAGCGGGGAGGCGGGGGCACGGAGCTGCTGCCGGCTCTCCGAAGAGCCCTGTCCCTGAAGAAGTCGGACGGGACATCCCGGACCGTGGTGATCGCCACCGACGGGTATGTGACCGTCGAGGAGGAGGTCATCGACCTGATCCGGGGCAACCTGGGCGATGCGAACCTGTTTGCCTTCGGCATCGGCACGTCCGTCAACCGCCACCTCATCGAAGGGATGGCCCGCGCCGGTATGGGCGAACCCTTCGTGATCGCAAAGCCCGACGAGGCGCAGACGTCGGCGGAGCGTTTCCGCCGCATGATCCAGTCGCCCGTGCTCACGCAGGTCAAGGTCGTTTTCAGGGGGTTCGAGGCCTACGACGTGGAGCCCCCGGCCATCCCCGACGTTCTTGCCGAGCGCCCGGTGATCGTATTCGGCAAGTGGCGCGGCAGGGCGAAGGGCGCCATCGTCCTGAACGGAATGTCAGGCAACGGGAGGTTTGCCGAGACGCTGGAGGTGGGCAGCGTGAAGCCCTCGGCGTCCCATGCGGCCCTGCGCTACCTCTGGGCGCGCCACCGGATCGCGGTGCTCTCCGACCTCAACGGGCTGCGGGCAAGCGACAGGCGAACAGCGGAGGTGACGGAACTGGGTCTCCGGTACAATCTCCTTACGGCAAACACCTCCTTCGTCGCGATCGACACGGAGGTGCGAAACGCCGACGGGAAGCCCTCGACGGTGACACAGCCGCTGCCCCTCCCCCAGGGAGTCTCGGACTACGCCGTCGGCGGTGCCATGATGAGATCCCTCGCGCCCATGGCCGCCGTGGCGAAGAGGGAGGCCCTGCCCGCCGAGGGAGTGCCGATTGCGCGGGAGAAGAAGCGGGCCAAGGACGAGGATAAGGGCAGGCAGGCTTCCCTGACCCTTGCGGACACCGCCGTTTCCGGGAATCTCTCGAAGACGGACGTCCTCAAGGCGCTCGAAGGGCAGAGGCGGGGGCTGGGGTCCTGCCCGGCCGGCACGAAGGGGAAGCTCGTTGTCCGGCTCGCCGTCCATCCCGACGGCACCGTGAAGGGGGTGCGGGTGCTGTCCGGGACCCTCGCGGGAACAAAGGCGGCGGACTGCATCGTCGAGCAGCTGAAGAAGATTCGACTGCCCGCCACGCAGGATGGAAAGGAGGGCAAGGCGGTATTGACGTTTACCGCGTGAAGGCATGAAATGCTCGACCGGGATTCTTCGCATTCCAGAATGCCGGTCGAACAATGGGTTTCGGAACGAATGCCTGCAGGACCATGACCGATATCGCCCGCGTCTTTCGCTGCCGTGGCGGGAGAGAATTTTTCTTGACAGGAAGGCCCCCGTGACGGGAAATCGGGGGAACGAAAACAGCCGAGATGACCGCTCCCGTGATTGCCGCCCTGAACCGGATGACCGATGACGAGGATGCCGACGCCGTCCTTCGCTGCCAGCGGGGCGACGCGGATGCCTTCGAGGCGCTCGTCGAGAGGCACCAGAAGCGTATGCTCAACGTCGCCTACCGGATGCTGGGGGACTACGACGAGGCCTGCGACGTCGTGCAGGAGGCCTTTCTGGCGGCCTGGCGGGCGATCCGGTCCTTCCGGGGCGAGGCGAAGTTCTCCACCTGGCTCTACGGGATCGCCGTGAACCGGGCGAGAAACCGGATCCGGCAGTCGCAGGGCCGGTCGCGGCGCGAAACCGCCTCGATCGACGACCCGGACGGCCCGGGTGCCGGAGGCGTCCGGCGCGAAGTGCCGGACTGCGGGGAATCGGCCGAGGAGCGGCTGGAGAAGAAGGAGATCGAGGCCCGGGTGCAGCGCTGCATCGGGGCGCTGGAGCCGGAACACCGGGAGGTCCTCGTCCTGCGGGACATCCAGGGGTTTTCCTACGAGGAGATCGCCGGAATGCTGAACCTGCCGGAAGGCACCGTGAAATCGAGGCTCTTCAGGGCGCGGGCCGTTCTGAAGGACTGCCTGGTCCGGGTTCTGGGTGAGTGGCCATGACGTGCAACGAGATGGAAAGCCGGCTTGCCGCCCTGATCGACGGCTCCCTTCCCGATGGCGAGAAGGACCGGGCCGAGGCGCACCTGCGGTCGTGTGAGTCCTGCCGCAAAGCCCTCGCGGAGCTGCGGGCGTCCGATGCGCTGGTGAAGGGCCTGGGGGAGGTGGAGCCGCCGCCCTGGCTGAAAACGAGGGTCATGGCCCGGGTGCGCGAGGAGGCGCAGGGGAAGGAAAGTGTTTTCCGGAGGCTCTTCTATCCTCTCCACGTCAAGCTGCCCATCCAGGCCCTCGCGACGGTCCTGATCGCCGTCGCGGCCTGGAATGTCTACAGGACGGCGGAGCCCGATTTCCGGCAGGCCGTGCCGCCCCCGGCCGCGGTGCAGGAATCCCCGGAGGCCCGGGTTCCGGCGCCCGCCGCAGACGCCGCGATGAAAGCCGAAAGCCCCGCCACCCGCGAGAAGAGGGCCCTTGCCCCGCCGCCCGCGATCCTCGGGGATCGCAGGGGGCGGGCGGTCGAGCCCGCCCGGGAAAGGGCGGGGGCCGATGCCGCGGCGCCCGGGAGGGCGGAGTCGGTGAGCGCGCCCGCGACGGACGAAGAGGCGTCGAAGGGCGCCGATGCGATGTCACGGCCGGAAAGGGACCGCGCCGCTCGAGTCCCTGCGCCCGCACAGACGCGGAAGGACCTGAAGACCCCTGCCGGCGCGGTTCCGAAGGGAGGGGCGAACCGGGACGCCGCACCGACCGGCGCCGCGCCCATGCTGTCCGCGGCCCTTTCGCCCGGGCCCGATCTCGACATCGCAATCCTCGCCCGAGACCCGGTCTCTGCGGCCGCCGAGATGGAGGCGCTGCTGAGAAAAATCGGGGCCGAATCCGTCGAACGGAAAGCCCGGGACGGGCGGGAGGCCCTGACGGCCCGGATCAGGCCGGAGCATCTCGAGACCCTTCGGGAGAAAATGAAGTCCCTCGGGCAGGTCCGGGAGACTGTTCAGGCCGCACCCCGACCGGGCGCGCCCCTGACGGTCCGCATGGAATTCCGATCCCCGTAGTCATCGTCCCCGCAGGTTCGTTGCCCGGTATCCGGGCCCGCCGTCGCCTCCGCACGTCCCCGGCGGGCCTGAAATCCGCTTGCATGGAGCGTTTTCGGCGTACCGCGCCACGATCCCCCGCCGGGTCTTTTCCGGTGTCTTTTCTGGTCTGGAATTTGCAACACGCTATAAAGGAATTTTTTGCCCTTTTTCTTCCTCATCGGGAGAGTCGAAGGCTCGGGAGTTCACAGCTCCTCTCGATAACCAGGCGTTGAATGGGACCGCTGCAGGCGAGGGACCGCCCGGGTCATCCCGCTGCGCGCGGCGGACTGTTCCGTAGGGTTCGCGACACTTTCGACATCGTCCTGTCTCTGTGCGGATTCCGGAAACATTCGGTGGAAAGTTCGCTGTGTCGGATCGACCCGCTGGCATCGGGAGGGACCTGTCCCGGTCCGGGGGTGGCGTCTGCACGGGGAAGACCGGACGGTCGGAATGCGCACCGCTGCAGGCGCGGGTCACGGGGAAACGGGGATGCAAACCACGCAGAGAGGATGCGAAGGAAGTCGGCAGGAATCGTCAGTGCAAGACAGACCAAACCAGATGACAGAGAACAGGAGGAACGAAAAGATGAAGAAAGTATGGATCGGGCTGTTGATCGTCGCGTTGACCGCAGGATTTGCCT
>Ga0208940_1004863_pt1 | contig 10323 bp, 6 predicted proteins | sample AD_JPNNA6_MetaG_FD_184445 | JGI IMG/M metagenome (GOLD analysis project Ga0208940, IMG submission 184445) | Active sludge microbial communities of municipal wastewater-treating anaerobic digesters from Japan - AD_JPNNA6_MetaG (SPAdes) (version 2) | ecosystem: Engineered > Bioreactor > Anaerobic >... | reverse complement strand
CAGCGAACTTATAAATTGAAAGCTAAGCAGTGCTATAAGACGAGGATGTTTTGGTATAAATGAAAAGCAAGCAGAAATTAGAGGAGTGACGATGACATCAATATTGGAACAGGAAATCAGAGAACAGCCGGAAGTACTCCGCCGATTAATTGAAACAAGCGCTGATCAAGCCCAAGCCATCATGGATTCGGTGCGAGGGAAGTTTAACTACATTCTGATTGCAGCTCGCGGCAGTTCAGATAACGCTGCCCGTTATGCCCAATACCTCTTTCAAATCGTCAACGAAGTGCCAGTTGCTTTGGCAACGCCCTCAGTCTTCTCGCTCTATCATAAGGCTCCCAAATTGGAAGGCGCTTTAATCCTCGGGATTTCTCAGTCTGGGCAATCGCCAGATATCGTTTCCGTGCTTGAGGAAGCGAGCCGGCAAGGCCGCCCAAGCGTTGCTGTCACCAACGACACCAACTCTCCCTTAGCGCAGGCTGCTCAATTTTATCTCGACCTACAAACTGGTCAGGAAAAAGCGGTGGCTGCAACAAAAACCTACACGGCATCGCTCGTTGCAATGGCGCTGCTTTCCAACGCTCTAGAAAAGGATAAGGCAGCTTTTGCTGAGATTCAACGCCTTCCAGCACAGGTGCAGGAGGCTGTTGAGAAAACCATGCAGCAAACCAGCCGTATGGAACGCTACCGTTATATGCAGCATGGTGCTGTCATTGGGCGTGGATATAATTACAGCACGGCTTTTGAGGTAGCATTGAAGATTAAAGAACTCACTGGCATCACCACGGTGCCCTATTCATCGGCGGACTTTTTGCATGGGCCCGTGGCTTCGCTCACCGCAGGTTACCCTGTGTTCGCCATTGCTCCGCAAGGTGTGATGGCAGCGGATATGGCTGCTATTATTGCCAGAGCCAAAGCAACACAAGCAGAACTGGTGGTTATTTCCGATCTTCCAGAGTTGCTTTCCCATGCTCAGCTGCCTTTGCCTATCCCCCAGGGCGTGCCGGAGTGGCTCTCACCAATCGTTGCCGTCATCCCCGGGCAAATCTTAGCTTGGCAAATGGCGCTTTCTCGCGGTCTGGATCCCGATAAGCCCAAAGGTTTGTCTAAAGTTACGGAGACTTTCTAAATGAATATGCTCTTTGTTGATAATCACAACTATCATGATCCTGCGCTCAACTTGGCGTTGGAAGAATACGTTGTGCGCAATATTGCAAAAGACGAGGACATTCTGCTGTTTTACATCAACGAGCCATCGATTATCATCGGCAGGCACCAAAACACCATCGAAGAGATTGCTGTAGATTACGTCGAGCAGCATGGTATTCACGTGGTGCGCCGCATCTCGGGGGGAGGGGCGGTCTACCATGACTTAGGCAATCTCAACTTTAGTTTCACGGTGCCAAAAGACCGCGGTGCCTTCATCGACTTCCAAAAATTTACTGCGCCCGTGGTGGAAGTGCTGCGCAGCATGGGCGTGCCGGCTGAGCTGAGCGGCCGCAATGATATTGTTGTGGAAGGGAAGAAAATCTCTGGGAATGCGCAGTATATCTCCAGCACACATATCATGAGCCATGGCACGCTGCTCTATGCCTCGGACTTAGAGGAAATTGTGCATGCACTGCGCGTGAAGCCTTCTAAAATCGAATCCAAGGGGATTAAATCGGTGCGTAGCCGAGTGGCAAATATCAGCGAGTTCCTCAGCAACCCGCCCGATATTCTGCAATTCCGTCAGCAAGTGTTGGAAGGCATTTTCAAGGGAGCTAAGCCCATCCCGGAGGTTCAGCTCACACCAGCTGACTGGCAGGCGGTGGAGCAGCTAGCCCAGAGCCGCTACCGCTCCTGGGAGTGGAATTATGGTGCTTCGCCAGCTTTCAACCTCAAGCGGGAAACGCGCTACACTGGCGGCGGCATCGAAGCGCTGCTGATGGTGGAGAAGGGCAGCTTACAGTCGGTCAAGTTCTACGGCGATTTCTTCAGCCAGCGCGATGTATCCGAGCTGGAAGAGCTGCTCGCGAATTGCCCATACGAACCGCAGAGCTTAAATCAGCTCTTGGAACAAGTGGACGTCGATCAATACTTTTCTGGTCTGACGGCGCCGGAGCTGCTCGCGCTGCTCTATTGAGCTTGGTCTTCAGTATCTGGCGCAGGTGTGGAAGGGTTGGTCGGCTGAGCTTCGGGGGGTTTCACTTCCTCTGGCCTAAAAGGTGAGGCTAATTTGAGCGCAGCAGCTTTTTTATTTTCCTCACTGCGGCGATCATAGCGGCGGGTGGTATCTGCACTGGCATGCCCGGCAATCGCCGAAACGGTGAGCACGTCCACCTGTGCGCTGAGCAAATCCGTAATCGCAGTGCGCCGCAAGTCGTGGGGGGTGAAGGCATCTAAGCCGGCTTGTTTTTGTCGGTTTTCGAGCAGGTAGTAAATGGCTTGGGGTGTGAGCCGACGCAAGATGACCTTGCCCGATTTCGTAACGCGCGTGAAGAGGGGACCAATCTGCCTGCCGCGTATGTCTAACCAAGCTTCGAGGGCTGCGACGGCATCCGGTTGCAAGTACACCTGGCGGCGCTTACTGCCTTTGCCTAAGATGCGTAATTTGCCCTCTTTAAGGTCCACGTCTGCCAGGTTGAGGTCCACGATTTCCTGCCGGCGCAAAGCAGCGGCATACAGCACCGTGATGATGGCAGCATCGCGTACACCTAAAGTGGGGTTGTGAGCGTCTTGCAGGCACGTTTGAGTGAGCTGGCGCAGCTCTTCCAGCTTGAGCGTGCGCCCGCGGGGGAGGGGAGCCGTCCGCAGCGATTTCACGTTAGCAGCGCGGAAATAGTCGTTATGGTCTGTGTAAAGCCCTAATTGGTAAGCTTCGGCGAGCACCCGTCGCAGCGCGACAAGGTGCTTATTTACGGTAGATTTCGCATAGCCAATATCTACCATATAAGCCGCTAAACCATTCGTATGCTCATAACGCAAAACTTCCCACGGGAAGTCCAACGCCTCATCGATCTTGCCATCAGAAAAGATATACGCTAAGTTATTAAGGGCGGTGTGCTGTGTGCGCCGACCAGCTGGGCTGAGCGAATTAAGGTAGGCTTGCGCTGGGGATTCAGCTTCCGGACAGCGGGGTGGGGCAGCCTGAAGATTTGGCAGGTTCAACACAAACTTGGATTGGGGCTTAGGCATCTTTATTATTGCTCCGGTGAAAAACAAAATATTCTCATAAGTAATTATAACCGTTTGATGTTTCCTGAGCAGGGAAGCACTAATCTAACCTTGCGCGCATTACCAATAAGACGATCGCTGTTCTTGCTTGGTCTCCCGACCAGGCAAAACGGGTTTTGCCTCAATTTACTGCTGAGTACCGACAAATTAAACTTAATAAAGAAGCTACAGTTGCTCTAACCCCTATCCACAGTATTAATCTCACTCGAATCCAAAACATAGCCGCAAAAAAAGGGCTTAAAAACGCGCTAGAAATACATTAGGTATACTGTTGTCCTGCATTGTGCTCATTTTCAATTCGAACAGAAACTGCATCGCACTTGCCTATCCCTTCGTTAACCGCTTTCAACCCCTCTTATAGCTATCGAGAAGTGATATTCTCATAAGTAATGCTAATTACTCCAAAAATGCTTAGCTTTCCCTCCCCCACGATGCTTTTACAGGCTACCGACCGACTCCGATGACTTTAAATCCTAGCGCGCTTAGGCGTTCGCGGTCCAAAAAATTCCGTCCATCCACCAGCGGTACGGGCTTGATGTGCTCCCAATCCAGCTCGCGATAAAGGGGCCACTCAGTGACCAAGACGATCGCATCGGCATCCTCAAGCGCCTCTTCCACCTGCGTGCAATACCGCACGCCCAGGTCCGGGTACAGCCGGCGGGCATTATCTAATGCCACCGGGTCATGCGCACGCACGCTAGCACCGCGTTGCACCAGCAGCCGGGCAATATCTAATGAAGGCGCATCGCGCAGGTCATCCGTATTGGGTTTGAAGCTGAAGCCCAGCAGCGCCACGCGCTTGCCTTTGAGGATCTTGAGCGCATCTTGCAGGGCATCCACCACCCACGTACGCTGGTGATAGTTTACGTCGCGCGCGGCTTGCACAATGGGCATGGCTAAGTTGTACTCCTTAGCCGTCGCCACCAGCGCCGCCGTATCTTTGCCAAAGCAAGACCCACCCCAGCCAATGCCCGGGTTGAGAAAGCGCTCGCCAATACGGCTATCCAAGCCAATACCCTTAGCAATCAGCGTGGCATCCGCACCCACCTTTTGCGCTAGGTGCGCAATCTCATTGATATACGAAATTTTCAGCGCCAAAAAGGCGTTGGCTGCGTATTTGATCACCTCCGCACTGGTCAGGTCGCAGACCAGCAGCGGCACCTCATGCAGGCCCTCAGGGCGCGGCAAGCCAGGCGGCGGTGTAAAGCTCTGCTGCAGGATGGGCGTAAAAAGCTCGCGCAAGGTCTCCACGCCATGGGTGTTCTCGGAGCCAATCACCACACGGTCCGGGTAAAGCGAATCGTGCAGCGCTGCTCCTTGGCGCAAGAATTCGGGGTTGGAAACCACCGCAAACTTGCCCTCAGCTTTTTTGCCGTTCCGCTTTTCGTAAGCGTCCTTGATGAGCGTACCTACCCAGTTGCCGGAGCCAATCGGCACCGTGGACTTATTCACGATCACCAAAAAGTGGTCGTCCATCGCCTCTGCGATCGACTCGGCGGCTTGGCGCACATAGGTCAGGTCAGCGTTGCCATCCGGCAGCGAAGGTGTGCCGACCGCAATGAACACCACATCCGTATGAGCCAGGTCTGCTTCCTCCATACTGCTCACAAAGCGCATCCTGCCCCCCACTTGAGCTAGCATCTCGTCTAGGTGCGGCTCGTAGAATGGTACCTTGCCCGCTTGCAGCTGCGCGATTTTCTCGCGGTTGGTATCCAGGCAGGTGACCTCGTGCCCAATATAAGCGAAGACCACCCCTGTTGTGAGGCCGACATATCCTGTGCCAATGATTAAAATATGCATGCGCTGCCCTTTCGTATCTGTTAGTCCTTGCCCCATTATACTCGCGAGGCATCATAACCGACGGGTATTATACTGCACTGGTTATTAACCGAAGGAAATTACAAAAACGTCATCCTCTTCTCCCGCCTACATAGGTCAATTTTATCTAGTATTTTAATTGGAACTTAGGATTCCAGGATTTATTAGCGTATTTTCATAAATATCATTACCATAGAATATTTAACTTACACCTTACTTACTTTTTGTAATGTGCAAGACATAATGGAGGAGAGATTCTTCGAAAGGAGGGAAAACGCTTTCATCCTTCCATGTCATGATGATAGCCTCGTCAAATGGAAAGCTATTCTCGTAATGTATTTGAAGCTCTGGGTTATCGTATTTGATGCTGTTTTTACCCTCAGTAGTAAGTTTTATCTCTATTCGCGGTTCTTTTTTACCTTCTTTCAGGAATTTTCCCTCTAGGGTGAATTCTGCATCAATCGTAATCGCACAATCCAACCCACTGGCCTCTATTCGCCCCTTATTAGCGTAGGAAATATGACCTCTACCGCTGACTTTAACTGGGCTGCTTCCTTTCTCTTTGGCGAAATCAATCATACCGATTGAAACATCTTCCAATGAGCAACCGTCAAATACTATTACTTCGAGTTGACCATCAGCCTTACAAGGCGGCACGGGCTTGAGTCGGTCTTCTGGAAGCCCTTTTTCTTTCACATAAGCATTCCATCTATATGCGGCAGTTAGTTCAACCTTTTGGGCATAAAGATCAAAACGGGCTTCTCCAGGCGTATCTAACCCTTCAACACCGAGCATATCCCATTGAGCCATATCATCAAAAAAATCATGAGCAGTTTTTATATCGGTTGTGCAGGGATCAAAATTCTTCAACTCTGCATCAGCCATCTCTGTAGCTATTTTTTCTACACGCGCACGAGCCCGCTCCGCTAAAACTTCAATACCGAACTGTTCCGCATCCGCCTCGATTCTAAGAGAATCGAATAAATCCGCGGTTTCCAAGTCCTGGAACCCATGCTTCTTTATCATTTCCACAGCAGCTTCATCGAATGCTGTTGAATCGTCGCCAAGAATGTAAACAGCAGCAGCCATCCCTAGCACATCCCTAACATTTTGCCGCCAATTTTGGCTTTGGCGAACTGGCTTCTGTAAGTGACTGGACTGAGCCGTCTCCGATAAAAGTTTGAGCCGCTGTTGTAGGAGGTTCAAAGCTTCGTCGCGTTTCCCTGATTCGAAGAGTTGATTCGCATTGTCAATAACCGAACGCGTTTCATCTGAGATCTGAAGGTTACATATACGGTTTTTGGGCTGCAGCCGAGAGGCAAGCTCTTGCGCAGACTCCATTCCCAATTCAACCATACTTACCTGGGGATCAGGAGGATCTACAAAGCCAAACGGGGATTTTGCTGCTTTTTCGATATCGAATTCAAGCGGCTTAACATTAGCGCACGGATCCAGGTAGGGGATTTGAGTCCCTTTAGGAGGTGAACTACAGTCTGTCAGCAGGCAAACAGAAATTACAGAAAGGAAAAGTATGAAATATTTGAGATACAATTTTTTCATATGCATCTCCGTTAACACTATATGGGACAATTCCATTATACAACGATTTAATCCCCCAAGCATCATTACTAGGCTGACAGATCGCCGAGCCGGTCCTTAGTCATCATAGTCACTAGAGCTGCAAGGAGGGTTACTCAGGATTTTCATCTGATGGACATCCCCATTTATCTGAATGGTTATCGTCATCGGTCTAATATTCCAATTGTTCCGTTATCCATAGCCGGCTCCCGCATGCCCATGAGAAGGCTGATGAGGTGGCGTTTGCACTGATATCAGCGCGTCTACAATCGATTTGGTATTGTACTTTGAGCGGCACTTCCACCTGTCCGAGATTGCAATACTTTCGATGTGATAATCTTTCTGTTCTTGTATGGTACCTTACGGGCAGGCTACGCACTCTGGAGACCGGCGAGATCAGAGGAACAAGAATGTATAATTGCGTTAGTTACATGGGGTAACAACGGATAAATAAATAGAGAAAGCCAGCAGGAGCGTGAGGGCATGAAGGATCTCATCACAGCATATCTTAAAGAAATCTCCGCAATTACCGCGCAAGGCGATGCGCGCGAAGAATCATATTACCCAGCGCTCAAGCAGCTCTTTGAGGGTTATCCGCTCGAAAAAGGGCGGCAAACCCAGATCACCGTGCTGCCCAAAAAGACTGAAGCCGGCAGCCCAGATTTCCGCGTGTGGGATGGCAAGGATTTCATCGTAGGCTACATCGAAGCCAAAACCCCAGGCACAAACTTAGATCAGGTCGAGACCAGCCCGCAGCTGCAGCGCTACCTGAGCACCTTCCCTAACCTCATTTTGACCGACTTTTACGAATTCCGCCTCTATCGTGATGGTCAACTGAGGCAGAAAACCACCATTGCGCGCCAATTTACTGCCAAAGTGCTCAAGGCAACCCCTCAAGTAGAGCAACCCGAGCAATTCCAGGCGCTGATGGAGCAGTTTTTCGGCTTCAAGCTGCCCAAAAGCTTCACCGCTGAGAGCTTAGCCATCGAACTAGCCAAGCGCACGCGCTTCTTGCGCGATGAGGTCATCAGCCAGGAGCTGGTTGAATCCGAGCAGCAGCAAGGCGAGCTCTATGGCTATTACCAAGCCTTCCAAAAGTATCTGCTCCCCAACCTGATGCCTGCCCAGTTTGCGGACCTCTACTCCCAAACCATCACTTACGGCTTGTTCGCCGCCCGCACGCGCGCTAATAGCGATTTCAACCGCAAAATGGCTTTTGACTACATCCCGCATACTACCGGCATTTTGCGGGATGTCTTCCGCTTCATCTCCTTAGGCGATTTACCCCAACAGATGGAAGTGATTGTGGATGATATCGCGGCTATCCTGCACGCAGCCGATATCAACAGCATCCTCAACCAATATTACAAAGAAGGCAAGGGCGAAGACCCCATCGTGCATTTCTACGAGACCTTCCTCAACCAATATGACCCGCAAACCCGCGAACGCCGCGGTGTGTACTACACCCCTGAGCCGGTGGTGCAATACATTGTGCGCTCGGTGCACAGCCTGCTCAAGACGCACTTCAATTTGCCGGATGGGCTGGCTGACCCCGTGGTTACCTTGCTGGACCCCGCCGCCGGCACGCTCACCTTCCCCGCTGAAGCCATCAAGTTAGCAGTGCAGGAATTTGTGCAGAAATATGGTCAGGGCGGCAAAACCAAATTCATCCACGATCAAATCCTCAAGAATTATTACGCCTTCGAGCTGATGATGGCGCCTTATGCCATCGGGCACATGAAAATCAGTTACCTGTTAGAGGCTTTAGGTTACCGCTTGCAGGAGGATGAGAGTTTTCAGCTTTACCTCACCAATACGCTCGAGATGGAAGAGATTACCCAGATTGACCTGCCAGGCGTGCGCGCGCTCTCAGAGGAAAGCCGCTTGGCGGGACGCGTAAAGCGCGAGCCGATTTTGGTGATTATGGGCAACCCGCCCTACTCCGGCATTTCATCCAACATCAACGCCTGGACGGAGGAATTACTCAAAAAAGACTTGGATGGCGCACAGAGCTATTACAAAGTAGATGGTCAGCCCTTAGGAGAGAAGAAACTTTGGCTGCAGGATGATTACGTCAAATTCTTGCGCTTTGCCCAGTGGAAGATCCAAAAAGCTGGGCAAGGGATTGTGGCAATGATTACCAACCACAGCTACTTAGATAACCCCACATTCCGCGGCATGCGCCAGAGCCTGATGAAAACCTTTGATGAAATCTATGTCCTGAACTTGCATGGCAACAGCCTCAAGAAAGAAACAGCCCCTGATGGCAGCCTCGATGAAAATGTGTTCGATATCCGCCAGGGCACCGCAATTGCGATCTTTATTAAGAATAATCAAGCTAATGAGCATAAGATTTTTCATCGCGACTTGTTTGGAAATCGAGAATATAAATATCAATGGCTACGAGAACAGGCGTTTTCTGAGAATGATTATGAAAAGCTGTGTCCTATATCACCTTATTACTTTTTAGTGCCAAGCAAAACGAAAGAAATCTCGCATTATTTGGATTGGATGAAAATTAATGAGATTTTCCCTGTAAACAGTGTTGGAATCGTCACATCCAGGGATAATTTTGTAATTGATGATGACAAACAAAACCTTCAAAGAAAGTTGGATTATTTTAAAAATCTATCATTACCAGATGAATTAATAGAAAAAACTTATAGACTAAAAAACACAAAATATTGGCACATATCTGAAGCTCGAAAAAATCTTGCCAACGTTGATACTAATAATTTTATCTATAAAATCTTATATAGGCCATTTGATGTAAGGTACATTATATATCATCCTGCTTTGATCGAACGTATGCTATATAAAACTATGCGACACATGCTCAAAGAGAATTTAGCTTTGTGTACAGTAAGGCAAGTAAAAACGGGTGATAGATGGCAGCACTGTTTGGTATCCGATAAAATCATTGAGAGCTGCTATGTTTCTAACCGAACTAGTGAAATTTGCACTCTCTTTCCCTTATATCTTTACACAGATAAGGAAAATAACGGACTTTATAATAGTTTAGAGCCTGAAAGGGAACCAAACATATCTCCATCTATTTTTCTGAAAATCAGAGAAACATATGGCTCTGATATCAGAGCAGAGGAAGTACTCTACTATATCTATGCAATTCTCTATTGCAACACTTACAGAAAGACATATTTTGATTTTCTTAGATCTGACTTTCCGCGTATACCATTCACCGCAGATGGCGAGCTTTTCCAGCAAATGGCAGAGCTGGGTAAACGCCTTGTTGACCTGCACCTGCTGCGCAGCCCCGAGATAGAGCAGCCCATTGCACGCTTCGAAGGTCAAGGCGAAGACCTGACCATCACGACGCCCAAATATGACCCAAAAACCAACCGCGTATGGATTAACCCGACGCATTACCTCGAGGGTATCCCGCCTGAGGTGTGGCATTACCAAATCGGCGGCTATCAGGTGCTAGATAAGTACCTCAAGGAGCGCAAAGGTCGCAGCTTAGAGGATCCGCGCCATATTTTGCGCGTTGCAACGGCTCTTGCCAAGACCATTGAAATTCAAAAGGAAATCGACGCGCTCTATTCGCAGGTGGAAGAGAACCTCATCACATTTTAGCGTTAAAAATCGACTGGGAAGAGGTACGAGCGGAAGATCACGAAGACCAAGTACATCACCATCAGGTAAATGCTTTCCTTGCGGCCCAGCTTACCCTTATTCAGCCATAAAATCACC
>Ga0208940_1004849_pt1 | contig 10342 bp, 11 predicted proteins | sample AD_JPNNA6_MetaG_FD_184445 | JGI IMG/M metagenome (GOLD analysis project Ga0208940, IMG submission 184445) | Active sludge microbial communities of municipal wastewater-treating anaerobic digesters from Japan - AD_JPNNA6_MetaG (SPAdes) (version 2) | ecosystem: Engineered > Bioreactor > Anaerobic... | reverse complement strand
ACGGACGATGCATTGATTCAGGAAATTGCCATTTCTAAAGCAGTTCCTGTTATGCAACCCAATTTTGATCTGCTGTGGGGTGGAGAAAATGGCTTTTATGCCAAGAAATTAGGCATTAAGCGTAGCCGGATAATGAATCGCTTTGCTAACTTACTAAAAGCCGGAATTACTATTACCGGTGGTTCGGATTGGTATGTAACCCCGCTAAATGCAGCCCAATCAATAAAGGCAGCAATCAATCATCATAATCCTCAGGAGGGTTTAACCATTGCCCAGGCAATTGATATTTACACCAAAAATGCTGCTTGGCTGAACTTTGAAGAAAACATTACTGGACAAATTAAAACCGGTTTTCAAGCTGATTTATCTATATATTCCCTTCCGCTGGAAACTGAAACATCTCAATTGCGTTATGTTATTAGAGAAGGAGAAATAAAATATGCGGAAAGATAATACCAACTTGAAAGCTATAGATATCAAACAGGTTATTTCTCTGGAACTAAATCAACATCCGGAACTAAAACTAATTGATATCTATAAACTTGTCTTCCAAGCATATTTGGGTCCTGCGCATTTGCTTGCCGACACTAATGAATCAGCTAAAAAAATTATGACAGAAATACTCTTGCATCCCGAACCTTATAAGCCATTAAAACAGGACATCGGTTCCCAAAATGGTTTTTTCCGTTTAAGTTTAGATTGTATGGTCCCCGTTTTACAGCTGAAAAAAGAAAAGGCAATCAGCGAACTTTATCGTAAAAGCTTCCTTTTAGCAGAACTTATGCAAGAATCCGTTTTGGATTTTACTTATAATATGGATATAACTAAGCTCTGGAAAGAAACTATTCCTGTTATTCAACAGCTAATAGTATTTGATATTAACGAATGGCAGCAAGTTAATGCTATTGCTGAAAGCAAAGCTATTCCAAGACATTCACAGCAATACAAAACTCTTTATAACCCCAAATACCGAGTGCTGAAATATCAATTTTATGATAATATAGAGAAATTACTACAATGAATTTTAGTGAATATAGCGCTATTACTGAAAAGAATAACGAATTACATAGTTATAGTTTGCATAATCTTTTTGTCATTCCTGTGCAGGCAGGAATCCAAACAATTATTTATACAAAGAGTATTGCCAATATGAAAATTATAGCAGTTAACTTTTTTCCCAATGGCGAGTCGCAATTTGCCATCCCAAAATCAGGAGTAAATATATTATGAACAAGATTCGTGTGCGTTTTGCTCCCAGTCCCACCGGTTTTTTGCATATTGGAGGTTTGAGGACTGCATTATACAACTATCTTTTTGCTCGTAAAGAACAGGGAACATTTATTCTGCGCATTGAAGATACAGACCAAAGCAGAATAGTTCCCGGAGCCATAGAAAATCTTATTACTTCCTTGCATAATTTAGGGTTGGATTTTGATGAAGGACCCGGAAAAGAGGGAGATTTTGGACCCTACATTCAGTCCCAACGCTTAAACTTATACCAAGAACAAGCACAGTTACTATTAGAAAAGGGTTTTGCCTACCCCTGTTTTTGCTCTTCTGAAACATTAACAAATATGCGCAAAGAACAACAGGAAAAAGGTGAATTTGTTAAATATGACCGTCGTTGTTTAGCATTAAGTCAATCCGAAATAAGGCAAAAGATGGCAAACGGAGAAAAATATGTAATCCGCTTAAAAATGCCTGATAATCACAAATTTCTTTTTTATGACCTGATTAGGGGAGAAGTAGAAATGGATTCCAGTCAATCCGATGACCAAGTATTACTGAAAAGTGATGGTTTTCCTACTTATCATCTCGCTGCAGTTGTAGATGACCATTTTATGCAAATTACTCATATAATCCGGGGTGAAGAATGGCTTTCCAGCACTCCCAAACATATTTATCTATATGAATGCTTAGGGTGGGAACCTCCAAAATGGGTACATTTACCTTTAATACTTAATCCTGATCGCACAAAGTTAAGCAAAAGGATGAATGATGTTTCCGTAGATAGCTATTTATTAAAGGGATACTTAAAAGAAGCCATAATCAATTTTGTTGCTTTGCTGGGTTGGCATTCTACCGATGAACGCGAACTTTTTACCCTTGATGAACTTTGTGAGGTCTTTTCACTAAAGCGGGTTAATAAGGCAAATGCTATTTTTGATTTAGCTAAACTGGATTGGATGAATGGACAGTATTTGCGCCTTTTGCCTTTGGAAGAAATTGCTTGGCGTTGTAAACCACTTTTTTTAGAAAAGGGTTATGATATCAGCGACACAAAAAAATACCATCTCTCCATAGCCGTTGCCAGGGAACGATGCACTTTGCTGAATGAAATTGTGGATTACTGTAAGATGTTTTATCAACCGGAGACATTAACGGAGGAAGAAGAAAATATACTCTCAACTCCTGAAGCACAGAAGGTTCTTGCCTGGTTTGTCCAAAAATTACCTACTATAACTAATTGGGAAGTAGATACAATTCAAGAAGTTATCAATGATGGTATCTCCGAATTGGGAATTAAGGGTAAGGCATTTTATCTGCCTTTGCGTTTGGCTTTAATTGGTAAAATACACGGACCGGAATTGCATTCTACAATTGCCATTATTGGTTTGGAAGAATCTGTTAAGCGGTTAAAACGCCATCTGTTAAAAAATGAAGAATGAAAAAAGTCACGAGTCCTCATCGCTTATAAAAATTATTACCAACCTCAAAATTATTTAGCGATAAGGACTCGTGACTTATTAATCCTAATTCTCTTTTCTCTTAGTAAAATCAAATCTCTTTTTCTCTTTCTCTCTTTGTAAAATAACCTCTCTTTTCTCTTTTTTACAAAGTAGCTCCATAAGCGAGTGTTACCAGAGCCATTATTGCTTCAAAAATAACCCCGTAATCGTCATCCACATATTCTATAGTTCTTCCATCAAGGCGTTTTGTATGAGGCATTAAGGCAGCGCAATCGGTCATAGAAGTAGAGTGGAACTCAATCTTCAGGCGGATTGGGCTGGAAAAAGTATAGAGGGGAATATCTTTTTGGGCTAAAGATGTCTGAACGGCTTTTACTAAGTCCTCTTTCACGATTATAGAAGAATAATTTTTAGCGGCAAATTTGGCTACTGCTTCTTTTGTTCTGACAAAATGCACCCAAGGCATAGTAACGGCAATTTGTTCTTCCAATGCCTTATCTCCGCTAATTAAAGCAACCGGAACACCTTTATAACCAGCATAAGCGGAATTTATAATTGCCTCGTTCATTGGTATATCATTTATCCAGATTCTAAATATTTTACTGTTGGAATAGGTGTGATCCATATTGCCTTTCCATGTTCCTGTGCCGGAATGATAACCCAGTAAAAACACCATAGCGTAATCACTATCTAAGGCAGGCATCATATATTGGGGTCGGGGTCCGCCTGAAATAAGCGAAATTCTTTTATCCAATGCGGTTATTTCGTAGCTTAAATTATCTCCTCCGGCGTGAGAATCGGCAATAGTTATTTCTTCAATAAATTCCTTGAATCCGCTGTATAAAATTGCATTCAAGCAGTCAGTTATATGTGTCTGATAATTTTTTAGGACTTCAGGGTGGTTGGTTTTTTCCTGTTCCCAGTTAAAAGTTCCCGGGATTCCTTCCATATCGGTAGAAATGTAAATTTTCATTGTAGCTCCTTAGCGATTTGTGCGCCGATTATAACATTGTTTTTTAGCAGAGCAAGGTTGCTTTGAACTGATTGCCCTTTTGTTTTTTCCGCCAAAGTTGCCAGCAGAAAAGGAGTTAGTTCCTTGCCTGTAATATTTTTTGTCTTTGCTTCGGCAATTACCGCTGATATATATTTTTCTATTTCCGCAAAAGGAATTTCATCTTTTTCCGGCACCGGATTTGCCACCAGAATTCCTGTAGGATGCAGATACAATTCCTGCATCGCTTGATAGATATTTACAACATCTTTGGCGCTTTCAATTTTTTCTATCTTTTTTCCGCTTGTTCTTGCATAGAAAGCAGGAAATTCATCGGTTTTCCATCCTAAAACAGGAACGCTATAACTTTCCAGAACTTCCAGCGTGGCAGGAATATCCAAAATGGCTTTACACCCAGCAGAAACAACAATCACCGGAATTTCTGCAAGTGCTTTCAGGTCTGAAGAAATGTCCAATGTTTCGTTCCAGAATTTATGCACTCCGCCGATTCCACCTGTAGCAAAAACCTTTATTCCGGCTTTATTGGCAAGCAGCATTGTGGCAGAAACGGTTGTTCCACCGCTTTTTTTCCGAGCTACAGCATAAGGAATATCCCGTAAATTAAATTTACCCACCTCTTCCCCGCTTTCCAGTTTGCATTGGAGAATTTCTTTTTCTGCTTCTGTCATTCCAATATGAATTTTCCCGTCCAAAACAATTATTGTAGCTGGCTCAACATCAAGCTCCTGACAGAGTTCTTCCAATGTTTTTAATATATCCAGATTTTTAGGATAGGGCAAGCCATGAGTAAGCACAGTTGATTCCATTGCCAGAATTGGTTTTCGCTTATCAAATGCCCGTTTTATACGCGGAGATAAATGTAAAATAAGTTGCATCCTAAGTTACCTGCCCTTTTCCCTGACATGTTGAAAATAAGAATTAATAATGTTTTTAATTTTTTGCCAGCAGAGTGTCTGTATAAACCTGCTCTAAAATTTCCACCTGAACAGGAATAACCCCCGCAGAAAGCATCCCTATTTCTTTGGCAGCAGCATAAGAAAGGTCTATATCTCTGCCACGATTGAAGGGACCTCTATCGTTTACACGCACGATAACGGATTTGCTGTTTTGGGGATTGGTAATTTTTAAAAGGGTTTGAAAGGGGAGGGTTTTGTGGGCACAAGTAAAGGCATCGCGGTTATATCTTTCGCCACTTGCCGTTTTTCTGCCCTGAAATCGTTTAGAATAATAAGTAGCGACCATCTTTTCACCAGGAGGACCTCCCGGTGGTTCCTGGGTCTGCAAAGAGTCAATCACAACCATACTTTGGTCTGCAATAAACTCTTCCCCGCTTAAGCTTGCCATAGTTTGAGCAATTACCGGTGCTATAAACATTACCTGAATCCCAATTAAGCAAGCCAATAATTTCTTTTTGTGTTTCTTCATCATTTTCCTTAGCTCATGTGATAGAAGAGATAATTTTTAGAGCCGAGTATATTGTCAAGGAAAAATTTTCGCTATAGGGATAATCCATCTATATTACAATATGTTATACAAATTGCTACTTATTCCATTCTATTTCCCGTAACGACCAGGTAACAACCAAGTAACAATTCCGTAACGAGACAACGGAAGTGTTACGGAAGTGTTACGGAAGTGTTACTTAATCAACTATGCTCCAAACAATTACAGCTCTCAAACCTAATCAGGCAAATTCGTTTCCCGCAGATTTCGCATATTTTACCATAATTAAGCAGATTTGATTTTTTTATGCCGTTATGAGACATATTACGCTGTAAAAAAAATCGTAAAGAACAGGGTTGAAAAAGCGCAAATGACTCCTGACTTTTCCGGAAGGTTGAAGTCCTCGTCAACCCTCCCTTTTTTCTTTGTGTCGTTACTAAAAAGGTAACGATAAAGAAATAGCTCGGTTACAAGTGGAACTACAAGATGTCGTTCTTCCGGATGTTTGATGTCCTCTTCAACTACTGGAAAGTTTTATTTTCTGAGAATATGATAATCAGAATATAAGTTTTTTCATTATGGAAGATAAATCAGGTCATTAATAATATCAGAAAGAGATTTATAAAGATTCTGGTATATTTTTGATTCTTGACTGTGAAAATAATCTTTGAGGTATTTCAAAGTTAATTTCTCGGGAAATAGAATAGGAAATATTTCTTTCACAACAGCTTGATTAGAAAACAGGCTTCTATATATTGAAGGATTAAGGCCTTTAATTTCTTCGTATGATTGTTTGGGTTCAATGTCAAAATTCAATTCAGGTAATTCGGGTATCTCCTTTTTCCACTTTTCCAAATATCTAATAATTTCATCCCAAATATCGGAACGACCAATAAACTCAAATAGTTCACTACCATAAAATAAATGAAGCGATTTTACCCCATAGTCATTTTTAATCTTATCTATCTCCTCGAGATAAAAATTTTTATTTTTCTTAAAGTCGGGGTCAATGAAGTAAAATATTCCATTCAATTTATTGTCTGGATATTTCTCAATCAGAGAATATAATTTATCTTCAAAATTTCTTATTTGTCCCCGTTTTTTTGTTGAATCATGATCATCCCTGATTTTTTGTTCAATAAAATATATCTCTTCGTTCATCCAAAAGCACTGATCAATAGAAAGAACATTTCCCTTTTTTCCTTGCAAATTGTGATCTAATATTTTACAGCCAATAATTTGGAAGTATTCTTCTATAATGTACTCAAAAGCTTCCCCAAATTTGATTTCATGGGACTGTAACAAATTTTGCATTACTTTTGCTTTTGCCCTTGTAGGTCTAAATAAACCGATAAACCTTTTTGGATTTTTAGATATTTTGTCTAACAAATCCGGTTTAGACCTTTCAAAAATGTTCTCATTAAAGATTTTTGTAAATTGGTTATATTCCATAATATGCATAAAATTTTACTCCTTATAAAATATGCCTTTATTGATAGCTAAAAAATTATCTCCGGAATAAAATCTGATTTTTTTACCCCAAGTTGTTCTTGCTCATATTTATAACGAAGTTCATTGATGCTTACTAAAGTATTGTCTCTTTTCACAAACCAAAACCCCCAACCATTATTGTTTGCCTTACCCAAAATCAAAGCACTTATTTTATGAATGGATCCGATCTGACCCTCGTAATTAATTGAAGAATCAGCCATAACTTGCGCAGTATACCTGCAATTATGAGAAAATAAGAATTCGCCAATCTTAATATAACCTTTTTCAATCAGATTTCCGAAAGGCACCTTAGGAGTTCTTTTTTCAATTAGATATTCAAGTAATGGTTTATCAATGGTATTAATCTTTTGCACTCTTTCTTGAGAGATTTTCACATAGAGCGCTTCCTTTTCAAAGGCAATATATTTTCTTCCCAACCTTTTGGCGACTGCTGCCGTTGTTCCGCTTCCGGAAAAAGGATCCAATACAATATCTCCAGGGTTGGAAGTTGAGATAATTATTCTATATAGCAACTCGGCTGGTTTTTGTGTAGAATGAGCTTTTTGTCCATTTATTTTTATTCGTTCTTCTCCCTGACAAATTGGTATTAACCAATCACTCCTCATCTGGATATCATCATTCATCACTTTCATAGAATGATAATGGAAAGTATAACTCGAAGATTTGCTCTTGACAGCCCAAATAAGATTTTCATGGGCATTATTAAACCTCGTGCCTTTGAAATTAGGCATAGGATTTGTCTTGATCCAAATAATATCATTGAGAATCCAGAATCCCAGGTTTTGCATTATTGCTCCAATCCGATATATATTATGGTATGTGCCAATAACCCAAAAACAGCCGGTGGGTTTCATTACTCTATAACATTCCCTAAGCCATTTCTCTGTGAAGATATCATAATCCTTCATTGAATCAAATTTGTCCCAATCATCATTTACACCATTAACCTTTGTCTGATTTGGTCTGTATAATTCCCCCGAAAGCTGAAGGTTGTAAGGTGGATCAGCAAAAATTAGATCTATAGAATTATCGGGAAGTTCCTTAATTAATTCTATGCAATCACCTTGGATAATAATATTCTCTTGCATAATAAAATTAACTTTTCCTTTAGATATTAACATTGCTGTTTAGTAAAGCCATATCTGAGTAATTTACTTTTCTTTTATATATGATTATGTCAAGAAGAATTTAGCGCTCAAGCTCCTTTTTTTACAACAGTATCATATAAGTTGTTAAGATTCAGCATATTACCTTTTATATTGATTGATTTCTTGTCTTGCTAAATGTGTAAAACAAACGGTATTTAACTTTATAAATAGAGGTCTATTGCAAAAAAACAGGGTGCGAAGCCCAAACACTTCCGTTTTCTGCTAATTCTGCATACCCAGCTAAATTTATGTGTAGCCCCCACCCATACAGAACAAAGAAATAATTTGACAGAATAAGGCAAAAAAATGGTTTATCACAGAAAGGAAAAATATAAAAAAAAGAGAGGTGTTTGTTATGCCTAAAATGACTGTTGACCCCAATTATTGCAAAGGTTGTGGCTTGTGTATTATTGCTTGTCCGAGAAAGATTATTCGTTTATCGGAAAACATTAATGCCAAGGGCTACAACTATGCAGAGTGTATTGAGCAGGAGAAGTGTACTGCCTGCAAAATGTGTTATATAACCTGTCCTGATGTAGCAATAACAATTGAGAAGTGAGGTTATGAATGTCTAAAATTTTAATGAAAGGAAATGAGGCAATTGCAGAAGCCGCAATTCGTAGTGGTTGTCGCTTGTATTTTGCCTATCCCATCACCCCCCAAAGCGAATTAATTGAATATATGGCAAAAATGATGCCTAAGGTAAATGGCACTTTTATTCAAGCGGAAAGCGAAGTTGCTGCCATAAATATGGTTTATGGAGCTGCTGGAAGCGGAAAAAGAGTGATGACATCTTCTTCTTCTCCGGGTATTTCGTTAAAAATGGAAGGTCTATCTTATATTGCGGGAGCGGAACTTCCCTGTGTAGTTGTTAATGTTCAACGCGGAGGTCCTGGTTTAGGAGATATCCAACCCGCACAAGGTGATTATTTTCAAGCAACCAAAGGCGGAGGTCATGGCGATTATCGTTTAATCGTTTTAGCACCGAGTTCGGTTCAGGAATTTGCAGATATGGCAAGCGAAGCATTTGATCTGGCAGATAAATATCGCAATCCTGTTATGATTCTTGCCGATGGAATGCTGGGACAAATGATGGAACCTGTTGAGTTCAAACCCGCAAAAACGGAGGAAGAACTGCAAGAGCTTGCCAATCAACATCTTTCCTGGTGTATTTGCCCCAATGAAGATGGCGATAAAAAACACCATCATGAAATAAATTCTCTGGAACTTGACCCCCTGGTTTTGGAACAGCATGTTTTGGGTTTATGTAAAAAATATGCGGAAATTCAAAAGAATGAAATTCGCTATGAAACCTATAATGTTTCAGATGAAAATGAAGTTTTATGCGTTGCCTGGGGAACTGCCAGCCGAGTTGTAAAGTCAGCAATCAATGAAGTTCTAAAAGAAGGAAAAAGCGTTGGCTTAATTCGTCCAATTCGTGTATGGCCCTACCCTTATGAAGCAATCAAACAAGCAATTGGTAAAAATGTGAAAAAGGTCTATGTTTTTGAACTCAATTCAGGACAAATGGTAGAAGATGTAAAAATTGCTGTGGAAGGAAAGGTTCCGGTTGATTTTTGGGGAAAAGTGGGAGGAGTTGTTTTCACCCCTGCTGAAATCAAAGAAAAACTGGAAGAATGTTTTTAAAGGAAGGAGGAAAAAATGGAAATTATTGCAAAACGCCCTGAAGCACTTACTAAAGTCCCTTTCCATTACTGTCCTGGATGTATGCATGGAGTAGCTCATCGTTTAATTGCTGAGGCAATTGATGAAAATGGTTTAATCAATCAAATAGCCGGTGTGGCACCTGTCGGATGTGCCGTTTTTGCCTATAACTATTTTAATTGTGATATGGCAGAAGCAGCCCATGGACGCGCTCCTGCCGTTGCTACAGGCATAAAAAGAGCCCGTCCCGATATGCATATATTTACCTATCAAGGAGATGGTGATTTAGCTGCTATCGGAACTGCGGAAATTGTTCATTCTGCCAATCGGGGAGAAAAGATAAGCGTTTTCTTTGTTAATAACGCTATCTATGGTATGACAGGTGGACAAATGGCTCCTACAACTTTGCCTAATATGAAAACTACTACCAGTCCTTACGGCAGAAATGTAGATGATATCGGTTATCCTATTCGGATGTGTGAACTTTTAGCAACCCTGGTGGCTCCCTATTATATTGAAAGGGTCTCACTATTAAGCCCGGCTGATATTATTAAAGCAAAAAAAGCTGTTAACAAAGCTATTCGCTATAATAAGGAAAATCGCGGTTTTACCTTTATAGAATTTATCAGCACCTGCCCTACGAATTGGGGTTATGAACCCGAACAAGCAAGACAATGGGCAAAGGAAAATATGTTACCTTTCTTCAAATTAGGTGTTTATCGTGATAAAGGTGAAGGAGTGGAATAATGACTACAGAAATGATTTGTGCCGGTTTTGGCGGTCAAGGTGTTCTTACTATAGGTAAATTCATTGCCCAGGCAGCTATGCAAGAAGGGAAAAATGTTTCCTGGCTGCCTTCTTACGGACCAGAA
>Ga0208940_1004846_pt1 | contig 10346 bp, 7 predicted proteins | sample AD_JPNNA6_MetaG_FD_184445 | JGI IMG/M metagenome (GOLD analysis project Ga0208940, IMG submission 184445) | Active sludge microbial communities of municipal wastewater-treating anaerobic digesters from Japan - AD_JPNNA6_MetaG (SPAdes) (version 2) | ecosystem: Engineered > Bioreactor > Anaerobic >... | reverse complement strand
AACATCGAGTCGCTGTAGGAGACGCCGACGTTGCCGGAGGCAACGAGCGGCTCGAGGGCGGCCGGCGGCTGCAGGTAGGTGCCATTGTTGGTCGCGCCGTAGTACCAGTTGTAGTAGCCATACCCGAGGTCAGTCGATGCGGTGCCGTGGAAGTTGCGCCCGGGGACCGAGCCGTGGTCGGCCGTGAGCACGACGATCGTGTTGTCGAGTTCGCCGCTCGCCCTGAGCTTCGCCATCACCCGCCCGACCTGCTCGTCGGCGGTCTTCGCGGCAAAGGCGAGGTGGGTCATGGGGTCCGCGCCGCCGGTGTCGTCGACACCGCCCCACATGTGAGCGCTCTTGTCGACACCGGGGAGGGTGAGGAAGATGCCCGACCAGTTCTCGTGGTCCATGACGTCGAGGGCGATGTCGGTGGCCCAGATGTCGCCACCAAGGTGCTCGTCGTCCTTCCCTGTGGTGTAGCGGTCACCATCGAGTGGGTAGAGGCTTGCGGGATAGGCACTGGTGTCATAGGTCAGCAACGACGAGTGGTGCACGAAGTAGCGACCGCACGGGGTTGCGATGTAGGACGGGACGTTTACACCGGCCGGTCCACGCCAGGCCCTGACGCCGTTGCAAGTGGTCGTCGAGCCGAAGGTGATGATGGAGTCAGCGGTCGGGCCGCCGTAGGCATAGGCGGCGTAACCTTTGGGGCTGATGGCGATGACCTTGCTGCCCGGATTCGCGGCGTGCAGATAGTCGGGCAGCCGGCGCTTGCCGATGGAATTCTGGACCGTGAACATCTGGTCCTTGCTCCAGTCACTCGGGATCCAGAAGGGATTGGCCGCCGCGCCGGGCAACAGGCCCTGGGTGTCGCGCCAGCCATCGTCGGTCCACCCCATGTGCTTGGGCAGCAGACCTGTCGTGATGACGTTGTGGGTCACGACGGTCACGGAGCCGAGGTGGCCGAGGGAGCCCTTGGGCGTGTCGACACCCTTGTCCATGAGTGCCTTGACGTTCTTCATGTCGAAGGTGTCGACGATCTCGCGCGAGAGCGCATCGACCACGATGGTGACGACCTTGGTGGGCTTCGCGGTGGGCTTGTTGGGTGCCGCCTCGGCCGCCGCTCCTGTGAGGGTGAGGGCGAGGGCGGCGCCGGTGGCGACCACCACCTTGGACAGATTGCGCATGGCAATGCCTCCGGTCTACGAATGCAACGAGACCCCGGAGACGACCACCGTCCCGGCGTGGCGAGAAACGTACTCCTCGCGAGCCGATCCGTCCTGCCGATGGCAAATGTCGACGTTGCCCCCTTGGCCGGCGGGGCGGTCAGCGGGTGGCTGCGCGCGCCCGCGACGTGACCGTGATGCCGATGCTGGCACGGTCTCCGATGACGGCGCTGGCCATCGGAATGCGCACGCGGGAGGAGAGCGTGACTTGGGCGACCTCACCGTCGACCGTGCCGGTGCCGCCGTCGATCCACCAGGAGATGACTCCGGGGGGTGGTGCGATCGACGCCAAGTGATCCGCAGCCGCCTCGGCCACGGTGGCGTCCGAAACCGGGACGCTCTCCCCCACGCCCGTGCCGGCATAGACGCGCTCGTCGAGCGCATTCGCCGCGACGAGGGCAGCGCTGTCGGCGGCATCCATCAACCTCGTTCGGGCGAGGGCCACCGCCGTGATCCCGACGGTCACGACGATCAGCATGAGGGCCACGATCACCATGCCAAGGATGTAGAGCGAGATCTGCCCGTCTTCTCCTGATTCGCCTGCCGCCGCCCACTCGCTCGCCGCCGCCGACTCACTTGCGGCCGTCGACGGACTTGGTGCTGCTCTCCGGTCCCGCATTGGCCCGGCGCCTCGTGCTCGGAGAAAACTGGTCGCCGCCCTCATGGCAGAGCCCGGAACGGGTCGACGCGAGAGAGGTTCTCGGCGCGAAGGGGCATCTCCAAGGGAACGACCGCACGAGCGAACTCAGGGATGAGTGGCAACGGGACCCGGACCTCAGCCTCGCTCCGGACGTCGGCTCCGGGCGTGAGACAGGGCGAGGACGAGCAGGTGATCGTCAACGAGGTGGCGTCGCCGAACCCGAGGTTCTCCATCGCGAGCGTGGCCGCGGCCTGCGCCCTCGCGTGTGCCGAGTCCTCGGTGTCGGCCGTGACAAAGGCCCGGCCGGATTCGCGGACTGCAGCGCTCACGGCATACGCACCCGCTTGGAGTCGCCCCAGCATGAGAACGAGGTAGACGAGCGGGATCATCAGGAGGATCCCGAGGAAGACGAATTCGATGACCGCGCTTCCCTGCTCCGCGGACCGTGGACGAGATCGTCTCATTGCCGCTCCGAGAAGGCTCTCGCGCTCACCCGGAGGTCACGACCCAGGCCGAAGGGTCCGATCACGGGCACGGGCGCCTCCACGTGCACCACCACGACACGAATCCCGCCGCTGACCTCCTCGGTGGAGGAGACCGATTCGGCAAACCGACTCGACAGTTGGGCCGCGATGAGACCGCGGGTGCGCGCCACGCCGTCATCCGGAGTGGCGTCAGCACGCGCTCCCAGACGGGCGCCCTCTGCCGCAGAAGCGATGAGCGTATTGCGTGTGTGCAGCACGAACCCCAGTTGGAGCAGGCCGACGAAGAGGAACGACACCAGACCCGCGACCATCACGAAGTCGGCTACGGCAGAACCCCGCTCGGCCCGTGACATCAGGTGAACTGGTCCATGGCCTGCTCGAACAAGGCGATCAGCCGATCGCGCGCCACCGTGATGAGCACGGTGACGATCATCGCGGTCATCAACGTGATGAGCACCCAGCCGGGGACATCACCTCGCTCGCCCGCGGTGCGCAGCCGAACCCACAGCCGAGAGAGTCGTTGGGTCATTCCGAGTCCTTTCGCCAGGAGCCGAAGCTCAGATCGTGAAGTCGAAGAAGCTGAGCCCCGGAAAGAGGGCGAAGACGATGGTGGTGGGCAATATGAAAAACACGACGGGCACCATCATGAGGATTTCCTTGCGGCCGGCGGTCTCCATGATCGCTCGCCGGCCCGCCTCCCTGACGTCCTGCGCTTGGGCCCTGAGCACTTCGGACAGTGGCGTGCCTCGTTCGACCGCAACGACGATCCCGTCCACGAAACGCGCGAGGCTCGGCAACCCGGTCCGATCGGCCAATCCGGTGAGGGCCACCGGCAGGCTGGCACCAGCCCGGGCATCCGAGAGGCAGAGCCGAAGTTCGTTGGACAGATCACCGCGCGAGAGCCGACACACCCGGTCCAAGGCACCGACGGCTCCTTCACCGGCGCCGACGGCAAGGGCCAAGAACTCGGCAATGGTGGGGAACTCGGTCAGCATTCGCTCCTCGCGGGCTGCGGCCCGCCGACTGAGGACCTGGTCCCATCCCACGACACCGATCGCCGCACCGATGAGCACCATGACCACGGCCACGATGGCGCCCAGCTGCCCTGTGGCGAGCCCGATCATGCTCATGACCAAGGCGGCTCCCGCTCCGGCCACGCCGGCGAGCACCTGTTGGACCCGAAAGAGTTCGACATCGGGCGCTCGTCCGGCGCGCAGCAGTCTCCGCCGGACAGTCGCCCCATCACCGATGACCTGATCGACGAGACGGGCAGCTCTCGTCAGGGTCGGGCCGAGGACGGGTGTGAGGACCGGAACCCACCCGCGAGCCGTGACCGCGCCGGACAAGAGCGTGCTCGGGATCGCTACCTCGTCGCGCAGATAGGGACCCACGCGATCCATCAGCACGGTCCGCCGGTTGCGCGGCAGCCCACGCCACACGAGCAGCAGCCCGGAGCCGAAGAGAGCTCCACTCACCAGTCCCCAATTCAGCAGGCTCATCGGAGCACCCGCTGTTCTTCGGGCAGCCGACCGATCCTCAGCATCAGCCAGTAGGCGAATATCGAGACGAGTCCGCCGACCACCAGGACGATGACCCCGTTCCACGAGGAGTAGGCCCGGACGGACTCGGGGCGGGTCGAGAGCAGGAGGAGGATCAACCATGGTGCGGCCACGGCCAGCCGGGCTGCGCTGACCGTCCATGACTGCCGTGTCTCGAGTTCCGCCCGCGTGCGCGCATCCTCACGAAGGAACCGAGAGAGCGTGCGCAGGAGGCGGCCGAGATCGCTCCCGCCCACTTCACGCGCGATCCGCAGGGACTCGATGAGGCGGTCGCCGACGGGGTCGCTGAGTCGCTCCTTCAGCCGGTCGAGGCAGTCATGGAAGCGCCCGGTCAGTCGGTAGTCCTCAGCGAAGGCCGCGAAGGCGGGACGCAACTCCTCGGGACCTCGAATCGCCAACTGCCCCAAGGCTTCTGGCAGAGCGAGCCCCGCCCGGACGCCCGACGTGACGTTGTCGATGGCATCGGGCCACAACTCCCTCAGTCGCGCCCGGCGCTTGCGGGCTCGCATCCGGATCAGCCCGAGCGGGAGTCCAGCCGCGATGAGCGCGAAACAGAAGGCGATCGGAAGGGTGGCGATCACGGCATACGCAATGAGGAGGACCAAGACGAAGGTGACCACACTGCCGGCCAACAACATGCGAAGGCTGAGACCGGCAACACCCGACTGGACGATCTCGTCCTGGAGGCGAGCCACCAGACGACTCGGGGTACGCGGCGCAGGGGCAGGACGATCCCAACAGGACGTCCACACCAAGAACAGACCCGTGCCCAACACAAGACCGAGCGCAATCCCGATCATGAGGCCCCCGCTGCCAGGAGACGGTGGACATCGATTCCTGCGCGGGCGAACCGGTCCTCGTGGGGCGGGAAGCCATCCCCGCGCACGAGACGACCCCCACGCGTCACGAACATCTCAGCGGTCTCGATGACCTCGCCCTCGACGCGGCCGGGCACGCAGAGGATCTCGCGCACCACTCGCTGACCGTCCCGCTCGAGCGCCGCATGGACGACCACGTCAATGGATCCGGCGACGGTCGGCACGACGAAACGGCTGCTCACGTTCTCGCCCGCGAGCAGTGGAAGCGTGCACATCTTCGTGATCGCCTCGCGGGCACTGTTGGCGTGGATGCTGGCCATACCCGGCAGGCCACTGTTGAGTGCGATGAGCAGATCGAGGCTCTCCTCCTGGCGCACCTCACCCACGAGAATTCTGTTCGGGCGCATGCGCAGGGCCTCCTTGACGAGGCGACGCAGCGGCACCTCACCAGAGCCCTCCAGAGATGGTTGACGACACTGCATCGAAGCCACGTCCCTCAGCGGGATCTTCAGTTCGAAGACCTCCTCGACCGTGACGACGCGCTCACGTGGCGGGATCGCTGCCGCAAGACAGTTGAGCATTGTGGTCTTTCCTGCTTGCGTGCCGCCCGCCACCAAGATGTTGAGGCCGGCGACCACTGCCGCCTCGAGGAAGCGTGCAGCCTGTGGGGTGAGGGTCCCCAGACGCACCAGGTCGTCGAGCCGGTCGGCCCGGACGACGAATTTCCTGACATTGACCAGCCAGTCCTCACGTGTGATGTCGGGGATCACGACGTGCAGGCGCGATCCGTCAGGCAAGGTGGCGTCGACGAACGGCGAGCTCAGATCCACCCTCCGACCGGAGGACTTCAGCATGCGCTCGACGAGGTCGCGGACCTCATCTCGCGTGAGCACCGTGTTGGTCAATTCGGCGGTGCCACCGCGAGCGACGAAAACACGACTGGGTTGATTGATCCAGATCTCCTCGATGTCCGGATCGTCAAAGTACTTCTGAAGGGGTCCATAGCCCGCAACTCCATCCCACACGGCGCGGGAGGCACGATCGATGTCGTCGAGGTACGGCATCCCACCGTGCACCGACCGCGCGTCATAGTCCTTGACCGCGTCGCGCACGAGTTGGCGCACGGCTGCGGAGTCGCGGGCAGGATCGAGCCCGGAGCGGCGGATGAGTTCCTCCACCTCACCACGCACGATTGCGAGTGCATCCACTGACGGGCCTCCTCCCGAGAATGTCGCGACTCACATCCAAGCAAAGCGCCGGATGGTCCGACCAGTTGTCCACAGGTAATCCGGCGTTCCTGACCATTTCTTTACGCGCGGTGGTTCCGGTGGTCGCCTCAACGCCTGCCTTTGCGATTCGTCGGGCTTCTCGCCGAAAAGCCCTGTGCACAACTCGCACAGGCATTTTCAGCCGCCTACGGTCCGTGGGCATGGACTTCCGGATGACCATTCGAGTGGGCCCTCGCACCCTGGCTCGCGGAGATGTGGACAGCGTCGCGCTCGTACGCGTGCGAGCACGCCGTCCGCTGCGCGCTGCCGAACTCGCCGATCGGCTCGCGGTCCTGCTCGGCACATCGCCCTCGACGCTCGAATGCGGTGGTGCCAGAGTCGAGGACCATGCAATCGTGGGTATGCCGCCACTCACCGAAGGCGCGCAGGTGCGCCTTTTGGTCCGGGCCGGTGGCGGGGCCACTCGCGTTCCTCGGACTCGACAGGTGCTGCCCGGCTCTGGGGTCCCGGATCCCGGGGGCCAACGCCGCGGAGTCGTGGACCTGGCCCTGGTGAGTGGACCCGATTGTGGGCAGCGCGTGGCCCTTGGAGTCGATCCGGTCGTGGTCGGGAGACAGGGTTTCGCAAGTGTGGGCATCGACGACCCGGGTGTGAGTCGTCGACACCTGCGCATCGGTGTCGGGGCCGGTGGTGTCTGGCTGGAGGACCTCGGGAGCACCAATGGCACGATGGTGGACGCAGATCCTCTCCCGATCGACCGCGTCCGAATCAGCCAAGCAAGCCGAATCTCATTGGGCAACACCAAGATCCGTCTGCTCGGCCCGTCGACGAGCCCTGGCCCCGTCGACGCGCTCGGAGAAGGTCACCTCAAGGTCGCTGTGCGCCGCGGGGGTTCGCGCCGCCCTCCGGTCACGACGTTTCGGCGACCCGATGTGCCGACTTCGTCGAGCCCTCCCTCCCCGCCCTGGATCGCCATGGTCGTCCCTCTCCCGATTGCTCTCGTCCTGGCGATGATCTTCGGTCCGCACTACCTCCTGTTGGCGGCGCTGGGACCGGTGACGATGGGAGCCAGTTGGCTGCACGAGCGGCGTCGATATCGGCTGCGAGCCAGGGAAGCCTCGGCGACGTACGCACGTGAATGCCTCGAGGTCGAGGTCGCGGTGCAGCGCGCCCTCGATGGAGAACGCGACCACCTCGAACAGCTTCTGCCAGATCCGGTGACCACGCTGGACGTCGCGGTAGGGCGCGGTGCTCACCTCTGGTCACGCGCCCCGGGCCATGCGGCCTTCGCCGTGCTGCGGCTCGGTGTGGGAACCCAGCCCTCGTCACTTGTCACTCTCACAGGGCCCTCCGGGGCGGCAGCGGGCACACCCAGCCCCACAGAAGGGCCATTGATGGTTCGCCAAGCACCAGTGGGATTGCGTTGTGAGGGAAGGCTGTTCGTCACGGGGCCAGCTGAGCACGTCGCACGCACTCTCGCCAACATGGTCGGCCAACTGGCTGCGCTCCATGACCCCGCCGACCTGCAACTCGCCATCATCACGGACCCGTGTGGTTCGGCACCCTGGTCGTGGGCCAGGTCCTTGCCACATGCTCGCTCGTGGCGTGATCTCGAGATCGACAAGCCCTCGGGGCGCGCAGCGCTCGCGAGAGCAATGGGCATCGACGGCCATCGGACCAGCACGTCCACGACCTCGTCCCCTTCGCCGACCGGGCTCCCGGGTCCTTGCCGCCCCCTCCTCGTGGCGGTGGTGCCGGACGCGACGGTCCTCACGGCATACCCAGAGTTGACGGCGGCCGTCGTCGGCGATCCGCCGGCCGCATTGGGGCTCCTCGTGGGCGCCGCCGACGAAGACCTCAGGGCCAACGTTCACTCACCCGACTGGCCCCCCTCAGGAGCGGGCTGGCGCACCCTGCGGATCGATGCCGATGGCACGGGACGCCTCGACACCGGTGAGCCATCGACGGCGTTCGACTCCATAGTCGGCGACGGCACGGCCGGCACTGCCCCACCTCCGTCCATGGCGCACCCCACAACTCGGCCAGCTGGCCAGTCCCTGGTCGTTGACGGGGTCGGGGAGTGGTGGTGCGCACGCCTGGCGCACGCCCTGGCGCCCTTGGTGAGCGACCGTTCGCTGCGCGCGGACGCGAGCAGGGAGACATGCACGCCGTGGCAGCTCCATCGACTTCCCGCTCCCGTTGACGCGCCGTCCCGTGACATGGCCAAGGACGCGATCCTTCAGCGCTGGCAGGCTCGACGCGAGGAAGGGAGCAACCCCGGCGGCCCAGTGGCAGCGGTGGGCATGACCGGTGAACAACCATGGGCCATCGATCTGGTTAGGGACGGGCCGCATCTGCTGATCGGTGGCACCACGGGATCGGGCAAGTCCGAGTTCCTTCGCGGGCTGGTCCTTGGTCTGGCGCTCGAGGCACCGCCGGACGAGGTCACCTTCCTTCTCATCGATTTCAAGGGAGGCTCGGCCTTCGGTCGGTGCGCCTCGCTGCCCCACACCGTGGGACTCATCACCGATCTCGACGCCTCGATGGCCCGGAGGGCACTCGACTCCCTGCGCGCGGAGATCCATCGCCGCGAGAAGTTGCTGGCGACAGCCGGCGCGGAGGATCTCGACGGCTATCGACGTCGGGAGCGTGAGGCTGTTCCCGCGTCCGCCGATCCGCCGCCCTTGCCCCGGTTGGTCGTCATCATCGACGAGTTCCGCGTGCTGGCCCAGGAGCATCCGGACGTGATGGCGGGCATCGTCCACTGCGCGGCTGTGGGTCGCTCGCTGGGGATCCATCTCGTCCTCGCGACGCAACGGCCGACGGGCGTGATCTCCCCGGACATCCAGGCCAACGTCAACCTGCGCATCGCGCTGCGCATGCGGGACGCCGCGGACTCCGAGCAGGTGATCGGCGCCAAGGACGCCGCGTGGATCTCACCGGACTCACCCGGATCCGGGCATGCTCGACTCGGCTCGGGTGAACTGGTCTCGTTCACGTCACTGCGCGTGGGTGCCCCGCTGGCACCACCAATGCCGGAGGTCAGCGTCGACATCGTTCACCCGACGCCGGTCACGGCCGCCCCCGACGAGGCATCGACTGAGACCGATGAGAGCACCCTTGTTGGCCTGCTCACCAAGGCCCACCAGGCCAGCGGCCTCCCGCTGCCGGGTGGACCCTGGTTGCCGCCCCTCCCCGAATCGCTGCCCCCCGATTGGGAGGACGTCTCGCCTCCCGACAAGATCGGCCTGAGCGTTCCGTGGGGGCTGCTCGATCGGCCCGCTCAGCAGCGCCAAGAAGTCTTCGCCTGGGAACCCTCCGCGGGGCCCCTGCGGATCGTGGGCGGCCCGGGTTCGGGCCGTTCGACGGCGGTCATCGAGCTGGTGCACCGTCTCACCCAGCGTCGTGGGCCCGATGACCTTCATGTGTATGCCGTGGACGGCGGCAGTGCGCTGGCCCCCTTGGCCGCCCTTCCGCACGTGGGGGCCGTGGTGTCGGGAGACGAGGTCGGCCGCCTTCGACGGCTCAGTGAGCACCTGGAAAAGGAGAGCCGCCACCGCAGGGCCACCGGCCCAGGTGCCAGAGCTTGTGCACCCCAGGTGCTCGTGGTCATGGACGAATGGGATCGACTGGCCCGACCGGGGTTGCCGTGCGCTGACCTGATCGACCGGTTGATGTCGACCTGCCTTGACGGGCGTGATCTCGGACTACACCTTGTGACCGCCGGAGGGCCACTCCTCAGCGGCGCACGGGTCATGCGTGAGTCGCGCACGATTTGCCTCGGCGGGCTGGACAACGCTGTCCTGCTCCTCCACGGCATCCGGAGCCAAGACACCCCGACCCCGTGGCCCGCCGGGCGTGCTGTCGTGGCCGATGGTCGCCACCATCTCCAGTTCGCGTCCCACGGGGCGCCACCCGTCAACTCGGGCCCATGGCGTGATCGCCTGCCGCTGCCGATCGTCGACCTCCCTACACGGCTCACCCTCGAGGAGTTGGTTGAGCGCGCAGGCAGCGCCCACTCCTCCCCGGCCACCGGCGCTCTTCTGGGTTTGGGTCACGAAGGTCCGGTGCACTGGGACCCGCTGCAATGGGGACGGCACCTGCTGGTCGCAGGTCCCGGAGGTTCGGGGCGCACGACCCTCCTGTCCACGATCGCCGCGAGTCTCCGCACAACCGGACACCCGACGATCCTGATCTCACGAGGGCTGACCCCGAGGCAGGAACCAGCGACCCGCGGATGCTCGGATCTGTCATCGGCGCCGAGGCAGCAGGTCGTCCTTGCACCGGAGGACGATCAGGGTCTGCATGAAGCGCTGGCCGATCACCCGGGCGCTGCGATCCTCGTGGACGACCTCGACACGATGGGGGGCACCCCTGTCGATCTCGCATTGCCGGCGCTCATCGAAT
>Ga0208940_1004844_pt1 | contig 10347 bp, 10 predicted proteins | sample AD_JPNNA6_MetaG_FD_184445 | JGI IMG/M metagenome (GOLD analysis project Ga0208940, IMG submission 184445) | Active sludge microbial communities of municipal wastewater-treating anaerobic digesters from Japan - AD_JPNNA6_MetaG (SPAdes) (version 2) | ecosystem: Engineered > Bioreactor > Anaerobic... | reverse complement strand
CAATACTTAGAACTTATTCGAGCGAACTTACTTATTCAGCATCTGAACCAATAGGGAAAAATGATGTTTATGAATCTACAAAGCCGTCTCCGATTGTACCTAATTTTTACGCCATTTATAAAAAAGATAATTATGCCGTATTCGCAGGTGCAGGTCTAATAGCCGGCGGCGGCTCTGTCGATTATAAGGACGGAGTTCCGATGATGGTATTAAAAGGTTTATCAATACCACTACCTGATACTCTATTATATCAAAGCGGCAATCTTAAAGGTTCAAGCCTCTATTATTTCGGAAGTGCGGGCGGCTCATACGCGCTAAATGAAACTCTATCAGTTTCACTTACAGCGCGCTTTGTTTATGCTGAAAAAACTTTCAAAGGTGAGGCAAATTATGTTGCACCGGGACATGGTTACGCACCAATGACTCTTGAAGTTGATGCTGAAAAAACTGCAAAGGGGATCGGCGGAATAATCGGTGTGACTTACAAAAAAGATGCAATGATTCTTGCTGCCCGTTTTGAAACTCCGACCAGACTCAATTTTAAAACAAAGGTCAATGATGACAAATCATTCAATGACACTTTTGTAGACGGTTCGAAGCAGAGATATGATCTCCCTGCAATGATTGGTCTCGGCGGAAGCTATACAATCGACAAGCTCATGATATCTACAAGCTTCGACGGATTTCTTCTCGGACTTACAAACAAAGATGATGACGGATATTCAGAAGACTATTCTTCATTCGGATGGGAAATGTCTGCATCAGTAGAATACGCAGTTATTCCTGATTTTCTGAAAGTTTCTGCCGGATACATGTATGCGAATGTCGGTGCAAACTCCGACACTTATACTGATTTCGATTATTCGCTTGATTCTCATTCAGTCGGAATCGGCGGAAGAATCACTCCGGTCGCCAATCTTGATCTTGTTCTCGGAATAGGAAGAATTCATTATGTAACAGCTAATGGTCAAAAAACTCCAACCGGCGATATCACTTCAAAATACAAAAAAGACGTATGGAATTTTGCCTTCGGCGCAGAATACAGAATCTAATAAAAACTTCCTGAAAAACTCCCTCACGGAGTTTTTCAGGTTCTTCAACCATAAATCATAATCCGATCATCTGCAGATATCATTGCCTTCAGAATCAATCGCAACAATCAAAGGAAAATCCAGAACTTCAAGTTTATAAACAGCTTCCGCACCGAGTTCTTCAAATAAAACGGCTTCCGCTTTTATAATCTTTTTGGATATTAATGCACCAGCGCCTCCGACTGCCGCGAAATAAACCCCGGTGTGTTTTTTTATAGATTCAATTACCGGCTGACTGCGCTTTCCCTTTCCGATCATACCCAGAAAACCGAGTTTATCCATCAGATAAGGTACATAGGCGTCCATTCTGCCTGATGTTGTAGGCCCTGCGCTTCCGATAACTTTCCCAGGTTTTGCCGGAGTCGGCCCGCAATAATATATGACCGCGCCCGCAAAATCAATTCCGGCGAAAGAACCGCTTTGGACTAACTCAGTCAGCTTTTTATGAGCGGCATCTCTCGCGGTATAAATGACACCTGAGAGATGGACGATATCCCCGGCTTTGAGAGATTTAACAGCTTCAACAGACAGCGGAGTTGAAATTTTTTTTATCATATAATTACCGTTTGTTTTCTATGAATATGGCAGTTGATATTTACTGCTACTGGAAGCGAAGCAAGATGGCACGGCGCGTATTCGACATGAAGGTCAAATGCCGTCGTCTTTCCTCCGAATCCCTGAGGCCCTATTCCGGTTTCGTTTACGAGCATGAGCAGTTTTTCTTCGAGTGCTTTGTAGCGCGGGTCGGGATTGCGGCTCCCTATTTCACGAAGAAGCGCTTTCTTGGCAAGCAGAGCACATCCTTCAAAGTTTGAACCTATTCCGACACCGATAACAACGGGCGGGCACGGGTTTCCTCCGGCATTCTTTACCGTATCAACGACAAAATCAATCACGCCTTTTTCTCCGGCCGAAGGGCTCATCATTTTAAGCGCGCTCATGTTTTCAGCTCCGCCGCCCTTTGGAATAAAAGTGATTTCGAGCTTATCTCCGCTGACGGTTTCTGTATGAATTATCGGAGGAGTATTGTCGCGGGTGTTTTTTCTGTCATAAAGAGGATCATCAAGGCTTGACGCCCGCAAGAATCCTTTGGTATATCCCAGAGAAACGCCTTTCGCCACCGCGTCGGAAAGAAGCCCCCCCTTTATTTTTATTTCATCCCCAAGCTTTATAAAAAAAACAGCCAGACCGGTATCCTGACACAATGGAACCTTTTCTTCGAATGCGATTTTCTGATTTTCTATGCAGTCGGCAATTATCGACTTGGCCATTGCCGTTTCTTCCGCTTCAAGGGCTTTGTGATAGCAATCGGTGATTCCGTCAGCAAGGCTGACATTGGCGCTCAGACACAAAGATTCAATTTTTGAAACAATTTCATCAAAATTTATTTCGCGCATAATTCCTCTTGCAAAAAGAATGGGATATGCTAAAATATAGTCCAGAATTTTTTTGCAAGGATACCCATGGGCGGATACAGTTATAAAAATCTTTTAGACTATGTTCTCGAGCTCGAAGAAAACCCGGAATATATCGGAAAAATCGAAGAACAGTTCAGAGTCTTGATGAGCGATTATTTTTTCAAAGATGAAGCCCGCGAAAAACCTATTGCCCTTTTTTTAAAAACGATTGAAATTCCATCAGCTATTATGACCTGCTCTTCTCTTCTGAAAGTGTCTCCTGAGCAGATTAAAGCGCTTACAGAAAACGATTTGCCCGGCAATACCATTGCAGGTCAGATTATGATGTCGAAGCAGTACCTTAAAGTTTTTTACTCGAATCATCAGCCTGAATACAAAAAGCTTCCGCCGGATGTTCAGCTTGAGCTTCTTGATGAAGTAAAAGAAAAAAACGACGCAATCAGTTACGCGTTCATCAAAATGAACGATGACATAGAAGCTGACAAGAAGCGTAAAATCATCACTTTAGCCGCGCTTATAATCAGTAATATTCACAAGAAGACCGGCGTTCCTTACAATAAACTCTCCGAACCGGCAAACTCGATATTAAACGCAAGCATTTCAAACGGAAATACCATATTCACAGGAAAACCTCAGGACTTAACCGATCTCACCGACGACAGCAAAATTAAAAACCTCATAAAAACTTTCTTCGTAATTAAACAACACAAGGATCTCGTCACATATTCCGACTTCTTCAAATCTGAACTCAAACGCTATCAGAGAAGAGTAAAGGTGCGTTAAATCAATTTATGCCTTGACAAGTAAGCCATATAGAAAAATGTTAGCCGAAATTAACTTTTTTGATATATTAGTCTCAGAGGCTTTAAATATGACGAAACTTTCGGAAGCTCAGATCGGAAAACATAAAGTGGTATCAATCGAAGGCGGAGCCTCGGTTAAGGACAAGCTTCTCTGTCAGGGAGTTCTTCCCGGCAAAGAGATCGCCGTTATAACCAGAAAAAACAACGGTCCCTGCGTAATAGAAGTCGGTTTAACTAAAATAATTATCGGCGGCGGAATGGCTGACAAGATCATGGTTGAATAAATCACAGCGCCGTCATACAAGGCTGAAACTATATGAAAAAAATAGCCATAATCGGAAACCCCAACTGCGGAAAAACAACTATATTCAACGAACTGACCGGAGCCAGACAGATAATCGGCAACTGGCCGGGCGTAACGGTTGAAAGAAAAGAAGGCTTTTTAAACTTCGAAAACAATAAAATTCAGGTTATTGATCTTCCTGGCATTTATTCTTTATCCGCGAAATCCGATGATGAGAAAGTTTCCCTTGATTTTATTTTAAACGGCGGAACAGATCTTTTTCTTAACGTAATTGACGCATCCAACATTCAAAGAAACCTTTATCTGACAACACAGCTCATCGAAATGAATATTCCCATGATAATCGTAATGAACCGTCACGATATCGCGGTTAATCATAATCTTGCAATAAATACTGAAGAATTTTCCAAGCACCTGAAAATCCCGGTAATCGCCGTAAACTCTCACGACAAGGAAGATGTTTATAAACTCAAACAGCTGATATCAGTTCATGCGGAAAAACCCGACACGGCAAAAATCAAAATTGATTATCCGGATGAAATAGAGACCATTATATCCGAACTCGAAAAAGCTCTTGAATGCGGTCTCGACAGATGTTTTGAAAATAAAAGATGGGCAGCCATTAAACTTCTTGAAAAGGATTTTTACGCGCTTTCGCGCTCGGGATTCGACCAGAAAGAATATGACCATTTTCAGAAAAATATTCATGCGATAGAAAAACTTCATAAGGAAACAACCGATATAATTATTGCGGATTACCGCTTCGGATTCATCAAAGGTCTCTATGAACATGCCGTAAAAAGAAAATCAGATAAACGCCAGAGAACCGAAATCATAGACAAAGCCGCACTTTCGGGAATTTTCGGTCTTCCGATATTTCTTTTTATCATGTATCTGGTTTTTAAATTTACCATCGATATCGGTTCTTCTCTCATTTCTTTCTTCGACATCATTTCAGCAGCAATAATAACAAAGCCTCTTGAAATGCTTTCGGCATTTTTTTCTTTTCCGGATATTGTTCAGACAATTCTTGTTTCGGGTGTCGGAGTCGGAATTCAATCCGTAATGACATTTGTTCCGATAATTTTCTGCATGTTTTTATCTCTTTCCATACTCGAAGACTCCGGCTACATGGCACGCGCCGCATTTGTTATGGATAAGTTTATGCAGAAAATCGGTCTTCCGGGGAAATCATTTGTTCCGATGATCGTCGGTTTCAGCTGTTCAGTTCCGGCTGTAATGGCGAGCAGAACACTTGAAAGCAGAAAAGACCGTATAGTAACAATATTTCTGATTCCTCTTATGAGCTGCGGAGCAAGGCTTCCCGTATATGCACTTTTTGCCGCGGTATTTTTCCCTAAAAATGCCGCACTCGCCGTATTCTCGCTTTATGCCGTCGGAATTCTTTTTGCGGTTTTGACAGGATTTCTTTTTAAGAAGGCCGTTTACAAAAATGAAGTCTCGCACTTCGTAATGGAACTTCCGGTTTATAATTTTCCGCGGCCTAAACACATTCTCATTCATACATGGAACCGCCTCAAAGTATTTATGCTAAGCGCCGGAAAAGTAATCATTATCGGTTCTGTAATTCTTGCTGTTTTAAATTCCGCAGGACATGATTTCTCTTTCAGCAAGAACCGCAATGACGATTCACTGCTGACCTATATCGGCAAAAAAACTTCTGTTGTTCTAAAACCAATGGGAATAACCGAAGATAACTGGCCTGCAACCGTTGCAGTTTTTACCGGCATTTTTTCGAAAGAAGCCGTCATCGGAACTCTCAATTCTCTCTACAGTCAGATGAATGAAACTGAAGAAACCGCTTCAATTCCTGAAATGATAAAATCGGCATTTGCTTCAATTCCTGAATATTTTTCGCAGAAATCTGATGATGAAAGTTCCGCTCTCTATGCGGCAAAATCCAAGTTTTCAAACGGAAAACTTTCGGTTTACGCATATCTGCTTTTCATTCTGATATATTTTCCGTGCATCGCCACATTGGGAGCCATTGTCGGAGAAATTGGATGGAAAGGGGCAGCTTTATCTGTTTCGTATCTCACACTGCTCGCATGGTCTGTTTCATCGCTGTTCTACCAATTAACAGCCGGACATGATATTGTATTTATTTCAGCATCAGCTTCCATCATCTTATTGATAATAACAGCTTTCATTGCCGCCGGAAAAATTCTATCCGGAGAAAAGACACATGCTGACGGAAAAAATAAGAAACTATCTTAACACTCGTGATGCTGCCGGCATCACTGAAATTTCGCATGAAATAGGCGAAGACCCGGGCGCTGTTGAAATGGCGCTTGATATTCTTGCTGATAAAAAAATAGTCATCAAAAAATCTTTCAACTGTTCTTCATGTTCATCGAACTGCAATTCCAGGCAGAAATGCACAGCGTTCTACAGCATTAACAGAGACACCAAAAACAATTGACTTGCGGCATACCCTTATCTATTGTATCTCGGTCGGGACGAACCCGTCGGAGAAATTATGAAGACAATACCTTTTGTAAAAATGCACGGAATAGGAAACGATTATATTTTCATTGATGCAACCAAACAAATGCCGGATAATCCGTCAAAGCTTTCCAAACTTATCAGCGACAGACATTACGGCGCGGGTTCTGACGGTCTCATTCTGATTCTTCCATCCGATAAAGCCGATTTCAGAATGCGTATGTTCAACTCCGACGGAAGTGAAGCTGAAATGTGCGGTAACGGCATCCGCTGTTTTGCAAAATATGTATTCGACAACGGTCTAACTTCTTCTAAGGATTTGATCATCGAAACCAAAGCCGGAAACAAAGAAGTATTCCTTACTGTAAAAGATAATAAAGTTACAAGCGTTACCGTAGATATGGGGATGCCGATTCTCGAACGATCCCACATCCCCATGATCGGCGAACACGGAAGTGTCATCGACGAAACGATTGAGCTTGAAGATTCTGTTAAATTCAACATCACTGCAGTATCAATGGGAAACCCTCATGCAGTAATATTTGTTGAAGATCTAGATAATTTTCCGCTCGCCAAGTACGGTCAGATGATTGAAAATCATCCTCTTTTTCCTCACAAAACAAATGTCGAATTCGTCAAAGTAATTAACAAATCAAAAATAGAACAGAGAACCTGGGAACGCGGCGCCGGCGAAACTCTTGCCTGCGGAACAGGCGCTTCAGCTGCAGTGGTAGCATCTCATTTAAATGATAAAACTTCACGAAAAGCAACTGTCAAACTCAGAGGCGGAGATCTGAATATCGAATGGAACGACAAAAACGGACTGGTTTATATGACAGGTCCGGCGGTAGAAATATATAGAGGTGAATGGTCTCTGAATTAATATCTTGATTTCGTCTATATTATAATTTAGCATCAATCAGTCGTTTCATTTGCAGAAGCCATTGCTCAAATATTTTTTGCCGGGGGATTTTTGTGAATACTCGCAGAATTTGGGCATGGGTACTATTTTGCTCTCCATTTGCCATTCCGCTTACCGTTATGTCGGGATGGCTGACTCAAAACCTGATTCTTGCTTCATTTTTCGAAAATCTAAAAGCAATGTCTCCTGCAACAGCTCTTTTAAGTATCCTTTTGACCGCATCCTTTATTTTTTTAGAGTTTAAAAAGAAAACCGCATCACGAATTATATTAATACTTTCAATGCTTTTTCTTTTTCTTCTTTTCTCCAGCCGGATATTTAATTTACCGGAAAATATCGAGCTCATGATAATTCCTTCCTCTCTTCTCGAAAAAATAAGCGGAGTAAATACCGGAAAAATATCTTCACTAAGCTTCTGCATCCTTCTGCAAATTAATGCTATCAGCCTGTTTAATAGTTTTTCTAAAAATAGAATTATTGAAACGGTTTATCAAATATCATGTCTTTTCACGTTTTTTTCAGGATTTATGATTTTTACAGGTTACCTATACGAAAATCCTCTATTGTCAGGATTCGTTTCGTTTCCGACCGGCATAAACTTTTTGGTTCTCGGAATTATCTTCTTTTTTAATTCCGACAAATCGACAAAGCCGTTAAAATATTTTTTCGATAAATCAACCGCATCAAGAATTCTTTCAAACATTCTTCCGCTCTTGATCATCATGACTCTTCTTCAGGGAATCATCTTAAAGCTTAACAAAACTTTTGAATTTAATCAGAGCTATTTCAGTGCGGCAATGCTGATTTTAATAATACTTTTCGCGGTATCCTCCGCATTCAGCATTTCATCGGAAGTCGGCAGAAAAATTGACAGACTTATGGAAGAGCGCGAAAATGCAAAAAATGAATATATGAAAAGTGAAAAGAAATACCGCTCTCTTGTCGAATCTCTCCGCGAAGGAATTATTCTATTGGACGGTAATTCAAAAATAATCTACGCCAATCCGTGCATAATCAAACTTCTCGGAAAGGAATCTGATGATTCAATTACAGGAAACGAGTTTATAAATTTCATAATTGATAAAGATAATTCTGTTTCGGATTTCAGAAAAATCATTGAAACCGGTATGTTTTCAGTTTGCGAACTTCCGCTCAAATCCTTGCCAGGCAGTCAGATTTATTCAAGCATCACTGTAGTTCCGATGATAGACTCATACGATAAAATAACCGGAGCTCTGCTCGGAATCATGGATATAACCGACAAACGCAATACTGAAATCGAATTAAATAAAACGATTGAAGACAAAAATACTCTGTTAAAAGAACTCTATCACCGTACAAAAAACAACATGCAGATAATTTGTTCGATGATTAGACTTCACACAAACGGAGTTTCTGACAAATCATTAGCAAAAATACTAAAAGAACTTGAAAGCAGAATTCTTTCGATGGCACTTGTTCATCAAAAACTTTATGAATCAAACGATCTGTCGCAAATCGATTTGAAATCTTACATTAAAGATCTTTTCAGGTTCATTGAATGCTACGAAATCAATAAACCAAAAATACTAATTGATATTCAGGAAAGTATAATGCTTGATGTTGAAATGGCAGTTCCAATCGGACTTATTGTCTCGGAACTAATTATTGACTCACAAAAACATGCTTTTAAAAACACATCTAATCCATCAATATTATTCAAAAGCAGCTTCAAAAAAAGTGAGCTTATGATTGAATATTCCGACAACGGATGCGGATTGAGTGAGGATTTTTCTCTTGAAAAAAGCGGACAACTCGGTCTGAAAATGGCAAAAAATATCGCGGAAAACCAGCTCAAAGGAACATTCGAATTATCAAGCAAAAGCGGCTTTTTATGCCGCTTGTCATTTATTCCGTAATTAGTTTGCCGGAGTTTCTTCTTTTGGTGTTTCAGCAGAAGAAACAAATGTTTCCCATAGTTTTCTGTTTGGAATTCCGCTTTCTGCTATAATAACTTCTTTTACAGATGGAATGTTTTCAAGGATGGTCTGGCTTAGAGCTTTTCTGAAAGTTTCTTCTGAAGACGGAATAACTTCAATATCATTCTTTATAATTTCCGATCTCACATCGATAACACACTTGCCTTCATAAAACCAGATGCTTCTCACTTTGCCTGTCATCGGAACAGCAAGACGGGTATTTTCATAATTCGAACCTGCAAAAACGAAACTCACCAGTCTATATGCGTAGTCAGTATCGGATGAACCTTTATCAACAAGACGTTTTTCTTTTAAAATCGATTTGCCGTCCAGACCGGATACATACACATTAATTTCATCACGGGTATCTATCTGAGGTATTGACGGAACTAGATCAAAAGGACTTCTGTCTACGTGATAACAGATAAAAAGATAATCAAGCATTACAATAGAGAAAGCAAACAGGAGAATTTTTCTATTACGGCTGCGCGGATCACTGACGTTAAGATATTTATTATACAGATTAACAAAAGGAGAGCAAAGAAAATCAATCCATTGGTCGATTTTCTCGGAATTAAACGTATAAACTTTTTTTATTTTATTCATGAAGAATCCTTTGTTGCTAAATGTATTAAATGCCCGCTCTATTGCAGCAAAATTCAGACAACCGCTAATATTTTTGGCGACAATTAAATTGTCAAATAATAAATTGGCTGTATGGATCTCACGGGAATTCGCAATTATTGTATGAAAAAATCAGGGAGTACCGAAGATTTTCCTTTTGATTTTGATGTTCTTGCAATTAGATTAGCCGGCAAAATCTATCTTCTAACTGATATCAAAACAGCTCCTTTAAAAATAAATCTGAAATGCGATCCGGATAAGGCATTACATCTGCGGGAACATTATAAGGGCAAAATTTTACCGGGCTATCATATGAACAAAAAGCACTGGAATACCGTAATCATCGACGGCAGCATCCCGAAAAACGAAATCTATAAAATGATAGACGAATCCTACTCCCTTGTCTACAAGGGGCTTAACCGGAAACAACAGGAACAATTTAATTCTCAAAACAATACGGAGACTATATGAAAACCTATTTTCTGATTGCGGCGTTTGCAGTGCTTGCTTCGGTAATAATCTTAAACAGAAAACTTAATGAAAAAGCGAATCTTCTGATTTCCGATACCGAACGCGATGAAATCGTTAAGATATTTAATTCAATGCGAAAGGTAATGCTTTATCCGATAATAATCATTTTTCTTGCGTATTTTATTTCTCAGGGTTTCCTGAAACAATACATTATGATCATTAACTCGGCGACTATTGGTTTATTTCTTTTAACTGCTGGTCTTGCTTATCTATCTGCTGTTTTGAAAATA
>Ga0208940_1004833_pt1 | contig 10358 bp, 6 predicted proteins | sample AD_JPNNA6_MetaG_FD_184445 | JGI IMG/M metagenome (GOLD analysis project Ga0208940, IMG submission 184445) | Active sludge microbial communities of municipal wastewater-treating anaerobic digesters from Japan - AD_JPNNA6_MetaG (SPAdes) (version 2) | ecosystem: Engineered > Bioreactor > Anaerobic >... | reverse complement strand
GCAGTTATGTTGACATATCAGCCACAGATCTCAATTGCGTGGGATCGTGCTACGATTTTTTCAAAAACTCCACCCGAAGCCCTGTGGTCTCCTACTGTCAGGACAACTGGCTCGTGGTCTGCTGCGATGGCAACGACGACACCAAGGGCAAAGGGTTGGGGGAAGACCCCGCCCTGGCCGTAAAAAACCTTTACGATAACACGGGAAAGCTCTACGTGGGGAAAAAGCTGGAAGACATGAATTACCCCGTGCGCACCATGGTCATCGGCTTCGTGGATCCCGCCAAGGAGCCCACCCTGGCGGCCACCCTGAATAAGATGGCGGATTACGGCGATGACGGAAAACTAAATGACAGTGCCCAGGCGTACTTCGCCCGGGATACCTCCGAGCTCGTCCGGGCCTTCCAAGATGTGATCCTCCGGGTGCGTCAGGTGAGCGGATCCCCCTCGACCCCTGTGGTGAGCCCCCCCAGAATGGACCCTCAGGACGAAGGGGCGGCCTACGTGCCCACCTTCACCACCGAGCCCTCCGACCAGTGGCAGGGACATCTGTACAAGTTCGGGATGGATGCGGCGGGAAACTTGACGGGCAAGACAATCTGGGAGGCCGGAGCCAAGTTGCAGGCCCGTTCTTGGTCCGACCGCCGGGTTTATACCGCCAACTGGAGCGCCTCCCTTCCCCGGGACCCCGGGGGGAGCAATTTGGTGCGCTTTTCCGAAGGCAATGCGGCGTCCCTGGCCCCGGAGATCTGGTGTAACGTCGACGGAGCGGCGGATCTGGAGGGGAAGATCAAGCCCCTCATCCGATGGACCTTGGGGAAAAACGAGTTTGCCAAGCCCGGATCCCCCCCGGAGCGCTGGAAGCTCGCCGACATAAACCGTTCCGGCCTCTTTGTGGTGCGAAAACCCTGGGGGACCTACCCCGATGCGAGCTACTCCGCCTTTGCCTGGGCCCTCCGCAGCCGAGACGCCCGGGTTTACGTCCAGTCCAACGGAGGCATGCTTCACGCCTTCGAGGCCCGCAGCCGGGACGCCGACGGAAGGGCCCTGAACCACGGAGAGGAGCGCTGGGCCTTTATCCCCCCCCAGATCCTTGCGGGGCGGCGCATCTTGGGGACGAAGGTGTTGCTGGGATCGAACCCCTTGGACCCCAAAGGGGGGCTTTCGCCCTCTTGGATCACCGATGGGACTTCTGTGCCTCGCCATCTGCTGGACGGCCCCCTGGCGGTGAAGGACGTGCGCCTCAAGCTGGACGGAAAGTGGAGCTACCGCACCGTGCTCCTGGGGTGTCTGGGGTTCGGGGGCAAGGGGCTCTACGCCCTGGACATCACCAGCCCGGATACTCCTCGATTCCTCTGGGCGGTGGACAATGCCAACTACGAAAACTCCGGCCTCGCCACCGCCACCCCCCAGCCCCTGCACCAGGTGCTGTGGTGGAAGTCCCTCCTGGCCGAGGAGAAAGAAGATGGGGGAGGATCAGGGACAAGCGCCATGTTGCACGCCTTTACCCATCGCACCTACACCCGGGCGTCGAAGAAGGATCCAGTGATCGTCGATGTCTCCGCTAACCTGGAAGCCGCATCCCCCGACTTCTCTCTGGTGAGCGCCTACCGCCGTCTGGGCATGACCACCAGCGCGCCCTTCATCGGCCGGATACCCCTCGGAGAGGAGTATCCCTTCGTGGCGCTTTTCGGAGGGGGGCTCACGGGGGAGAAAAAGGGAGTGCCCACCACCGAGGGGCGGGGACTCTTTGTGGTGGATATCCAAAGCGGTCGGGTCCTCCGCCTGGTCTCCGAGGACCGATGGGGAACCCCTTTGGACATGGTATCTTCCCCCGTCTATCCCTACACTTCCCGTAGCGACGGCATATGGGAGGGAGTTTTCATCCCCGACGCCGCCGGGAACATTTTCAAGGCTTGGGGCAAAGGGCTCGTCTCCGTGGATCAAATTTTCCGCCTGGATCCCAATAAATCCGTGGCTATAAACCAAGGGCTGGGGGCGGGGATCATAAACGGAGAGATCTGGCTTTACGGGGGCACGGGTAATCCCGAGGGGGTTTGGAACAGGGACTACAACGCCAAAAACTACATTTTTGGCGTCAACGCAGGGGGATTCGAAGCTGCCCCCCTCAAAAAGGACCTCTCCCACCTTCAAAAGCTCTCTTCCAAGGACGTGGGGAGTACCTCTTCCGACCCCGATGGGTGGTACTTCGACCTGACGCCGGGAGAGTATCTCTCCGCCGCTCCGGCCTTTACTCACCGCTCCGCCGGAAGCTTCGTGGCCCTGGCCACCTTTTGTCCAACCCTGGACCGGTGCGGCACGGGGGGGATAGGCCGGCTATACATCGTAAACGCCAAAAGCGGTCGAGGGGCCTGGAACTCCAACGGCAAAAAAGTGGTGGAGATCTCCGGCATGAAGATCAGCAGTGTGAGCTTCTCCGGGAGCAAGCTCTACCTCACGGGCATCTTCTCCGCCACGGGGACAAACATGGGGGATGGCGACATAAAAGGGCTCACGAAAAATGAAGGTATAGCGGTGATGGACATCCCTTCCGGCATGGGAGCCGGGGATGATTCAGACAGCTCACAGGAAGTGTTGTACTGGAGGGATTGACCGTGACAAAAAAAGGCGTGTGGAATGGAATTTTGTTGATAATGGTCTTGTGGGGCACCATGATGACTCCTCTGCCGGGGGAGGGGGTGGTCTCTCCCTCTGAAGTGGAAGTGCTTCTGGTGGACCTTATCCTCGTCCCCCCGGAGATCGTGGGCATGAGGGACATGAAACATGAAAGATTTTCCTGGGATAGGAACCTCACCGTTTTTCTGGACCACGAGGGCCAAAAGATGGATGCCGAAGCCTTTCTGCGGCGTTATGACCGCCAGGTGGTAGTACTGGTGCGATCTCCCTCCGGAGAGATCACCGAAGCCTACCCTAAAGGGATAAAAGCTGGGGGAGGGCAGGAATCGCCCTAATCTCCTAGGGGACTTCTTCGTAAAGGGCTGGACCTTCGGGGCTGGGACGTGGGGACACGGCAAAAGAAAGAGAGGGGCTCGGGCGGTGGATCCATCGCCCGAGCCCCCTTGTTTACTCGCCTATAACGGTCGTGGTCCCTTTAGACCTTATGCCGCTTGAAGTAGTGGGTATGCAACAGGTGGTGGGACTTTTCCCCCAGGGGCTTACCCAAGAACTCCTCGTAGAGCCGGACGATCTCGGGGTTCTCGTGGGACTTACGCAGGGGCTTGGCGGCGTCCTCCCGATAGATGGCCTCGGCGCGCTTCCGCACGATGTTCATGTTCCCGTGGTGGTAGGGCTGGCCGCCGCCTCCCACGCAACCCCCGGGGCAGGCCATGATCTCGATGGCGTGGAAGGGCTCCACCTCGCCCTTGCGGATGCTTTCCAGCAGGTGGCGGGCGTTGCCCAGGCCGTGGGCGATGCCAATGCGCAGTTCTAGGTCTCCCACCTTGACGCGGGCCTCCCGGCATCCGTCAAAGCCGCGAAGGGCGAGGAAATCCACCGAATCCAGGGGTTTTTTCGTGTAGATCTCCACCGCCGTACGGGTGGCGGCTTCGATGACGCCCCCCGTGGTGCCGAAGATGACCCCCGCCCCTGTGGATTCTCCCATGGGGCCATCGAAGTCCTCGTCGGGCAAGTTTACGAAGTCAATATTGGCCCGTTTGATCATGTGGGCGAGCTCCCGGGTAGAGATGGAAAGATCCACATCGGGATTGCCGTTCACGAAGAACTCGGGGCGGGAGCACTCGTACTTCTTCGCCAGGCAAGGCATCACCGAGACCACCACCATCTTTTCCCGGGGAATGCCCAGTTTACCCGCAAAATAGGTCTTGGCTATGGCGCCAAACATCTGCTGGGGGGACTTGGCGGTGGAGGGAACGTCCAGCATGTCCTGGAACTTGTGTTCGAAGAACTTCACCCAGGCGGGGCAGCAGGAGGTGAGGATGGGAAGACGTACGGAGGTGTCCCCCTCCAGGAAGCGGGTGAGGCGGTCCAGTAGCTCGCTTCCCTCTTCCATGATGGTGAGGTCGGCGGCGAAGTCCGTGTCGAAAACGTGGTCAAATCCCATGGCCCGCAGGGCGGCAACCATCTTGCCGGTGACCAGGGTCCCCGGAGGCATGCCAAAGGCCTCGCCCAGGGCGGCCCGCACCGCAGGAGCGGTCTGGACGACGACGACCTTGTCGGGGTCCGCCAGAGCTTCAAAAACCTTCCAGGAGTAATCCCTTTCCACCAGGGCCCCCGTGGGGCACACGGCGGTGCACTGGCCGCAGAAAGTGCACACCGATTCCTCCAGGGGCATTTCGAAAGCGGGGGCTACCACGGATTTAAATCCCCGGTTGATCCCGGAGAGGGCCCCCACGGTCTGGACTTCGTTGCACATGGTCTCGCAGCGGCGGCACATGACGCATTTGTCCATATCCCGCTCGATGGCGGCGGAACGGTCGTGGGCGTAGGTGGACTGATCGCCTCCTTCGAAGCGGCTTTCCCGCAGACAGAAGCGCTCCGCCAGCTCCTGTAGCTCGCAGGAACCGCTCTTGGCGCAGGTGAGACACTCTTTGGGATGATCGGAGAGCAGGAGCTCCATGACCATCTTCCGGGCGTTCATGACCCGGATGGTGTTGGTGCGCACCTCCATGCCCTCGACCACCGGCGTGGCGCAGGCGGGGGCCAAGTTACGCCTCCCCTTGACTTCCACCACACAGATGCGACAGGAGGCGGCCTTGTTCACCATGCCCGTGCCGTGGAGGTGGAGGTGACACAGGGTGGGAATGTCGATGCCGAGGGCCCGGGCAGCGGTGAGGATGGTGCTGCCTTCGGGGACCTTTACGTACTTTCCGTCGATATTCAGGCTAATCATCTGGATCGCACCCCCGCACTCACTGCTTGGAAATGGCATCGAACTTGCAGACGCCGATGCAGGCGCCGCACTTGATGCACTTTTCCTGGTCGATGACATGAATTTCGCGTGCCTTCCCCGAGATGGCTCCTGCGGGGCAGACCTTGGCGCACATGGTGCACCCCTTGCACTTTTCGGGGTCGATGACGATCTGAACTAGATCCTTGCACATCCCGGCGGGGCAACGCTTATCCCGCACGTGGGCCACGTACTCGTCCCAGAAGTGTTCCAGCGTGGAGAGCACGGGGTTAGGAGCCGTCTGACCCAGGCCGCAGAGGGAGGTGTCTTTGATCATCTTCCCCAGGTCCCTCAAGAGGGCGAGGTCCTCTTCTGTGCCCCGGCCTTGACAAATTTTCGTGAGTATTTCATGGAGCCTCTTGTTACCCACCCGGCAGGGGGTGCACTTGCCGCAGGACTCTTCTACGGTGAACTCCAGGTAGAATCGGGCCAGGGAGACCATGCAGTTATCCTCGTCGATGACGATCATGCCCCCCGAGCCCATCATGGACCCCGCCGCCACTAGGTTGTCAAAGTCGATGGGAGTGTCCAGGTGCTTGGTGGTAAGACACCCTCCCGAAGGACCTCCGGTCTGAACGGCCTTGAACGCCTTGCCGTCCCGGATGCCGCCGCCGATGTCGAAGATCACTTCCCGGAGGGTGGTGCCCATGGGAACCTCGACCAACCCCACGTTGTTCACCTTTCCGGCCAGGGCAAAGACCTTGGTCCCCTTCGATTTCTCCGTGCCGATCTTGGAGAACCACTCGGCCCCCTTCTGGTAGATCACGGGGACACAAGCAAAGGTCTCCACGTTGTTCACGTTGGACGGCTTGCCCCAGAAGCCCGATTCGGCGGGGAAGGGGGGCTTGCTGGTGGGCTCGCCCCGTTCTCCTTCCAGCGAGCGAATGAGTCCTGTTTCTTCGCCACAGACGAAGGCCCCCGCCCCATAGCGCAGTTCGATGTCGAAGCTGAAATCCGACCCCAGGATGTGGTCTCCCAGGAGTCCCATCTCTCGGGCGTCGTCGATGGCCTTGTGGAGGCGCTGCACGGCCAGGGGGTATTCGGCGCGGATGTAGACCATGCCTTTGGTGGCGTTAATGGCGTATCCGCAGATGATCATGGCTTCGATGACGGAGTGGGGATCTCCCTCCAGGATGGAGCGGTCCATGAAGGCCCCCGGGTCCCCTTCGTCGGCGTTGCAAATGACGTACTTCTGGTCGGCGGAGAACTTGCTGGCAAACTCCCACTTGAGGCCGGTGGGGAAGCCGCCGCCCCCGCGCCCCCGAAGGCCAGACTTTTTCATCACGTCGACGGCCTGGGCGGGGGTCATGGTGGAAAGGACGGTCCCTAAGGCCTGATAGCCGTCCCGGGCGATGTACTCGCCGATGTTTTCCGGGTCGACAAAGCCGCAGTTGCGGAGGGCGATGCGCATCTGTTTTTTGTAAAAGTCCATATGCTTGGAGTCGGAGACCCGGTTATTCGTTTCGGGGTCCACGTACAGGAGGCGCTCCACTTTGCGCCCCTTGACGATGTGCTCCGCCACGATCTCGCCCGCGTCCTCCGGCGTGACCTGGACGTAGAACGTATTATCCGGAGCTACTTTGACGATGGGGCCCTTTTCGCAAAATCCGAAACATCCCGAAAGGACCACCGCCACGTCGTTTTCGAGGCCCTGATCCTTCAAGGCGGCGCGAAGCGCCGCGACGATCTCATTGCTGCGGGCGGAAACGCACCCCGTGCCGCCGCACACGAGAAGTTGCATCTTCATATCGGCCATGGATTCCAAACGCTCCTTTCCCTACGGAGGCGGCGCTATTCGTGAATGGTGCGGTACGCTGCGGGAATGAAGCCGTCCACCAATTCGCCCCGCTCAATGAACTTGTCAAAAATCTCTCGGATGCGATCCGCACCCTTGACGTTGCCAAAGGTCACCGGTTCTTCGCCAGGGCGGACGATGACGATGGTGGGTTCCGAGTGGCAGTACCCCATGCAACCGGACTGGGTGAAGACGATGTTCTCCATATGGCGACGACGGGCCTCTTCCATCATGTCTGCCATGGTTTCCCGGGCCCCCGAGGCAATGCCGCAGGTGGCCATGCTCACCTTGACTTCGACAAGCTTCTCGATGTTCTGCCCCTTTTCCCGCAGGGCCGTGGCGTTTTGCATCTGCTCACGAAGTTTTTTAAGCTCTTCCAAAGATCCGATCTTGCTAGCCATGGCACACCTCCGCTTTGGATGGGTCTTCGACGTCGTGCCGGTATTCATCCAGGATGCCCGGGATGTCAGAAGCCTTTACCCGACCGTAGACCTTGCCGTTGATGATGATGACGGGGGCCAGGCCACAGGCTCCCACGCATCGCAGGGTGTCGATGGAAAAACGGCCGTCCGGCGTCACCTGTCCCGCCTTGATATGTAGCTCTTTTTCCAGCTCAGCCACGATGTCTTCGGCCCCCCGCACGTAGCAGGCCGTGCCCAGGCAGCAGTTAATGGCATACTTTCCTTTAGGCTGCATGGTAAAAAACGAATAAAACGACACCACGCCGTAGACCTTGGCCACGGAGAGGTCCATCTTATCTGCCACAAACTCCTGCACTTCCCGGGGAAGATATCCGAAAATTCCCTGGGCCTTGTGGAGCACGGTCACCAACTCTCCCTTTTTATCCGGGAGGGCGTTGATGAAAGACTCCAATTCCGAGAAACGTTTGTCCGTTCCACTGCAGCAACCCGTCATTTCCAAGCCTCCTTAATCAAATCTGAAGCATTTCCCCGGAGACCTCCCGCCACACCGCACCCCCGGCATCTTTCCTTCGGAAGCCCCGGGGTCTTGAATCCGCAAGACCAGTTCTTTAAGCCCTGAGGAGAAAGTGATTCTCTTCACGGAGCAGATTCCCCCGCACTCTACCGGGAGAAGGGGCCTTTGTCAAGTATGTAATATATCACTGTTATTTTAGCTTGTTTTTGCTTCTTTCGTCCTCGGAACCCGGGGCGTTACCCTTGCCCGAACAAGCCCAGAGCGCTGGATCTGGGGGACGCCCTCGGGCATCTGGCCTTTCTCTCCGGGGCGCCTCGCCATTTCACTCTCGCTACTCTCGCTCCCTCCGCTCCCTAAGCCAAGCCGCCAGCTGCGACGAAGTGTTAAGATTTCTAAACGAGGCTCGATATCCTGGGATAACCGACAAGTCCTCTTCCTCCACCACGGCGGCGGCGATCTCCGGGAATCCGTCGCCGATCTTCCGTCTTCCCTGGGCAAGAAGCCCCTGAAAAACCTCTCGACACGGGGAGCGATAAAAGGCATGCAATGGTTCCAGATAACCGCCGATACGCGCCAACACTGCCTCATATTCCCGCCAAGGGGCTTCGAGGTGAAGACGCCGGAGCCATAGGATTCGGGCCACCGCCTCGTGTACGTCGGGCATGTCGCATCCCAGGGCAAAGATCCAGTCGTATTGGGCTGCTTCCATACCCCTGACGAGCCCCGCCAGAGGCCCCAAACCCCCGTGCCGGTCCTGGACGACGCGAACGGCCTCGCGGCGATGGAGCTTTTCCAGGAGCTCTTCCGCCGCGCGCTCCTCTCCCGGAGAGACCACCAGGAGCATCTCGGCCATCCACCCCGAAAGGCGCCGCAGGAGCACCTCCAAGACCGCCTGTCCTTCGACGTGGAGAAAAAGCTTGTTTCCCCCAATCCTCTTTCCCCTGCCTCCGGCCAATATCACGGCGGACACGGGCAGGATGTGTCGAGAGTTGTCCACCAATCCATTCTCCCTTCATGACGAAAACTCTCCGGGGGGAGTTTGCTTGCCCTTCGCCCGTCGCCTCGTAGTATACGTCATCCGAAAAAAAAGCGAAGCACCCATCGCTCCGGAGGGGTGCTTCGCCTGAGTTTCCTTGGAGCCGCCTAAGAGTAGGGATCAGGAGGCTTTTTCCACCCGAACGGCGCTGATCTTGTACGCCGGAGTCTCCGAAGTCGGATCGATGGCGGCGGCGGTGAGGGCGTTAGCAGGGGTCTCGCCGAAGTGGAACGGCACAAAGACCATCATGGGGGGAACCCGGTCGGTGATCTTGGCCTTTCCCTCCACCGTGCCTCGGCGGGAAGTCACCCTCAGGAGGTCTCCGGGACACACCGCCAGGGACGAGGCGTCTTCGGGGTTGATCTCGATGAATAGTTCCGAGATGAACTCCCCGGGAGCGCTGCGCCGAGTCATGCTCATGGTGTGATAGTGGTAGAGCAAGCGTCCCGTGCTAGCCAGGAAGGGATAGGCTTCGTCGGGCCATTCATGGGGGGCTTGCCACTCGCACGGCGTGAAAAATCCCTTGCCGTTAGGGCGGGCAAATTTGGCCCCGTGGAGAATCGGGGTGCCGGGGTGATCCGGCGCGGGGCAGGGCCACGAGATGGGGGTCTCCTCGATGCGGGCGTAGCTGATGCCCGCATAGCTGGGCACAAACCGGGCGACATCGTCAAAGATCTCCGAGGGAGAAGAAAAGTCCCAAGGGGCTCCGCAGCGTTTTCCCAGCTCCAGGAGGATTTCCCAATCCGCCTTCGCCTGCCCCGGAGCCCGGACGGCCTGACGAACCCTCTGGACCGCCCGCATGGTGTTGGTGAACGTGCCGTCTTTTTCCGCCCAACAGGCGGCGGGAAGGACCACATCGGCCAATTGGGCCGTCTCAGTGAGAAAGATGTCTTGTACCACGAGAAAATCCAGGTTCTCCAAGGACCGGCGCACGTGATTTGAATCGGCGTCGCTCACCATGGGATTTTCTCCCATGATGTAAAGACCTTTTATATCTCCGCAGCCAGCGGCTTCAAGCATCTTGACGACGGTGAGTCCCTTGCCTTGAGGCAGGTCAACGTTCCATAGTTTTTTTACCTTTTCTCTCACGGCGGGGTCACCCACTTTGCCATATCCGGGTACGGTGGCGGGGAGGCACCCCATGTCGCAGGCCCCTTGAACGTTGTTCTGCCCCCGGAGGGGATTGACCCCCGTGCCGGGGCGCCCCAGCATGCCGCAAAGCATGGCGAGGTTCGCAATGGACCGGACGTTATCCGTTCCCGTGGTGTGCTGGGTGATGCCCATGGTGTAAAATATGGCACTGTTGGGCCCCATGGCATAGAGCCGCGCCGCCTCTTCTATGTCCTGGGGGGCGATGCCCGTGATCTCGCTAACCCGCTGGGGGTCGTAGGAGGATACCAGGGCCCGAAGGGCCTCGAAGTTCTCCGTGCGCTCCTCCACGAAGGCCTTGTCGTAGAGCTCTTCTCGGATGATGACGTGCATCAAGCCGTTGAGCAGGGCAACGTCGCTACCGCTCCGATGTCTGAGGTGTTTGGTGGCATACCGGGCCAACTCGATGCGTCGAGGGTCACACACCAGCAACGTTTTACCCTGTTGGGCGTTTTCTTTTATCCAGGACCCGATCACGGGGTGGGCTTCCGTGGTGTTGGATCCGATGACGAGCAT
>Ga0208940_1004822_pt1 | contig 10377 bp, 12 predicted proteins | sample AD_JPNNA6_MetaG_FD_184445 | JGI IMG/M metagenome (GOLD analysis project Ga0208940, IMG submission 184445) | Active sludge microbial communities of municipal wastewater-treating anaerobic digesters from Japan - AD_JPNNA6_MetaG (SPAdes) (version 2) | ecosystem: Engineered > Bioreactor > Anaerobic... | reverse complement strand
CTAACAAGAGTATGGCACTTAATTTTAACTTTTTGTGTCGCATTTTTGACCTCCTTTTTGATTTGTTAATACTCATTTTATTTATCTGTTTTTGATACTGCTCATGCTGTTGCTGGGTTTTCTCCACTGAATGCTAACGTTCCCGCTGTAAGGCCAGTGCGGATTTCATGTTCTTTCGTTGTCCAGCCACCTGCAAGTTTGAAAAAAGCAGGAAGCTGTTTTTGTCCGACGTAAGCCCGCATTGGTTTTACAGCGTGTTGTGTTTTCGTGCTTTAACTATATTCTAATTGAAAGAGAGAGTTTTGAGTAATTATTTTTAGTTCCTCAATTTCCTTGAATAATGAATTAAATCCGATGTTATTATTTCCTTTAAAAATATTCTTTTGTTGTTCGAGTTCATCAAAAAGATTCCTGACTGCAAGGTCAGCTTTATCGGAGAACTTATTTCCTTTTTTACCTATATCATTTGGCATTTCAAGATGTTCAACAAATAATTTAATGTCATAAAGTCTGGCTTTAAAAATACTGGATATTTGACCATAAAAATAAGCACGATGTTTTAAAATTGCACTTTCATCTGTCTCAATGTTTGAATTTTCAGAAACTTTTTTGTCAAATTCTTCTTTTATTTTAACCACCTTGTTTTCATAATCTTTTTGCTGGATTGCATTCCATTCTTGTTTTACTTTTAGTGTTTCTATAGTTTCCATATTAATTAGTTTAGTTGTCTTGTGAATTTTTTTCAACCCAATCTTTAGATTTCTTAACGCCAATAAACAATAAAGATATTAGGTAAATGCCAGGAAAAACTAAAGCTAAAAAACCAATTCCCCAGTAAAAAGCATATTCAAAAGCATATTCTACATTGCGATGAATTATACGACCATATTCAATTGTAATTTCAATTCTTTCAATTATTGTTTTTTGCTTTATGTTTCCTTTATTAATCTCATCATTAAATTTTAGGTAATTTTTGTCGTAAGACCACCAGCCATTTTTCTTATCATGATATTTTATCTTCTCAGAATATGTTTTTTTAACAGGATTACCTTTTAAATCTTCATACTCATAATGACCAAATGCTATAATTTGTTGGTCGTAATCGTAGATGCTTTGATTGTAAGTATATCTACTTTGATACGTCCAATCGCTATACATTTCTCCTTTTTCTGAACGACCATCATCAAAATTGAAAAACCAATATGAATTTGATAAGTCAAAATCTAAACCAGTTAGTTTAGCCACTTTTACATATTCGTCATCGTCTTTGGTTTCATAATCATCTTTTGATTGAACATTGGTAATTACACGTTTTGCTTTTGCATCATTTTCATATTCAAAATAATATGGTAAAAATTTAAATCCATTATAAACTGCAAATGATATTAAAAAAGCCAAAACGCCAATTAGCAAAGAGAATTTAAAAAACTTCATAGTTCTTTTAATTTCTTTCGCTGTTTTCTTCTTTGTTATTTCAGCTTTTATTTTCTGCTTTTCTAATTTTTCTTTTTTTAAGTTGTCTTCAAATTGCAGAGGTTCTATCGTTTTAAGTACAACTTCAGGCTCTTTTGCTTTTGGGATTGGAGGAGGTGTAGCAATAAATATATGCTTTAGCTCTTCAATAGATTCTGCTTCTATCCAATTTTCGAGACCATCTTTCCAGACTAATGAATCTTTTTTGATTTTCAAGTTTTGTAGTTCCTCAATGGAGTATGGTCCTGCTTGTTCATTGTCAACTACTATAAAATATATTTTTTCCATAGGTTAAAGTTTTTTTTGCATGAAACACAACGAACAGCGGTATGTTTTTGTTGCCGATTTCGGAGCACGTCACTGTCAAACCACGATGAAGTTTGAAGCGAGCTACAACCGTTGATTTCAGCACTATTTCGGCAATAAAACATACCGCATGTTATGGGCTGGTTTTCCTTCTTTTTCTTGATTATATTTTCAAAAAGTAAGGATATTATAGGAAAGCAGCAGCTCCGCCTAAAATAGTTCCAAACACAGTTAGCAGTAAAATAATTCCTATTAAAGAAATCACTAAACCTGCAATCGCTAATCCTTTTGGTTGTTTAAATACGCCAACAAAGGATAATATCAAACCTAGTAACCAAATTATCCAACCTAAAACTGGAACCCAGCCTAAAAATACCGCTATTAAAGCAAGTACGAAACCAGCAGTTCCAACACCATTTGATTTCTTTTCCGTTTGATTAATAATTACTGTTTGTCCTGCCTGATTTGAGGAGTTTTGATTTTCGTTTGTCATAATAATGAGATTTAAATTTTCCTACTCGTATGGCTTTTCGGTATCGCCCCGTTTTTTTAATGGTAGCTGGTCTCCACTTATTATAATTTGTCGTTTGTTTCTGGAAACTTAATTCTAATTTCAGTTTTCACGAACTGTCAAACATCAATGTTGGCTGTTCTTTTATCTGTGTCATTTCGCTGTATCGTTTCTTAAACTTGCCCATAACGGATAGCGGTATGTTTTTGTTGCCGATTTCGGAGCACGATACTGTCAAACCGAGATGAAGTTTGAAGCGAGCCATAAACCTTGATTTCAGCACTATTTCGGCAATAAAACATACCGCATGTTACAAGCTGGCCTTCTTTCTTGTCAAGCGACATACCGTTATAATAATCAATTTGTTCTCTCATTCCGCTTTTGTCTGCCGGGTTGTGCGTATGCAGAGTTTTATTTTTTAAAAGTAGGAAGATTTTTTGTTTTTCTTTCCGGCTGAGCAAAGCAAGCTCTTTTGCAAACTTTGGTTTGTGAGTATGCATTGTATGGTTTGCAAATGTGCTTGCTTTACGTCTAGCATTATTTAATTAAATTTTCCTGTTATCTGTGAAATTTCAAATTTTCCGTTTATTTCTTGAACTTCGATTTTTCCATGTAAAATATCAAAGAAGAAGTTTCTAATTTTCTCCATTGTCAAAGTTGCTGGTTGTCCTTTCGCATCTACTCCCAAATCATAGGTTTTAAGCAATTGAGTACCCAAACTTGCAGCAGTTAATAAAAAGTGGTTTTGGAACTTATCCATATCCAACAAATCTGCTGCTAATACTTTTCCAACTACCGTGTAACTTCTGAGTGTTTTCTGTGTTTCCTCGTTTGTTAAAGTAGTTTTAACTTCATCTGCGTCAATGTTCATTTCTATTTTTCCTGAATTTGCTGCTTGTGGCAAACCTTTGTACAAAGAACCTAAATCAGCCAAACTTAAATTGTAGAATTTTGTACCTGGAACTACAAGTATTTTTTCAATAGAAAAAGCACTTGGTAAAAGCAAACTTACCATTTGAGCTGCTTTAATAGATGGTGTGTTAAATGTGCCGACAATTGAATTTGTTAAATCAATTGTTTGAGTAGCAAAAACGCCACCAATTACAACACTGTTCTCAAGTATTATTTCATCTGCATAAATGCTACCAGCAACAAAAGCATTATACAAAGTTACACTCTTTGCATTTATGTCACTATGAAACATAACATTGCAGTTTTGAGCCCTTGAAACTATTGAATTGGCTGAACCTACGCTTTTTTTGAAGGTAACATTACCTTTTGCTTCACTATTTACGTACAGTTCAAGCTGTGTAAATACTGCTCCATGAATTTCTGAATCTCCTTGCTGAATCTCTAACTTATGTGCATATACAGGTCCCTCAATAACGGCGTTACCCTGTATTGTAATAGTTCTATTTAACTCAGCAATTTTTTCAGGAAGTATAGAACCTTTAACCAAATTGTCCTTAAGCTGGATATTGGTTTCATTGAATCGAATTTCTTTTAACTCTTTCATTGTTATTTTGTTTTTAAAGATTTTGAACACTTATTGTTTGAATTGAACCGAGATTGGCAATCTTTTGAATCATTTCCTTTACTCTTACCGAATGTTGGTCGGCAGTAGAATATGATTTATTTAATTCCGAATTAAAGTACAATTTGAGATTGTCTGTATAATCTTTTGAGATTGCACACCATAAATTTGATGATCCAGTAAATTGCTCAATTAGTTCATTTTTTGTTTGGTTTTCCTGCAAAGCAGAAATGAATGACGGAGTATGTAATGCTTTTGTAATTTGATTTTTATCCGCTTTTGTTTCTACAAAACACACAGGCGAATAATGAGAAGATTCCATACTTTCATTCAACATACTTTGCTGAACGGTATTGTTTAACTTTTTCTGTTGCCACAAAAATACTTTAGCTTTATTCAATGTATCTAAAGCACGTTTTTTAGCAATTGAGGCACTTATTTTTGAATGTAATTCGCTACTCTCTTTACCAAAAATTGCAACAGTGTTAACTAAGTCATTGTTGGTTGTTCTGATACTTAGATTATCTAATTCCTTTTTGAAAACGAAAGTAGGTTTATCAAGTTCAAAAATTCGGTTAGATAGCTCATTGTTTAGGTCATCAAAAATTTTAATGTATCTACTTGAGATACGCATAAAATCACCTTCCATCTGCCTCTTTTTGTCAACAACGGCTTTTGACAACTCTCTCAAGTGCATTAATTGAGATTCAATTCCTTGCGTTAACTCAGCGATTTGTTGACTAATTTCTGAACGTATATATCCAAAAAATCCATCTACTATTGTTTTTCCAACCTTTTGGGCGTTTTTGTCAATTGAAGCAATTTGAGCAGCTTCGGTTGCAACTACTGCACCAGTAAGTAGATTTACATTGGTATTACAATTCTCTACGCTATCGTCAAATGGCTTTGTATCAACATAGATATTAACGTCTACAGGCACATTTTCAACATAATCCACAGTAACAGATTTACTACCACCACTCTCAGATTTTGGATAGTGCACAGTTACGGTCTTTGACCCTCTAACTGTTATTGTTTCATGATATTTCCTTGTATAGCTCATCTCTTTAACATTTAAATGGTTTGATAATTATTAGATTGGAATAACTTCATAGCCATATCCTTTACTCGTTGCGACTTTGAGGAAGATGATACCAATTTGCTGAATTCACTTTGGACTTCTGCGTTAGGAGTAGATTTGGCTTGCCATTCAATTTGATTAAGTTCTGCAAAGGCAGTATTTTTAATCGCTGACTTTGAAATATTATCCAACTCAATATCTGAAACAGAAATTTCAACGCCTGCATCAGTTTTATCTCTGTTGCATTCACAAATTAAAATTGGAATGTAAAGGGTTGCCGTTTCAGTATATCTGCCATCATTTATTAGTATTTTATCTGTAAGTTTTTTTTGCGTATTCATTTCAAAAAGAAAACTACGCATTGAATTAATTACATTTAGTCCACGGTATTTTACATTTGAAGCGAGAATTTTTTGACTAGCAGTCAAGGATTCTAATTGAGCAATTGGAATGGTTGCGGTAAGATATTTTGTCCTATTATAAATTTTATCAACCTCTTTAACGGCAAAATCAATAGTTGGCTTGTCAAGTTCAAAAACTCTCTGTTTCAAATTTGAGTTTAATCCATTAAAAAGCTTGATATACCTGCTGGCTATCATGTTGTAATCCTTTTGCATCCGGTTTTTAATGCTGAGTAATGCATTTTTTTGTTGCACCAATTGCATAAGATGAGAATCAACCTCGCTTTGTAATTTTGCCATTTTCTGCGAGATTTGAGAGCGAATCAAAGAATAAAATCCTTTGTTTACATTATTGCAAACATGGTCTGCTGCTTTTTCTTCAGCAATTATAACTGCTGTTTGCATAGCGACAACGGCACCGGTAGTGGCGTTCACATGACGTGAAACACTACGCATTTCTTCTGCCATTGGCTTTGTGTCTACTGTATAATTAAATGTTGCCATAATTCTTTAAGTTTAAATGATTAATTCTTTTTATTTTCCTCTTCATCTTCCTCTACATCTTCCTCTTCATCTTCAATATCTTCATTCTCACTTTCAGAATCATCGCTTTCATCTTCATCATTTTCATCAGATGCATCAATGTTCTCATCTTCTTCATTTGATTCAGAATCTTCGTCAGCATCATGATTTTCTTCCAACTCAGCATCTGAATCATCAATTTCATCATTTTGATTTTTTAGCATATTATCATCTGATTCAATATTATTCTCAATATCAGATTCAATATTGGTGCTTTCAATTTCATCATTTTCTGCTGAAATAGGTTGCTCAATCACCAAATCATCTTCAAGTTCTCTTAATGTATTTTTTGCAATATTTGGCAGATTCAAAGAAATGTGCTCGAAAGTAATATCTTCCACACTCGGAGTTGGAGGCAAATCAGATATTTTTGCAAATAATGGATTTACTGTAATCAAAGGTTTCCTTCGTGCGTCAAAATCATGTACTTCATCCGCAGCAACAGCAATTTCTTTTGATATTCCATCGCGTAGTAATGCATCGTAATAATCAATGTGTTCAAACTTTCGGGCCTTCAGATCAATATCTTCTTTCAATCGTTCCATGTAGTTTTCAAAGTCAAGCTGAACATTTTGGAATTCTTTTGATTGAAGTTCAAAGGCTGCAAATACTTCTGCTGAGTTTTCTGTTGCTGTTACAACAGTTGAATCTAAAGACCCTCCAGATTGAGCCATACTGTCCTCGGTTTTCTTTAGTGAAGTTAAAGTATTGTATGCCGCAATATAATCTCTTAAACTGGCTCTCATTAAATTTATCAGGTCGGCGCTTTCAGCTCGGTTTCTTCCATAAAAATCTTCAGTATCTTGATGCCATTTATTCAAGTAACTAATTTTTTGGTCTTTGATATGATTATAAATTTTCAGTCGTTCAATTCTTGTTTCATTCATCAGATTTTGTACCATAGGGGCAACAATTTCTTCATGAATTTGATGAACTCCAAATGGGAAATTGGTTGTGCTGCCATCTTCAGCAGTCCACATTCCAGAAACCAAATTAAAACGAACTTTTGAACTGTCCTTTAATTGAAAAGGAACATAATCAGAAACAGCTTCACTATAATTAAAACTTTCATTTCTGATACGTTCAATTTCCGATGCCTCTAAAACAGGAGAGTAGTGGTTATATGGTGATTTAAGTATTTTAAAAAGCACCTTATTTGATTCAAAAACAATTTTATCTGTTGAAGCAACTTTCAATGCGGATATTGCTTGAACGGAATTTGCCATTGTCATCATTAGTCCTTTCAATACATCTTCAAACTGTGCAGTATGTCTTGATAAAGAATCTTTCAATTTGTTCAATTCCTGAAATTTTGAAATTTGCTCCTTGTATTTTTGTGTATCAAATGCTTTAAAAACTGGTGCGTTTTCAGGGATTTCATTAGTGGCGTATTCCTTTAAAAAATTTAGATATGAACTTTCATTTGCAACGAGTGGTAATTGAACCGATGTTACATCTAAATCATCCATGCAATATGAAATTGTTCTTAACGAACGTTCAAGCTTTCCAAAATAATCATGTTGATTAAGCCGTTGCATTGATTTAGAATATTGTTCTGTCTCAATTTCTTCAATTTCATTTGAACTTTCTACAATTGATGCTTCCCCCGAAAGTTTTTCTAACTCTGAAATTGTTTGAATAAGTAAGTCATTTTGCTTTGATAATTGCAGCTTAACTTCTGATTCCTCAACCATTCCCGTATAATCAACAATAAAGCTTTTATTTTCATACTTAATTTGGTCGGCAATTGGAACATAAGCAACGCCCAATTTACTTACTTTGTAATCCCTGAAAATTTCTTTGTGCATTTTTTGAAATTCAGCGATTCTTGTGTTTAGGGTTTCAACCTGTAATCTTGTTTTCTTGAGTTTGCCCTGAAACCATAATTTAATTCTGTTCCAAAAAGAAGAAAGAATATCTTCAATCATCTTTTTTTCTTCTTCGAGTTTGGCAATTTCTTTTTCAATGCGTTCCTCTTCTTGTACTATTTTTTCAGCCATTGACTGGTAATAGTTGAATAATATCTTCGCCTGGTCTTGGTAGATATTACTCGATTCAGGAAAAATTTTACCTTTCATACGATTTGATTTACTGGATTTATATTAATTTGAGAAAATTTGTTTACGTTCTTTATATGTCCTCTCGCAATTTTTAATATTGCTTATGACAACTTCCATGTTTAAAGGATTATCTGAAAAGCAATTACTTAATATTCTAATTTCTTCAATAAATTTGCTTTCAAGAATTAATGCATCACTATTATTGCTGGGCGATAGATATCGTAAATTTTCCTGTAGTTCATTTATTCGAGAAATGATTTCAGGTGGGATATTATTCATTGTATCCAATTTTAATTGTAATTCTTTTGTTACTTTTTTCATTTCATCAATCCTATCTCTGTTTTGCTTTTCTTCAATATAGACTTCTCTAACCTTATCGGATGATGAAAAAGCCATAAATAGACCAAGTAATAACAAAAAGAATAAAATACCATGAATAATAATTTGATTTGTAAAATGAATAGGTTTAACAGTATTGAAAAATACCATAACCCCTATAGCGATTAGCAAATAGAAAAATGTAAAAAACCATCTTAAACCAAAAGAACCAATTTGCTTCTGCGACTTATCTTTCAGGTTAACCCATGGGAAAATTACATCAACAAATACAAGGCAATAGATTATTGTAGAAACAATTATGTTCAGTGTTAATATTTCTGTCTGTAAATTTTTACCAAAATGTAAAAAGCAGAAAATAATCAGTGCTTCACCAAAGAGTGCGAGTAATAACGAAAATATTTTTTTTGCATTCATATCTTTTATTTTTTAGTTAACGTTTTTGTCCACATTTAGGGCAGAACTTTACTGTTGGACTTAATGCAGTTCCACATCTTGTACATTTATTTTCGGTTTGCTGTTGTCCACAATTAGAACAAAATGAACTTCCTGGAGAAAGAGGAGTGTTACAATTAGTACATAATGCCACTTCTGTTTGAAGAGGAGTACCACAACTTACACAGCGCTTTGCATTTTTATCATTATCAGTACCACACTTTGGACAAGCATCATAAGGGTCTCCACAATAAGGGCAAAAACGAGAAGTGCTAGGAAATTTCTTTGAACAATTTGAACAGTAAACCTCTTTAATTTGATTTACAGGTTGCACATTATTTCCTTGTTGATTTTGATTTGTACCACCAAAAGTTGGTTGATTGTATTGTGGCTGCATAACACCACCTGCACCTCCTACCCCCCCCATCATATTTGTAGCTATTACTGCACCCAAAATACCCAAGTTACTATTTGAAAAACCATCTATTGCATTATTTGCAACACCAAATGCCTGTTCCTGTTGCCACGTATAACCTCCAATTGATTGTGCACTTTGGCGAGAAATTGCATCTAAAACCCTTTTACCTACTTCGGTTGAACTGTCAACTTCAATACTTGTAACATAAAATTTTGTAAGTTCTAATCCTAAATTTTCCCAAAAAGGCAACATAACTGTTTTTAAATGTTCCGATATGCTGTCTAAATGGGCGGAAATTTGTTTTAAACCAATTCGGTTATTAATCATGAATTGCAAAACAGTTGATTTAGTTTTTGTTGAAAATTCACCAAAAAACTGGTCAGTCAGATCATTTTGGTCAAATGAATCTTTTGTCCCAACAATTTTTATCAAAAATCTTTCTGCGTCCGTAATTTTTAAACCATATCTGCCTTTAGCAACAAGCGGAATACCTGTATTGTAATCAGCATCATGAATATCCATGCGGTCAATTGACCAGTCGATATTGTAAGGCTGTAGTTTGTTTACAAACCAAACTTCTGCTGTAAATGGATTTTTTCCACCAAAAGGCAGTCCAAATAAATTTCTTAATATTGGAAGATTTTCCGTATTAAGAGTATGTTTGCCTGGTCCAAATTTGCCTATAATCTGACCTTTTGAAAATAATATTGCTTCTTGTGATTCTTGCACAATCAACTGTGTGTATGTGCTAAGATTTGTCTCAGGAAACCTATAGGCGTATATGGTTTGCTTTTTTTGATCTTCCTGAGGCACCCAACGGACTAGATCAATTATTGCCATAACTATTTAATTTTAAAGTTTGTATTTGTAAATTTACTCTTTTCGTGTGATGGGGAAAACGGCTATTTGATTTTTGCGAAGCGTTGGCTTGTGTGTCGGGCAAAAGGCAATGTGCCATTTGTGTGGTGGATTTTAAAAACAAAAAATGTGGGTCGACAAAAAATAAAACTTTATCGGGTAGGTTGGTGTGGTCGGCAGTCATTCCGATTTTTCTTTCTTTTCTGTCGATATATGTCGTCTTTTCAATTTTCATGTCGCTGTCTTTTTTCTCAGGCTTGCTTGTAACGTTTTGCGGGTTGGTAGCGTTTTATGTTACCTTCACAAAGCAAAGATAGGTAATAATTGTTAAAAAGTCAAATAAAAAATATAGAAATTTTAAAAAAAATGCTACCAACCCGCT
>Ga0208940_1004817_pt1 | contig 10382 bp, 6 predicted proteins | sample AD_JPNNA6_MetaG_FD_184445 | JGI IMG/M metagenome (GOLD analysis project Ga0208940, IMG submission 184445) | Active sludge microbial communities of municipal wastewater-treating anaerobic digesters from Japan - AD_JPNNA6_MetaG (SPAdes) (version 2) | ecosystem: Engineered > Bioreactor > Anaerobic >... | reverse complement strand
CTTCCGGAAGCAAAATCTGATGAAGAAATTGAAAAGCTTCTTCCGTGCAATCTATCAGCCAATGATATTAAAATCTGATTGCAAATGTCGAAAAATACTGATATCTATGCGTTAATTTGACGGATACTGATAATCATGTGAGTCGTGAAACTGTGACGGAATGAATGGGGCGAAATAGATTTATTTAAAACTCTTGATCCATTTAATTTAATTTCTCTCCAGATGTAGTTTCTTGAATATTTACCCGATGAGAATCTTTCAAAAAGATAAAACTTACTCTTAAACGCTTTAAGAATTTCATTATATAGTTTGAGTTCAATCATAACTCTTCTTTGTTTCAATCCTTTACCTATTATAGAAATATAAACAATTTCATTATCGATTTTACAATCTTTCAGTTTTATGTTTATGAGTTCTGATACTCTTAATCCTGTTAGAAAAAGAGTCTTAATGATGTAAGATATTCGGACTGGAGTTGAATCTATCAGAAGGTTTACTTCTTCACTTGATAACAACTTCTCTCTGTAAATCTTTTTGTCAGGCTTTCCTATTTTGAATTCTCTGAAGAGCATATCAAGAGATGAAAGAAAAAGAACATTGTTTGATTCATTCTTGAATGTTTTGATTATTGATTTCTTAACGGCCGATTTAATACAGGAAAGAGTTGAAGGTTTATATTTCTGACTTACTTCAATAAAATACTCCCTGAGACTCTCGGCATTACAGGCTCTTCCGGCGAGGAATTGATTCAAATCCTTAACATAGACGTCATAAGTAGTGTTTTGAGTTGGAAGAAGATTTTGATTCTGTTCGTTCATGTTTTTATCCCTTTTGATAATCATGACATGAATTATAAAAATCGTACACCCCATAAATCTTTGAAATGAGAAAAAATAACCTTTAGAATTTCATATACGATTATTTCAAAAGCGCTCATAATTAACGGCCAACAAAAGTTCTCTTAAGCAATCCAAATCTTGAGATAATACCCTCGGGGACTGAAACCTCACCGCTATAATAATGGAGAAATATTTTGTGGTGAGGTTACACATGATACCTGATAAGAATTTATATATTGAATCATATGCCGGATGCGGAAAGACAACTCGTCTGTTTGAATATATTAAAGAACTATCTGGAGAGAAGAAACGTGTTCTGGTTCTTTCATTTAACAAGAGTATTAGAATTGAAATTTGTAAGAAGTTATATCGGTTTAGTCTCGATAAAAGTCAGTTCTATACTAAAGAAGAGAAAAAAGAACTCTTCAGTAAATTTGAAAAAGATTTAGATGAAGATAGGACATATGTATACGAGAAACTTTTTAAAGAAATGAATATTAATGTCCAAACATTTCATTCTCTCATGTATTCGGAAGTGACTAAGAATTTTCAATTTGAAATGGATTTACTTCATAACACAAACGATTTTACAAAAAAAGAAATACTAATACTGAATCAACTTAAAAATGATTATAAAAATAATATTTCCAAAATGATTGAAGATGCGGAAGACGATGAAGAATTGAATCTAAGAGATATTATGAATGTGGTTGAAAAAATCTGGTTAAAATATTCAGATAAGTCTTCTTTAAATAATTATGATTACATTGTTCTGGATGAATTTCAAGATGTGTCTGGAAGTCTTTTAAAAATATTAGATAGACTTATCTGTAATAACAGGATGAATGATGTTAAAATAATCGCAGCGGGTGATGAAAGACAGAGAATATACGGTTTTGCGGACAAGAAAAAAGTCGTCTTCTTTAATTGGTTTGAAAAACAAGGGGAGTTTGAAGTTGAGACATTAAAAAAATGTTACAGGTGTTCTCCTTCTATTCAGAAGTTTATTAATGGGTTGTACGAAAAGAAATATAAATCAGAAAACATGTTTGATTTATCTTATTACAAAAATGAAGATTATATGGATGATGTTTTTATTAGTTCTATTCAACACAAGAATTTACTAAGTGAAAAAGTAAAACAGATTGTTGATCTTTACCCGGATAAGAAAATAATGATAATGGGAAGAATCAATAAAGAACTGATTGAATTGAAAGAAATTTATAAGGATAATGAGAATATTGAGGTAACAACTATTCATAAACAAAAAGGCCGTCAGTCTGATGTAGTTATTCTGGTGAATACTATGTACGGTGATGATATAGAAGAAGATAATCTGAATGTTTGGAATGTGGGATTGAGTAGAGCGAAAGATAAACTTCATATCATTACTTCTTTTCCAGAAGAACAAATCAAGTCTATGTTTGTTGATGGAACATATGTTTTGGAGTCAGAACAGAAGAAACTTTCCGATAAGACTTATGGTTTATTTGAAGACCTGGAAATGCATCTGACAAGAGAAAAGTGTTCTAAGTCTGTTGTTGATAGTATCATCGTTCAGATACCTGTTGAGAATGCTCCATACTTACCGTTTTTACGACAGAACGTTGAAAAGAAATGTAAATTTATAACTTCAAGGAATAATGAATACAGAGGATTCAAGTATCTGGTGAAATATCATAACAACTTGGTAAGTTTTGAATTTTGTGACCTTAATTACTTAAAGAATAGGTCAATGACGGATAGACAAATAATTATTTTTCTCTCTGATGTAGTTAAGGACTTTTTCGGCGCTCTTATTAGTGAAGAAGAAATAAACAAAATGTCTGTTAGGAGAATGGATCTTTGTCAGTTATACCAGGCGGAGAGTGAAAAGATTTTAGATGATTTAAAAGAGTTATTCTGTTTATCGAAATATGATAGTTCTTATGAGAAAGTAAATGAGTGTCCGGCAGATGACGGTTCTTCAAAAACAACTTATCTTAATTGTACGAGTTTAGATTCAAGGGTTTTGAGATTAATAAGATCATATTTCTCTGATATGAAGAGCATTAATAGAATTGAGGGTAAGAACATTCTCAAGGTAGAAATAGAAAAGAATTTTGTTAAGGGAAAATCTTGTTCTAAACAGTCAAATCTGACTTACGGGGACGTGAGAGATAAGGTGGAATATAAAGGATTAAGAAGTGAGTACAGAGAATGGTTAAGGGATGAATTTAATCATATTTATAAAGAAATTACTCTGTATGAAAAAGATGAAATCAAAAACTATTCTCTTATGACAAAGGAAGAAATAATTAGTATAATATCTAATGGGAAACATGATGTAAGAAGAAAGAGAATACTATTTTATACTTATCTTATAAAACTAAATGATTCTACTTATAATTTGTTAAAAGATATATTTGATATTTCTTTTGATGATTTAAGAAAAGAATGTAGGAATCTTAAATCTAAGTTAGATTCAAAGAGTTCAAGAGATTCAAAGAGTAAAGTAAGAAAATTGAATCATTTTGAAGGATTTGGATTGAATGAAATCAATGAAAACTTATTAACTTTTATAGAAAAGACTGATCTTAAACATGATTATCTTATGACTGTTTATGAATTTAGGTCATTGATAGAATCAAGAGAACTTAAAGGGTCTATGGTGTCGATAGATTCTATGAGATTAAGCGAGTTGAGGGAATCAAGGGAATCGAAAGAGTCGAAAGAATCGAAAGAGTCAAGAGAATCGAAAGAGTCAAGAGAATCGAAAGAGTCAAGAGAATCGAAAGAGTTGAGAGAGTTGAGAGAGTTGAGAGAATCGAAGGTATCGAGAGATTTTACTGGCATTGGTTACTCTGGCGGTTTAGGTCACGTTAAAAGTACATATAATTATCGTGAAAACTTATCTGGTGAAGAGAATAATTCTTACTATACGTTGAAATCATTGAGGTCTGGTGGAAAGAATTCTTATGACGATACATCTTTAAGGGTGAATTGTTCAATGATGGATAAAGGTCGAGTTAAAAGTACGTTTAATTATCGTAGTTCTTCACCATAGAAGTTATAAAACAAAAAGTAGAATCAAGTATTTGAATGAATCTACTTTAAATAATGAAAAGAAGAAGAGTATCTTTGAAAACACGTTAAAGAAAAATGAGCAGAAAGATGTTTAATGCGCGGTTTCGACTATTTTTTTAATGTTTTTAGAAAAAAATCGCTTACAAGATATTCAATGCGCGCTTATTATATATTTAGATTCTATGAGTTAAAACTCACCACAAAATAAACTTATAGAATCATTTCATCAATAGACTAGTTGTTAAATCAACTAGTCTATTGTATTTCTTTTTAAAAAGTTCAATATAGAAATTAATATTTTTTGAAATACTAAAAGAAAAAGAGCGTACAAATGAAAAGATACATAATAAATTGTTTTCAGATGTTCTTTTCATAATGTCTGATTATGTTTGTTGCCATGAACGTCTTTTATCATAAGAGAGCAGTCAATTCAACTGCTCTCTTATAAAATAGAAATAGAACAAAAGGTTTATGAGAATACTTAGACTAGATTATTATTTGTTATATTTAATTCTCTACTATGGATCACAACCTCTGCGCGCTCTGTCAGAAAAGATGGAGAAGACTTCAGGTAAGTTTTACTGGAGATACAAAAAACAAAAATCGAATATAGATAATTCACGATCAATAATAAATAATAAGAAGGTGTGAACATGTCAAAGATTATTGTTTTGGCGAATCAAAAAGGCGGAATAGGGAAATCAAGTTGTACTAGAGAACTTGGAATCTATCTTTCATCATTAGGAAAACAAGTTTGTCTTGTAGATACTGATCCTCAGGCGAATCTAACAAAAAGTTTGATTGATAATTCTTCATCAGGATTGTTTGAGGCTCTTACTGGAAAAGAATGGGTTCTTGAACAAATAAATGATAAACTTAGTATTCTTCCAGGTTCAATATCCTGTGCCGGTCTTGAAAGATCACTTGTCGCAGAAATAGATTGTTACACTCGAATTAAGGATTTACTCTGTGATAAATCATTTGATAAGTTTGATTATATATTGATAGACAGTCCACCTTCATTGTCTGTTATGACAATAAACGCTTTAACCGCTTCAGATTATCTTCTGATACCGATGAAACCTTCACAGTACTGTATGCAGGGAACGAATGATCTTATCTCAACAGTTTCAAAAGTAAAAAAGACTCTTAATCCGGAACTTAAAATCGCTGGAGTTATTATAAATGAATTTGAAAGAAATCCTGTAATTGTCAGAGAGATTACAAAAGAAATTGAAGAAGCATTCGGTAATTGTGTGTTCTCAACAAGAATATCAAAAGCAATCGCATTTGAAGAAGTCATCTCGACTAAACAGGGAATCATAGAGAGAAAGAATAGAAGTTCAGAAGAAATAAGACTCATTGGTGATGAACTAATATCACGAATTGAAAATGGTTTGTCTTATGCAGTCTAAGTCAAGATTGAAGAGTAAAACTCTTAACCTAATAAAACACAATGAAGATCAAATTAATGATATCTTCCCAGAGACAAAGATTAACAACTCTCTATCTGTTAAGTCAAGTAATGTTCAATTAGAAGAAACAGTCTCACAGATTGAACATTTAACTCAAGCGGCAGTTTTCTATAACAGTAAAATTAATGAATCAATAAAAGCCAGAACATTTCTCGAAGAACATGATCTTCTTGATGTTAGACTGATAAATACTTTTAAGATAGGTTTTTCGGACGGATCATTTTCTGAAATCATTGGACAAAGAGATAGGGCAATTCTTGAAGATAAAGGAATCTTAGATAAAGAAGGTTTTGAAATATTTAAAGATCATATAACAATTCCATTATATGATTTCAATAATGAAGTTGAGGCTCTTTATGGACTCAATGTTGATAACGAAGAAGTAAGATGTACATCTAAAACTGTTTTCTTTAACGTTAAAACTCTTAATGTCTATTCCGAGTGCATTATTTCAAGGTCAATGATTGAGGCTCTTCAATATCTTAAGAAAGGATTTAATAATACTATTTATTTTCCTCAAATAAATAAATCAGTAATTGAGATATTGAGATCAAGAAGAATAACGTATCTTTGTATTCATGAACAGGACGTTGAACTGAAAGAATCTCTTCTTGAGTATGGATTTTCTTTGAAAGTTGTGTCTCATGTTAAGAGTATAAAAGAATGTTCAAATGAAGAAATAAATCTTTTTATCGAAAACGCCGAGATTGTTGAAGTTGAAAAGAGTTCAGAGTCGTTGAGTTTTAAACGGGAAGGTGTCTATTATATAATTTCTTCAAGAGATATTGAATATAAGATTTCTGGTGTTAAAGAACTATTTCTTGGGAACTTGAAAGTGTCGATTAAGGCTTCATTCGGTGACAGATCATTTATAGATACTCTTGATCTTTACTCTTCAAGATCAAGAAACGCTTTTTCCCAGAATATATCAAGAATGAGCGGAGTTGAGGCCGCTCATATCGAGAGAGACCTTCATTCTATTATTGAATGGTTTGAAGAGATGAGAGATAAGGCGTTAGAAAGAAATGATTCTGTACCTGTTAAAAAAGAATTAACTGAAGAAGAAAAAGAATTAGGATTATCTTTTTTAAAAGCTCCTAACATGTTTGAGACAATTGTAAAAGACATGGAAATACTTGGTTATGTCGGAGAAGATATAAATAAGAAACTGATGTATCTCGCCGCTAGTTCTAGAATTCTTGATGATCCTATAAGTATTATAATTCTTTCACAGTCATCTGCCGGAAAGAGTTTTCTCGCTGAGACAGTTAGAAAGTTGATGCCGCCGGAAGAGACCATATCTGTAACTTCTCTTTCCGACCAGGCTTTAAATTATGTGGATGATCTGATGCATAAGTTTCTTTTACTCGGAGAGACAATTCACAATGCGACTGTTGAGCATCAGATAAGAGAAATGTTATCTGGAAAAGAATTGTCTCGTCTTGTGACTGTTAAAGACGAGAAAAGCGGAATGATGAAAAGCGCAAATGTCAAAAGGCCTGTTGTTGTATCCGCTGTTATGAGCGGAACAGATTACGGAATCAATCCTGAGAACGCGAGCAGATGTTTTGTTATATCGGCTGATGAATCAAGAGAACAGACAAGAAGAATTCATGCATCACAGAGAGAAAAATACAGTCTTCAAAGATACAGGGAGAAAGACGAAAAAATATCTGAGATAATCAGGACTCATCATGCGGCTCAAAGAATGCTCAAGAAAGTAAGAGTCGTTAATCCTGTCGCGAGTCATCTGAACTTTCCAGATTCTTTAATGAGAACAAGAAGAGATAATGATAGATTCATGGATTTGATAGCCTGTGTTTGTTTCTTGAGACAGTATCAGAAAGAGGTTAAGGAAGATAACGGTCTTGAATATATAGAATGCGATTCCGTGGATTATTCTATCGCATATGAGATAATGGTAAGTGGAGTTCTTTCTACAACTATGAGAGAACTTCCTGAGAGCACTGTTGAATTCTATGAGATGCTGAGAAATTTTTCTGAGAAGAAAGGAGAAAGAACAAAACTCAAAGCAGAAGAGAACAGTTTCACTCAAAGAGAAATACGAGAGTTCAGCGGGTATGGACAGACTTGGGTAAAGAAACAGATAAAAGCTCTTACTGATTATGAATACATAACTGTTATTAAAGGAGGAACTTCGAGACTTAAGGGGTTTTATCGTCTGATAGAGAACAAACCTCTTGATGAATTAAACCTTTCGATAATTCCAACTCCTGATGAAATAAAAGATAAATATTCGGATAAACTGGTCACCTCTGGACACTAACTGGACACTGACCAGTTTTGATTCATAAGTCCTGAAAATACCAAGAAAACAATCTCTGGACACTTGAAAACAGTTAAAAGAGACCGGTAGATAATAAATGAATGATAAACACAAGGGTATTTATGAAGAATTCATTCAAACACTTAAAGATGTTAATATGAAACATTATTCATCCGCTTTCGCACTTAAACTCTTTCTGACTTATTGTGAGAAAGTTAATATTGATTATAAGAATGTTTCAGTTGATAACGTAAGAGAATATAAAGATTATTTGTCTAAAGGATTTAATGGTAAAAAATATTCAGAAAAAACGGTTAGAGTCTATATGAGCGGTGGAGCATTGTTTTATAGATTTCTTACCAGGATTAAATATACAAACTCTAATCCCTTTGAAGACCTTAATTCTATAAACAAAAATGAAAAGAAGAAGGAAGTAAAAGATAATTCGTATATTACCAATGATGAAAGACTTCTTATAAACAGATACAAAGAATACCTAATAGTAAAAGGATTTAAGAAGCGGGGAATAACTGATAGAATCGCACGAGTAGAACAGTTCTTTGATTATACTGGTAGAAATGGAATTAATCCTTATGGATTTAATATGAGAGATTGCGGATCATTCAGAGAAGAACTTCATACAAGAAACTACAGTAATTCAACTGTTAATGCCATATTGTCTGTTCTCAATATGTTTTACGGATTTCTGTTGGCTGAAAGAAGAGTTCTGAGTAATCCGTTTAGTCAAACTGAAAGATTGAGAGATTCAAAACACATTCCAAGAGGAGTCTATAAGGCGGAAGAAATGGAAAAACTTCTGTCTGGAATAGAAATTAAAACTCGAAAAGACTTTGTGTTAAGAACTGTAATTGAAGTTATGTACTCTACTGCTGCCAGAATAAACGAGATGGAAAAGGCTGAAGTTAAAGACCTGTTTCTTGATGAAGGATATATGATATTACGAGATGATAAAGAGAAACAGGATAGAAGGGTTCCTCTTACTGAAATATCGATTGAGTTTCTGAGATTGTATATGAATCATCTTCACGATGGAAGAGAAAGAATATTTTATACAGTCGGTAAGGGAGAGAAAGACCGTTCTTTCGCGACGTGGGTTGGATTATCTCTTCGTAGAATTTCAAAGAAACATAATCTTCCAAAAATAACTTGTCATGGTATTAGACATGCCGCCGCCACACATCTTTATAGAAACGGAGCTGATCTTAGAGAGGTTCAGGAATATTTAGGACATAGAAGAATATGTAATACGGAGATATATACTCACATATTTCCTGATGATCTTAAAGAGATGATAAATAAAACACACCCAAGAGAAATAGGTAATGAAGACTCGTCATGCGATAAGACTCTATGAAGATTTTATAAAGTCAAAAGGTTTTTCCAGAGAAACATTAAGAAAGTATGTTGGTAATCTTGAGATATTCTGTGAATATTATAACAAAATGGAAAAAGCAGATGATGTGAGAGATATTCGTTTTGAGGATTTAAATGACTTTTTTGTTCATCTGAAGAAAAGAAAGAATCAAAAAGGAGAACTGCTTTCTTCGTCGGCTTTGTCCGGTTACAATTCAGTACTTAAAAACTTTTTTGAGTTTCTTGTCAAGTATGAATACATCTTTAATAATCCGTTTAATACGGAGAACTTTGCTCCGGCAAAAAAGATGTCACTGAGAAAAAGTATAGACGTTGATAAGGTTCTCGAATTCTTAAACGCTTTGGAAGACGGTACGGATATTGGAATCAGAAACAGAGCTGTATTTGAATTACTTTACGGTACAGGGATTAGGCTTTCTGAGTTAATAAACCTTAATGTTACTGATGTTGATTTTGGATCAGCTAAGATTCTTATTAGAGAGGGAAAAGGAAGTAAGGATAGAATCGTGCCGGCTGGAAATAACTTATTGAGAATATTGAAGACTTATATTTCGGCAGTTAGAAAGAAATATCTTGATGAGAATAAGGTCTTTACAGGTGCTTTGTTTTTGACAGTGAAAGGAGAGAGACTGGGTTCGCAGTCTGTTTATCGGATACTGAAGAAGTATTTTGAGAGTAAAGGAATTGAAGGAATTTGTACTCACATGCTCAGACATTCATTCGCGACACATATTTTAGAGAGAGGGGCTAAGATTATGCAGGTTAAAGAGATACTGGGGCATTCGTCACTAAGTACGACTGTTATATATACTCAGTTTTCTGTGACTGGACTGAAGAGAATAATGAAGAAATATCATCCCCGAGAAAATGAGATTTATGAGGAGATGACTTCTGAAAAGAGGAATGAATATATAAGAATACTTACAAGACTTGATCCAAGATGTTAAAAGATTCTAGAATTTGTGGAGAATTCTTTATGATGGTTTTTTAGATGATTTCAAGTGTTAAAAGTGACACTTGAAAATAATGTTGATTTTGTTTGATCCTTGGATACTCATATTTAATTAAGTCTTGACTTTGATATGAATATGATAATTTTAAAAAATGGTGAGATACTTGTTTAAAGTTGTTATATTTTCTTTGATGAGTATGTTTATATCTCATTAATTACCAAATACTGGATAAAATTGAGACACCACTTCAATCGAGAAGTGCAATTAATTAAAAAAATAAAGGTTTAGAAAAAGAGGACATCTCCAAAGGTTGTATTGGGAAATAAAGCCAAAGGAGAAGTCTCTTTATGAAGAAGATAGCGAAGAC
>Ga0208940_1004811_pt1 | contig 10401 bp, 7 predicted proteins | sample AD_JPNNA6_MetaG_FD_184445 | JGI IMG/M metagenome (GOLD analysis project Ga0208940, IMG submission 184445) | Active sludge microbial communities of municipal wastewater-treating anaerobic digesters from Japan - AD_JPNNA6_MetaG (SPAdes) (version 2) | ecosystem: Engineered > Bioreactor > Anaerobic >... | reverse complement strand
CTCACCAGAGGTATAGTTTTGCCACAATGCCCGAGCAACAGCGACTACGTCAAAACCAGGGTGGTTGTAATATTCTTTATCCTCTGTTGCAATCGTAGCCGCAATCATATAAGGAGAAATCCTCTCCAGTGGCACATAGGTCCGTTTGCCAGCGTTAGGATCGACCATCTCGTAAAGGATGTTACCGTTTCGATCGAGGATACGTGTGGTTTCGAATTGAGAGGTACGCGAACGCAGCTCTGCCACGCTAGGCAAGGTCGAGGCTATGCGGAAATATTGCACCCCAACAAAAATAATGCCGATTAAGAGGAGAGATAAAATAACGCCTAAAATTACTTGCCAAGGGAAGCCTTTCTTTTTCTTCGGTGCTTTGCCTTTTGCGGCTGAGGTTTGGTTAGGCTGGGTGGGAATATTTCCGCTTCCACCAGCTTGTGCACGGATAGGGCGTTGCGGAACTGAAACAGGCTGCGTATCCCCAGATGCTGCCCTAGCCGGGGTATAGGCTGAAGATGTAAGGCGGGTTGCGCCAGCATCTGTTTCAGTAACCCGCCGTGGAAGTGGAACCGGTTGCCCAGCCGGAGACTCTGCAGACTCTTGTGGCGGAATTGTGGGGATGTTATCTTGCAAGCGGTCAGGTTCATACGTCCAGCCACCGGTTGGCCTTACCCTGCGCGTTTGGCTTGCAGAAGGGGGTTGCTGCTCACTACGTGCCCAATGTTCGGTGAAAAAGTCGGTGTGAAGGTCAGGTTCAACTGTTTTTGGTGGGATAGCTGAAATCGGTTCTCCACTAAAACCTGCCACCTCCTGGAACCAAGGTCCTGAAGGCGCCGCGAGTGGCTCTGCTGGTTGTTCCTTTGGTTGTTCCTCACCAGATGCACTTTCAGCGTCCTCGCTCAGTTCACGCTCCTGTGATTCTCCTTCTGAAGCTTCCTCGCCAATGTCCTGCAGATCCTCACCAGGAATTCGGTCCTCATCGTCATTAGCATCAGGGGGGCTTTGTGTCACTTCCTCGGGAATTGGCACTACTTTCCCATCAGTGTGTACTGGCTCGATGGCACCTTCTGCATCTTGAAAAGCGCTAATCTCGTTGAAATCCCCTTGGGGGGTTTCCTCGGGATAATTATCAATTGGGTTAATATTTTGTTCTGTCATTTGTTTTATTTTAGCATAATGCCCATTTTTTTATTTAACGACGGTTTTTATGCTGAGGTTCCCAGTCAGGGGTCAAAGGACACTAGAACTAAAATGAGTGCGGCCAGTGCTAAAATATGGCTATGCTTGCTGGCCCCTTTTTTTATTCTGATCCGATTGGCTTGACCTTAGCTGCAGACCAGCACTTCGGATTGCTTGACCCCTACGTTGATGCTGTCTGGCAGGTAAATTTAAATCCAACCAAGCCTCTCGCGCTTGAAACGAGCTTTTGTTTACAGGCGAAAAAGTTCAGCCTCTTTCCCGTTTTTTTGGTTAACCGGCAGCCGATTTGGATCATCAGTGATTTTTTCTCCCAGCCGCGTGTGGACGAGATCTTCTCCAATTATGCGCGCTTGATCTGCACGCCTGCTGCGAGCTTCCAGGCATGTTTGGAAGTTTGGGCTCAAACCAGCACCAGCCTACTTTGCCGGTTAAGTCTGAAAAATCTTACCGAATCCAAAACTCTGCTTGGAATCCAAGCCGCAGCGGAACTTTTCCCGTTGGAAGGGAGCGCTGGAATGGCGCCGGTTATGCTCGAATATCAGCCTTATTTATCGGGAAAAACGGGCAATCTTTATTTGTCTTTGGCAGCATCCGGACAAGCCGCACCAGTCTACAGCCCTTTTTCCGCTTTGCAGTACGATGGACAAGTTGCTCCGCAAGAAGCGATAACGTTTATTTGGCGCTGCAGTGCTGCATTAGATGAAGAAACCAGCGTAAAACGCGCCTTCCAACCCTTCCCTGAAAATTGGGATGCAGCTATCGCCAACCTGAGGCTTTCCCAAAGAGCAGAGCTCTTAGAAATTAGCACGCCCAATGCCGATTGGGATGCTGTCTTCCTGACTTGCCAAAATACCGCTCAGCAAGCCTTGATTCGCACGGAGGCGGACCCAGAGCGGTTGAATTTTTACACGAATCGCAGCCCAGACTATAGCTATACGCAATCTATGACAACTCCAAAGCTCAACTTGCCGCTCGAACCCAATATTCAAGCGCTCGCTTTGGCACAACTTTTCCAAGTGCTTCTACCGCTGCACCCATCGGAAGCAGCGGCGGTCTTCCTTGCTCAGCTTCCAGCGATAGGCGAACCCCCTATGGTGCCTGGTTTGGGGCGCAAAGTGCTGCCTTTCCCATGCTTAGCCCAATTAGCAGCACGGATTTATGCCCAAACTGGTGATTACCAATTCATAACTGAAATCTACCCACAGATCCGAGAAACTTGCTTAGCTTGGTTCGAGCCAACTCAGGACCGAGATGGAGACGGCTTGCCCGAGTGGGCAGTTTTAGCGCAAACTGGCTGGAGCGATCATCCTACCTTTAATATATTCAACCCAAAGTGCCTCACCACGCGCATTGCCACCGCAGAGAGTTTAGCTTTGGGGCAGCTCTTGCTGGATGAACTGCTTGCACTGGAAAAGCTCGCCCGTGCTGTAGAAGACCAAGCTACCGCTTATGACGTGACCACTCTGCGCACTAAACTGACTTCCCAGCTGGAAGCGCTGCACGCGCAGCTGCCAGAAGCCAGCTGCTGGGATCGCGATTCTCATCAGGTAACCAGCCAAGCTGTGCTCTTCGAGGGCAGCATTGCCGAGCTGGAGCAACAAAGCTTGCGGTTGGCACAAGCCGCTCGGATCAATGCAAAGCTGCTGGTTGGATTAACAGCTCCAAAGCCTGCACAAGTCCATATCTTAGGTGAAAGCACTGATGGCAGCCCGATTGAAGAAACTTTACCGAGCGCTGCGCTCTCACGTTTAGAGGAATTGTTATTCTTCACCACTGAACGCGTTTACCAGAAGGTAAACCGTATCAGCGTTTCCGAGCTAAGCGACCAGACCTGGTTAACAATTTACGTGGCTGATTTAGGGGTCAGGGATATTGGCTGGTATCTCACTTATATGCCACCAGAAAATCTTGAACCCCCGGAGCAACCTGAAGCTAATGCAGGCGAACAAACTGCCAATCAAGCTTCGCCAGCTCCGACTGGCTTTTCTGCAGGGCTTTACGGACTGCCAGAATACGAACAAATAACTGAGTCAGCGAATTTGCCAGGTGTAGTCAACCCAGCGTGGAACGGATTAGTGCTAAAGCACTTCCTGGCGATTGGGGCTAAGCAGGAGGCTGTAGAGCTCTTTACCAGCCTGATGCGCGGCACGATTCAAGTGCTCAAGCAGGAGCACTGCTTATATGACGGCTATAGCAGCCAGAGCGCATTGCCGCTGGGCAAGCGCAATGGGCTCATAGGCTTGCTCCCCTTGCAAACCTTTCTGGAGTTAGCCGGAATTCGTCTGCTGACGCCCGACCGCGTGCAGATTTCCGGGAAGTTCCCCTTTCCTTGGCAGCTCAGCCTGCGCTACCGCGGCCTAGAAGTAATGCGAGAGGGCAAGAACACCACCGTTACACTGCCCGATGGCAGCGTGCGCCATCACTTTGGCAGCCAGCCAAGGTCGTTTTTTGCCCAGTCTGCACCAAAACCTGCAGAAAACCAAATTGAGGATGAGGACCAATGAAATCGCACAAAAACTTGCAACACATCATTTTTTGGATTTCGCTTGCAGTAATTATTCTATTGGGTGCTTTCTTGCGCTTTTACCAAATCGGCGAGCAGTCTTTCTGGCTCGATGAAGCCGTCTCTTATTCAACAGTCTCAAGTGGATTTACACGGTTTATCAGCACGGGAAATATGGCTATGTTTTACCTGCTGGCAGCGCTTTGGACTCGCTTGATGCCCGTGATCACTGAAGCCAGCCTGCGCTCCCTGACCGCACTGTTTTCTATTCTTTCGATCCCTTTGATATTCCTACTCGGTAAAGCCATCTTTGATGATGAACGTAAAGGGATGCTTTGCGGGCTCCTGGTGGCCTTCCTGCTGGCCATCAACAGCACTGAGGTGCGCTACGCCCAAGAATTCCGCTCTTACAGCCTAACCACCCTGCTCACCCTTGCTTCCACCTTGCTACTTATCCAGCTGGTCAAGGAAAACGCCAAGAAGCCTTGGACGGTAGTGCTCTACACGCTCATCACAGCCGCAGCCTTTTATAGTCACATGTTGGCCGGCTTGCTGGTCGCAGCCCATGTGGTCAGTTTGCTGTTTCTTATCCCCGCTTTCAAATCAGACGCGCAATTCCTGCGCCGGCTGCTGCTCGGTTATGTGTGTGTCCTCCTCTTGTTGATTCCGCTGGCTCTGCAAATTTTAACCATCGGTGCGAGCCCATTAGGCTGGATGAGCCAACCTCAATTGAGTGACATTCCCAAGCTTTTCCTATTTCTCACCGGAACCACGCAAAAGGGTTATCTCCTGGTCTATCTGGCTTTCGCTTTGCTTGGCATCCTCGGGGGAATGGGCGTCCTTGGCAAGTCCATCACTCAGCAGCACTGGCGCTTCCTTCTGCTCCTAATCAATATAGTTTTCCCCATTGGGCTGAGTTTTATCGTCTCTTTGGTTCTCCAGCCTATCTTCCTCGACCGCTATTTACTGATGACCGGACCTTATCTCACCCTACTCGTGGCTGCAGGCATCGTGACCGCGGCTGAGCTCCTCCATAAAGTCTTCCCCAGGGCTTTGCCGCTGCCGCTGGTGGTTGCCGTTTTCGCGGCGCTGTTTGCAGTTCTGGCCTATAGTGGACTGTCCAATTATTATGAAAAGGCTCAAAAGGAAGATTGGCGCACAACAGCCAACATCCTTGCGACGCATTGCCAGCAAAGCCTGCGCATCTATTACCCGGATTGGCTTGCCCCTTCAGTGCAATTTTACGAACCGCGCTTGAACCCCATTGCGTCTGCTGAGCTAAGTGCCTATCTGCAAGAGCTCAAGGCTGATAGCAATGCAACCTTACCAGAGGCCAAAAACTACGCCCAAGCGTGTCTAGTTTTCAGCCACTTGCAGGTGAGCGGGCGCCGCCAAGACGCCGAGCTGCTCCGCCTTGCTATCCAAAAGGACTTCCCCAACGCGCTTGTCACGGAGCTCAACGGCGTGACGGTCGAGATTTATTCGCGCTAAGGCTTGGCCTCAGTCCACTGTCAGCGTCTTGCTCAGGTTGCGCGGGAAGTCCGGGTCATAGCCGCGCCCAATGGACATCTGATAAGCCAGCATCTGCAGCGGCAGCACCGTGAGCAGTGCAGCTATGGGTGCCTCTGCAGCCGGTATAGGGATCAGATCCGTGGCGTTGGCACGCAGGCGGCTGTCTTCCGCGCCAATAGCAATCGCTCGCCCGCCACGGCAAGTTACCTCGTTGATCCCGCTCACCATGAGCGGCACATCTTCCGGACCCACGGCAAAAATTACCGGAAAGCCATCTGTTACCGCCGAAAGCGGACCGTGCTTGAACTCGGTTGAAAGCATGCCTTCACAGTGGGCGTAAGTGATCTCTTTGAGCTTCAGCGCCCCCTCGAGCGCCATCGGCAGTGTAGTGCCATAGCCTAAGCAATACAGGTCATTCCAAGCGTTGATCTCCTCAGCCAAAGTACAAACCTGCGGTTCGCACATAGCAATGGTCTCTTCCATCAGGTCGGGTAAAGCCTCCAGCGCCTGCCCATCTCCTCCGCCCAAGCGATTAGCCAGGTAAAGGAAGGTAATCACCTGGTTAGTAAAGGTTTTGGTCGCGGGCACGCTGATCTCATAGCCGCAAGTGAGCGGCAGCCAGGCTGAGGTTTGCTTGGTCAGCGTCGAGCCGATCACGTTAGCCATGCTGAAGCAAGTCATCCCGGCAGCATGTGCGCGCTCGAGGGCATTGAGCACATCCTTCGTCTCGCCCGATTGGCTGACGAAAATGCCCACATCCTGCGCATTGACCGCTGGAGCATATTGGGCAATGAACTGCGGCGCCAAAATGGGGATTACGGTGCGTTTCGCCAGCCTGCCAAAGTAGACGGAGCCAGCCAAGCAGGCATGGTAGCTCGTGCCGCAGCCGATGAAATACACATTACGCGCAGCCTCTATGGCTTGCAGGATGCTGGGCACATCCGGATGATGCGCGAGTAGATGCAGCAGTTCCCGCGCCACCTGGGGCTGCTCGTGGATCTCCTTGAGCATAAAGTGGGCATAGCCACCTTTTTGCACCGCGGACATTTCTTCGGTGATCAATTCTGGCTCACGTTCGATCCGGCTGCCATCGCTCACGGCATGCAGTTCGACCCCATTCCAGCTCAGGGTGACCACGTCGCCATCGTTGAGGCGCACAATTTTGCGGGTCAACGGCAGGATCGAGGGCAAATCCGAAGAGACGCAGGTAAAGCCATCCCCAATCCCCACCACCAAGCCGGAACCCTTCTTGATGGCGTAGAGTTTATCGTCGTAAATGTTGCCAATCACAAAGGCGTAATCGCCCTGCAGGTCCTGATAAGCTAAGCGGATGGCAGTAACCATGTCCTTGCCCTGGTTCACATAGCGCTCGACGGCGTGCACGCAAGACTCGCCGTCATTCTGCGAGCGCACCGTCATACCCTCGGCTATGAAGGCTTCGCGCAGCTCCACATTATTGACCACGTTGCCGTTGTGCGCCCCAACCATATCGCCATCGGAATCTAAGTGCGGCTGGGCGTTTTCCTTGGATGGCGCGCCAAAGGTAGCCCAACGGAGTTGCGTAATTCCGCGTTGCCCTCGCATCTCGGCAAAGTTGTAGCGCTCTGCCACCTCATCCACGCGACCCTTATCTTTGCGCAAGTCAATCTGGGTGCCGTTGAGCGTGGCGGCGCCTACCGAGTCATAGCCGCGGTAGGTCAGGCGCTTGGCTGCGTCGATCAGGATGGGCCCTAAGGGCTGCTCGTTTTTGGTCACAATTCCGAAAATTCCACACATAGATTCCTCTAGAAATTCCATTTATTTTGAACTTAACGCCGAGAATTATAGCGGATAAACTCACCACAGCCTGTTTTTGTACGCCTCAGGAAGGGATAAGATAAAATGGAAACCGAAGCGTTCTTCCTTAGTCTCCTGACCATGGAAGAAATTTGACCTTTAGGTCTCAATAAGGGTGAGACCGGTAATCAAAATCTTCGGTTGGTCTGGAGAGAGGCGAAAACAAAATAGAAATCTACCTAGAGCGCTGGCTCTATGCACTCCGTAAGGGGATAAGATAAAATGGAAACCTGGAAATTTACTAAACCTGATGGAAGCTGACCCAACATGAAACCGACCCGCAAGAAAATTCGCTTGCAGCTGCTGCCACTCGAGCGTTACGTCGGCGTGGATGAAAAGGATCCGATCAAGTTTTACCGCCTGCCTGTCATTGGCCGTATGTATCAACGGCGCATCGAGCTTTGCCTCGAGCAGCTCGCAGGCGGGCAAGCTGTGCTCGAAGTTGGCTTCGGCTCGGGCGTCAGCTTCCTCAACCTCAGCCAACTTTACCAGGAACTCCACGGCTTAGACCTGACCGCAGACATTCGCCAGGTGGGCGAGATGTTCGCCAGCTTTGGCATTCAGACCGAACTACGCAACGGCAGCGTCTTGGAGATGCCCTACCCCGACCAGAGCTTCGACGCGGTGCTGCTCATCAGCATCCTGGAGCATTTACAGCCCCAGGAGCAGCTTCATGCATTCCGGGAGGTCTGGCGGGTGCTCAAGCCCGGCGGCCAGGTGGTTTACGGCGTGCCCGTGGAGCGGCCATTGATGGTGTTCATGTTCCGCCTACTGGGCACCGATATCCGCCAGCACCACTTCTCCACGGAGGCAGACGTCCGCAAGGCAGCGCAAGAGGTCTTCGGCCCAGGGAATATCACCTCCATGCGCGGTCCGCTTGGGCTATTTGGGCAAGTGTATGAAGTGGGGGATTTTCGGAAAGCGGAAATGAGCCCGCAGAGAGTCCCTGATGGAATTATCTCATAAAGAGCGAATCAAAAATCCTCTAGGAAGCCAATAGCTCCCTCAGGATATCACCTCTTTGCCATAATGATTCTTGACCTTGCCCAAGATCATCATAAGAAATACAACTTTTCTTCCCATCAAATTCACGTGGAAGCCAAGGGGAAATCGCCTTCCTATAAGACTCCGGCAGTAAATCGTGAATTCTCTCCGGTTTCAATTTCCGAATGTATTCTATAAGGACTTCTCCTAACAAGTTTTGCTTCCACCATGTATATATCCGCTTTCCATTGGGTAAAGTTTCATCCATCCGTAAATTGTACTTTTGGATGCTATCTTGTGCATCCAAGACCCCATAGAGCGCCGAGATGATGAGTACTTTTTTGCCCCGAGCCCGCGGAAATAGCTCCGCAAAGTTACTCCGCTGGTATATGATGCCAGAATAGCGCAAATAAGCTGGCATATATTGAAGTTTTGTTGAAGGATTATTTTCGCCCAAATCCGGACCAGCCAGCTGGTGTTTGGTTTGTGCCAGCTCCGATCGCAGGGTTAACAGCCGCTGAAATGTGACTTTGGATAAATACCCTTCGAGTTGTGAAGCCGAATATTCTGGCGATCCGCCGTCTCTCTTTTTAGCACTGCAGGTAATTAATATCAGTTCCATAAACGACTTCCTACTATCCCTACCTTCGGGCAAATATCATGCATCGGGCATTGGAAACAAACTGGGTTGGAAGGACGGCAAAATTCTCGACCAATAAACCACAAAGCCGTATCAACTTGGGCAGGATATGACGGGTTGAGGACGCGAGCGGCACTGATCGCATCCTTCTGATCAACGCGCGGAGCTACACCTAAGCGGTAAAGCACAAGCGTGGTATGTACGTCAGGCTTGATATCCATCTGTGTATGATCTAAATCGGAAAAAGTTACACCATAGGCGCTCTCGATCAGGATTAAAGCAAGGTTCGCAATCCCATTGCCAACGCCATAAACTGAAAGAAAAGTCTCTTTGACTTCAGATGCTTTCCTATCCTTCCAAATAGCTTCTGCGTCACCAGAGAATTGCTCCACGACAATACGGGTAATATCCTGAAATGTAATCGGCGCCGCGTTTATATAGCGAGGCTTTTTGGGCAATGCATCAAACAGTTCGCGAATTTCTTCCAAGGAAAGCTTATAGAAACGCTGAGGGTCAAAATGACCTACCCTTTGCTGGATCCAATAAGGAATCGTCCAAATAATATCTGCCTTTGTTCCTCGATCGAGGCAAACCGCGGCACAGAATGCAAACGGATTTGCTTTAATCAGTGTTCTAGCACTTGGTTCAGGTGTTGGGAAAAGGTACGAGCTATCTACATGATCACGCAGTTCAAGCAAGCGGGATGTTATCAAGGATAAGTTTTTCTCGTTAGACATTTCACCTCCGAGTTTTTATTTATTCTTAACCAGTATACAAGATATATAGGCAGATTCAACAGAAAAGCCACAATTGCGGAAAACCAACAGCTTAGTGATAAGACACCAAAGCTGATCTCCACTATAATTTAGATATGGGGGAGGCAAACGATTCAACGAAGAGGAGATCGAGGCGTGATGCGGGAAAAAAGGAGATCAATGATGGACACTATTTCCTTGGTGATGATCGGGATAGCAATTGCACTCCTCGTTTTTGCACTTATCCGCGGAGGCGGGTTAGCCAAGGATGGAGTCAAATTAGCTAGCCAGACTTTATGGAACACGCTGCCGCTCTTGTTGGCAGGTTTTCTGATTGGCGGATTGGTGCAAGTGTTATTGCCAGCAGAGCTTATCCAAGCCTGGCTCGGGAAGGAAACTGGGGTCAAGGGAGTGTTAATAGGGTGTGTGGCTGGAGGGCTGGTGCCCGGATCGCCCTATGCAGTATTTCCGATTGTAGCGGGGCTATATAAAGCCGGCGCTGGAGTTGGAGCTGTAGTGGGGTTCGTTTCAGCTTGGTCCTTATGGTCAGTTTCGCGCTTTCCTCTCGAGATCGCGCTTATAGACCCCAAGGTAGCAACACTGCGTTATGCGATTACCTTCCTGGTGCCCCCTGTGGCTGGATTGTTCGCAAACGGACTGGCAAGGTTTGTTGCGTAAAAGGATAACTCCTCCAAAAGTTTATTAGGAATGTTCCTAATAAAGATGAGAGATGAGCCAAATTTACAGCGGGGAACTGAACCAGGTCTATTTAAGTAAAAAGTGAGCGTGCAGGGGCTCGACTGCCCTCGCCCCCTTCCGGGGGACCCTGAACCATTTTTTTGAACAAGATCACTTAAATGATAAGTGAGCGTGCAGGGGCTCGAACCCTGAACCAATGGCTTAAAAGGCCACTGCTCTACCATTGAGCTACACGCCCAGCGTGAGTTATTTTAGCACGGGCAACGCCTGCGCGTCAA
>Ga0208940_1004752_pt1 | contig 10521 bp, 8 predicted proteins | sample AD_JPNNA6_MetaG_FD_184445 | JGI IMG/M metagenome (GOLD analysis project Ga0208940, IMG submission 184445) | Active sludge microbial communities of municipal wastewater-treating anaerobic digesters from Japan - AD_JPNNA6_MetaG (SPAdes) (version 2) | ecosystem: Engineered > Bioreactor > Anaerobic >... | reverse complement strand
TGAGCTGGCCCAGTTGAGGGATGAGATAATGAGCCGGCCGGAGCTGCAGAGCGCAAAGGCGGTAGAAGACGGACGGGTCTTTGTGATGAGCGGCAAGATCACATCGGGAATACGGGCCATAGTTGGTGAGCTTTATCTAGCTAAATGGCTTCATCCACAACGGTTCGAAGATGTGGACCCTGATGTTGTGCACCGGGAGCTCATAGATAAGTTCTATGGCCTTGAGCTGGAGGGGGCTTACGCCTTTCCCTCATCTTCCTTATTAGATATGGAGATCGAATGAGAACAACCACACTGTTGATCGTCCTTGCTCTTCTTCTAGCCCCTGCCTTAGCAGAGGAAGAAGAGAAGATCACGATTACGGACGAAGACGGCCGGAATGTGGCCGTGCCCCTGGACCCCAATAGCATTATATGCCTCTCCCCAGGAGCATCTGAGGTGATCTATGCTCTGGGAGAATCGGATCGAATAATTGCCGTCACAGAGGACTGCGACATGCCTCCCACTCTGCTGGAAAAAGAGCATATAGGAAAGTCCGGTCGCGATGCGGATATCGAAAAAATAATCGAGCTGAATCCCGATCTGGTGATTGCCAAAACTGGGGCTCTGTTCCCTGAGGACATGGAGCAGAAGCTGACAGACTATGGGATTCCAGTGCTGCGGTATCGGCTGCTGCATATCGATGCTTTGATCCCCATGATCAGGGATCTGGGACGAGTTTTGGAAAAGGAGGATGAAGCCCTGGAAATGGCCGACAGGATTTCCGGATACTATGATACCGTTTTGGACCGAACAGAGACGATTCCCGATGAGGACAAGCCCTCGGTATATTTCATGTCAATGGGCCACTTCGATTGGACGGCCAATAGGGATTCAACGGGGAATATCAGAGTTGTCGAGGCCGGGGGCAGGAATATTGCTGCAGATCTGGCGACCAAGGTGCCTCATGTGGACATGGAATGGGTGATCGAGCAAAATCCGGAGATAATAGTCTACTCCATGTCACAGGAGCAGTATAAAGGAACCACACCCACCATTGAGGAGATGCAGGCCAAAAGAGACGAGATTATATCTCTGCCCGGATTTGAGGACATCGATGCCGTCAAGACAGGAAGGGTCTATATCACAGATATAAAGATGGCCAGCGGTCTCTCAGAGCTGGTGTCCATGCTCTATTATGCCAAGTGGTTCCATCCAGACCTCTTCGGAGATATTAATCCTCAAGAGGTTCACGAGGAGCTGCTGCAGAATTACTTCGACATGGATATCGACGGCATCCTCCAGGTTTATCCCGATGCCCCAGCTGATAAGGAGGATGGAGAGGATGCTCTTGGCACGATCACCGATGCCAACGGCACCTTTATTTTTGGCGACCTGACGGCCGGAACATATACCGTCACCGCCTACAAATCGGTGATGGGCGTTTATCCCTATCTGGGAAATGCAACCGTTCAGCTCAAGGAAGATCTTGAGGACCTGGAGATAAGGCTGAAGAGCTCTGATGAGAACGAGCTTGCGAAGTTCAATGAAGCGATCCTGGACCTACCGGATGCAGATGGCAATATGGACATCAAAGGAACCGTGTATGGACCAAACCGCCCCGGCGCCGAGCCAGCCACAATACCTTATGAGGATGCAGAGGTTAAGCTGACTGAATATTCGACGATATAGAACTCCGAGACTAATTAAGTTTCATCATTTTTTATATACTATCTTCAATTTCCCCTTCTATTTTCAGATATGCAGCTCTGAGCTTCTCTTTCTCCTCGTCAGTCGCCTTCCAGTATCCCCTGTTCTCGGCTTCAACAAGTCGCTCCACCAGCTCTGCGGCCACGAATCTGTTGTTCTCTGTAATCCTCTCCCGGGTCATATCGTCAAAAATATAGCGTTCCGCAACCGATGACCAGATCCAGTTGTCCACAATGTGAGTAGTCGCAGCTAGACCCAGGGCATTTTCGACCCTTTTAACGATCTGCTGCGCTCCGTGATAATCATGCTCCAGCATTCCGTCTATCCATTTGGGATTTAGAAGCCTGGTCCTTATGCCCCTGTTCACAGAGCTTTTTAGATCTTCGGTGCGGATGGCCTCGCCGGTGGTGTCGGAGATGAGCATCTGAGGCCTCACTCCGCACGTCCTCCTTACGGCATTGGACAGCCCGCCGAAGTACTCGAAATAGTGGTCCAGATCGATTATCTCTCGATCGTGAGAGTCCCTCACCTGAGAGACTAGCTTGACCCTGGCCAGGTTGTCGCGGTATAGAGAATCGAGCTTGCATGCATGCAGATCCCTGGCATAGAGGTGATTTGCAGACTGGATGAAGACCTCTGCCAGTTCATCTTCAGTCTTCCATATCGAATCCTCGATCAGCGGAAGGATGCGCGTGCCGTATTCCCCTGCCTGCGGACCGAATATTCGGCCGTTGGCCATTTTTCTTGTCGTTTTTGGGTCAAGTCCCTTGTCCTTCAGATGCTCAAGGTTTTCCATCGAGTGCTTTCTGATGTAGTTGAGTTCCAGCGGCTCATCAAGACCGGCAACGAGGTCGAAAGCCTGATCCAAGAGCTCCAGGAGATTGGGGAACATATCTCTGAAAAATCCGCAAATGTTCACCAGGCAGTCGATTCTCGGCCTGCCTAAAACGTCCAGCGGAACCACAGATAGCTTTGGCGACCAGGTCCCTCTGCTCCTCTCGATCCTCACGCCCAGATAGCTGAGTATCTGTCCAACTGTCTCCCCACCGGTTTTGGTCGTCTCAAATCCCCAGAGCACTGTGCCAATGCTCTCTGGATGGCAGCCGTTCCTCTCCAGATGCTCGGACAAGGTATTCCTGGCAATCTCTTCACCCCGCTTAAATGCATTCTCTGTGGGAATTCTTGTGGGATCAAACTGCGTGAGGTTTCTTCCGGTTGGAAGGATCTCGGGAGAGCGGATGATGTCTCCACCATCGCCCTGCTCTATGAACTCACCCCGAAGGCCGCAAATGAAGTTGTCGATCTCAGCCTCGTTATCTGAGTAGCTTTCCAAAAGCATTATGCCGTATCTCAGGGCCTCTCTCAGTTCAGACCTTCTTTCAGACGAAAGAGCACTTTCCTCGACCGCCTCATCTAACGATCTTTCCAGACAGCATTCCACTATACTTGTGCATCTCCTGTCCACCTCCGCAAGCTGAGGAACATAAGAGGACCTATCCATTAAGACAGAGTCGTAATCCAAACCATCCTCCTCTGCAAAGATACGATTTATCGACTTGATGTCTCCTCGATCGTATCTCAAAACAAATTCTAAGAAACGCTTCAGATCTTCCTTTTCATATCCCTCCCCCAAAACATGCAGGCCCTTGGGAATTATGCTTCTTTTCATCTCATAAAGCTCGTCGTGGATGCGATCTATATCATTCTCCTCGAAGTGAAGTGCCTGTGCAGCGGCCAGTATCCGTTCCTTGATTCGAGAGCATGATTCTGGGTTCTGGACTTTTGCCTCTCCGTGTTCGTCTATTAAGTTCTGCAGCAGAACATAATCCTCATACAGGTCGGAGGATGTGAAGGGCGGATTGTTGTGGCTGATAATAGTGGCGTAGAGCCTTCTCTTGGCTATAACTGCCTCAGAAGCATTTGTCACATGGTAAAAGTAAAGGTGGGGCATGTCACCTATTAGCAGGTCCGGGAAGCATGAGGCACTCATTCCCACCTCCTTTCCTTTTGTGAATTCGGCCAGGCCGTGAGTCCCAACGTGCACGATTGCATCTGCCCTCCAGACTGTCTCCAGCCAGCGGTAAAAGGCGATATACTGATGATGAGGCGGCTTTGTCTTATCATGAGACGCTCCAGATAGATCCTGTCCCTTCAATGGCGGTCTCGCGGGCTGAACCCCCAGGAATACATTTCCCAGCTCGATGCCGGGAATGAGGATCTTCTCTCCCGAGGTCATCACAGTGCCAGGAGCATCACCCCATGCCGAGGTAACGTCGTCCTGCATTTCCTCTGGCAAAGAATAAAAGTAGTCTCTATATGCACCCGCACTAAAATAAAAGCTATTCTTGAGGGTTTCTTCAGCGCAAAGCCACTGGCCAGAGTTTACAATCGCCAGGTCTTCAAAGAGATCGTGCAGCTTTCCTTCCGGCACATCGACTGCAAATCCTTCCTCTGCCATCCTCTTTAAAAGGCATTTTATGCTCTTGAAAACATCCAGATAGGAGGCACCGCCCAGATGGCCTTCCCCAGGCGGATAGCTGTAAATGATCAAACCTATGCGCTTCTCTCTGTCTGGCTTATTTTTTAGCTTAATTTTATTCTGTATTCGGGAGCAAATTCGATTCACCCTTTCTGGGATCGGTACGACCTCCCGGACAGAGCGGCTGCCGTTCTGCATGACATCTACTCCGCAACAGGGAATTGGCTCAATGCTGCCGTCCAGCTCCGGCCAGATTACCGACATTATGGTCTCCATGGGGTTTAGGCCGGTTGGAGACCGCATCCAATCCCCGATCTCTCTTTTGAGCATTGATGCAGGCGTGAAGAGAGGAGCATTGATCTCTTTGAGAATCTCTCTTGAGAGCTGATGATTTCCTCCCAGCGGCCCGCCGTTTAAGCGGAACATTGTAAGATTTACAAGCGCATCCGTTATTGGCTGACCATTTAAGAAGAAAAACCGTCTCATGGCATGCAGATTGTTAATGCCGTCAGAGTAAACGGGAATTATATTTGCCTTCCTCAGAGACGAGACAATGGCCTCTACTGTTGACTTGCACTGATCAAAATACCTGCCGCCATAAAAGAGAATGCCGATTGTGGGAAGGCGATCATCAAATCCTGATTTCTTTAGATACTCCTCAAGATCTTCAAAGTAGCCGTGCAGAGGATGATATAAGCCGAAATCGGGCCTTTCTATTGGGTCTTTGGCTGGAGGAAGGGAGACATGCAGGTATTCGCCCAGCAGAAGGATTAGTAGATTCCTGTAATTTTCCTGGCCACCATATTTCCAGTATCTTGTGAATTTTATGTAGTTTCCGGCGTCCTTCATCGGTCCCACAGGCAGGACCTTCCCGCCGGCCTGCACCATCTTCAAGGCCATCTCCATCGTCCTGCGTCCCTTATTCATTCTCCTTCGAAGGGCTTCAGGGTCCTCATCATCAGGCCGACCCTTCATCTTTATGCCGGCCATCCTCTCAGCCAGCCATCCCCCCTGAAAGCTTCCAAGCCTTGTGAGCGGCATTATTTGCTGAAAGGCCCTGCCCATGGGCACGACCAGGCTGACGACGACATTCTTCTCATCCTTGAGGCTGCAGGAAATGACCTCAATCGCCTGCCCTCCTGCACCCATTAGATCGATCAGAACGGCATCGGCAGACTTGAGGTCGCCTGTGAATTCATCTACTACGACCTCTTCATTGTCGATCTGGCTTGGATGGTAGATCCTGAGATCAAGGTTCAGTCCAAACTCATCCTTGAGATCCTCCGAGGCCTTGATTAGGCTTGGGACGAGAATTGGGGAGACTACGACAACCTTCATACGAGATCCTCAAAAGTCTGCTTTCAAACGTAGCAAACGTACCTGTAGAAGTCTTTCCTGTCTGGAAAGGAGATCGCACTGTGAGGGCACTTTATCTCGCAGCCGCTGCACAGCATCACGCATTCATACGGCCTTGAAACCGTGATATTGTCCTGGCCATCCTCTTCAAAGACGCCTTTGGGACAGAACTTCAGACAGACTTTGCAGCTTTGGCATTTCCGATGATCGATGGTTGGATACCACTCGATCTGGCCCCTGGGAACAGTAAAGCGACGCCTCTGTTTTACCTCCTCCATGATCTTTCTGCGTTTATTATCGTCGTTTCCAGCCAGCAGCATTTTGAACATGACCTGGACCTTCAGCTGCAGCGGCATTGTGGCCATCATTGCCTGGCCCATCTTTCTCATGGCCGTTTTGTCCTTCGTCACAAGCATAATTAATCCTTCATTAATAAATTATATTTTTTAATTATGCATAAAGATGGGAAGCTGTCTCTATCCTCAGACCGCCTCATTCGCAGGATAGGCCCAGCATCCCTTCTCCATCACTCCGTAAAACGACGAGAGCATCTCTTCATGTACTGCTTCTGGATCAATATCCTGGAATAGCAGAGGATGGAACCATTTGGCAAAATACAAGAAACCCACGATCTGCCTGGGGCCGGTAACGATCCCTGAGTCGATGATGCAAATCCTGTCATCTTTGACGGCCTCTATCTCATCGAAACCCGGCTGGGAGATGACAAAATCCCTGCGCTCTTTGAGATCATCCAAGGATGGAGAAACCGACGCATTGGATTCGGACTGCCGAATATGATGATATACCATTACATCCGGATTCTGCTCGATGATCCATTCAGGATCCACCTCTGGCACACTGCCGAACAAGCCAGCAGCGATATTCCGTCCTCCTGCTTCTTCGATGCTCTTTCCCATGTCGCTTCCTTCGCCGCAGGTCCAGGATGTCTGGCCCATGATCATGTAGTAGACTCTTGGCCTGCTCTCTTCAGGTAGATCCTTCAACCGATCCATGGCCAGATTGTAATAGCCCTCGATGAAATCGTGAAGCTCCTTTGCTCTTTCCTCTTTGCCAAGGATTGCCCCAAAGTCGTCGATCATCGGCAGTATCCTATCCACATGCAAAGCCCAGTACTGAAGGACGGGAATGCCTGCCTCATCCAGCTGCTGTCTCACATCCTCTTTTAGTGGAGGCACTCCTTCTACTACCAGATCAGGCTTTAGGGCGATGATAGGCTCAGCCTCCAGGCTCAGGGCCGACCTGCCTAAGACCTCCTTTTCCAGGAGAACAGGAGGCATTGTGCATGCAGAGGTAACAGCTACTATGCGGTCCGAACAACCAAGGGCGCATATCAACTCTGCTGCAGCTGAATTCACGCAGACAATTCTATCCGGGCACAGCGGAACCTCGACCTTCTTTCCCATCCCATCAGAGATCATCACCGACCTATCATTATCCGCCGTACTTGCCGGATGAACCTGGCAGCAGCCAAGAGAGATTGACAAGATCAGCGATGCTAGGAGAATGATGTCTTTTACCAAAAGGCCTTCCTCCTTTTCATGAACAGATACAGAAAGAATGGCACTCCCATAAAGGCGGTCATGATCCCCACCGGCAAAATGACCGGAGCCATGATGGTCCTGGCCACCGTGTCCGCACCCAATAGCAGCAGGGCACCGAAAAGCCCTGATGCCGGAAGCAGGAACCTGTGATCTCCCGACACAACCATCCTGGTAATATGAGGAGCCACCAGGCCGATGAAGCCGATGGTGCCGGTAAAGCAGATCACGCTGGCGGTGATCAGAGCGGCCAGCATCATTCCCGAGACCCTTACCAGCTCTACGTTGACCCCCAGGCTCTTGGCGGTCTCGTCTCCGGCTCCCAGGGTGTTGATGTCCCAGGAGAGCCGCATCAAAATCAACGAGCAGAGCACCGTCACCAGGGCGATTATGCCCACCTTGTCCCAGGAGGAGCGACCGAGGCTGCCCATCATCCAGAAGACCACCTCGTGAACCTGCTCTGCATGGCCCACATACTGCAGAAATGAGGTCATGGCGCTGAAGAGGTACATGATGGCGATGCCAGCTAGGACCATGGTCTCCGGGCTGATCCCACGGTACTTGGCCAGGCCGTAGACCGCTAAAGAGGCCATTATGGTGAAGATGAAGGCATTGCCGACGATCAGATACTCGCCGCCGATGAAACCTGCTCCGAGAATTATCGCCAGCGATGCCCCAAAGGAAGCAGCAGAAGCGATTCCCAGAGTAAAAGGACTGGCCAGAGGATTTTTGAGAATGCCCTGCATGGCTGCTCCTGCAATGGCCAGCCCCATCCCTGCAAAAATGGCCAAGATCACCCGGTGCAGCCTCAGCTTCCAGACGATGGTATCCAAGAAGTCTGTGGTTTGAAAGTAGTCAGGAAAGAACCTGGCCAGTATGCAGGAGTAAACCTGAAACGGTGTTATATGGGCCGAGCCAAGCGTCACTGCGACTCCTGCCAGAGCCACTATTCCCAGCAGCGCAGCGACCAAGACCAGGAATTTGCGTTTCAGGAATCTAGCGTACTCCTCCTTAAGATCCATTTCCGGCAAGGCTATGGCAGCATGAGATCTCTCCATTTAAAGCACCACATCTTGCTCTCTAGGAAGCTGCCTCTTGGTTTGGCTTGCCAGGCGATGGAGCGGTGCTGTTGCGCCATTCCCCTCCATCCGGGATCCGGGCAAAAGAGACATCCTCTGTTGCGGCATCATACTCTTTTTCGTCCACCAGGTCTCCAGTGGGATCATACAGCATTATAGCGTCACCCTCATTTCCCTGATATACGCCGCTCTCAGAGACGAATATGACCAGGAATTCTCCAGGGCCTATCACAGTCCCATTGGGAATCGAGTACTCTGTGGGCGTCGACCGGAATACCTTATCTTTAAGAGAGTATCCGCTGACATCCACGGACTCGTTTCCGGAATTGTAAAGCTCTATGAATTCATCATCCATTCCCCCAACCTGTCCGTTGTCGTTCCAATCCGTGGCTGGATTGGCCAGCATCTCATTGATCAGCACATCAGCACCAGCCAGGTTTACCAGCAGGAGCATCGATAGCAGATAGATTGAATATCTCAATTTAAAGCCTCCTAAAATATATTTTATAATTAATTATTTAAATTTGGCAAAGGCTTCCTTGGTATGCCCAACGAATATCTCGACTATGCCGTCGTTCTCACCCATTCCCAAGAGATTGTAGTCGATCTCGAATCCTTCCTTCTCCAGCATGCTCTTCCAGGATTCGGACTCATTGCCGGTGAGATCGTTTAAAGCGTGATCTCCTGCCACGACCATGAAGGGCATCAATCTCGCCTTCTTCACGCCCGATTCATTCAGGCTGGCCAGCACCTCATCGTAGCCCGGATATCCCTCCACTGTGCCCAGGAAGACGTTCTCGTGATCCTCTGCCAGTATGTTGGCCATCTGGGAGTAGGCACTGTTTGCCGAATGCTCGGTTCCATGCCCCATGAAGATCACTGCCATCTGCCCGGCATCTCTGGGGCTGGAATGAGGAGTTCTCTTTGTTCCTGTGGTATTCTGCTCAAACTGGCTGACAAGAGCTCTGGAGGCGTTGCGATAATCCTCTAAATTCATGAGCAGGGGCTCGCCTAGGACCAGATTCCGAAAGCCGAACTTTCCCTCAATCCTCCTTACGCTCTCTACGATGTTGGCCAGGTCGTGGAACTCCTCGCCAGGTATCACATGCAACGACTGGACTACAACATCAGTATAGCCTTCATCGTTGAGATGAGCAAGGGCGGTGAGAGGGTTATCTATGGTGACATTATCCCTATCCAGCAGCTTTCTCCGGATATAGTCTGAGGTGAAAGCGATCCTTACCTCCGCCTGGGGAAATTCCTCCCGATAGACTCTCTCTATGTTCTCGTAGGCTGCCTGGGCCTCAGGATAGCTGGTGCCGAATACCACCAGAAGTATGGCCGGATCTTCCTTGGCAGGCCTGTCCATGGCCCCGTATGAAGGAACCACAAACGCCACAGCGATCAATGCCGCCAGTCCTAATGCTATCTTTCTCATATGACTCACCTATTCAAATAAAGTTTATTTAAAACAAGAGAATTGGTTATAACATAAAAGAGTTGCGCTGAATTGATCTGATATAAATTTTTTCAAATAGGTGCAATCTCCCCATGGCATAAGTTTTACACCTCAATAGTAACTTATGAGATAATATATTTAAAGATTTTTGTTTCGCAAGGTTGAAATACCGCCCCATGCATAACAGACGAGCATGTCTCCCTGTCGAGGAAGAAGAAGGGGCCGGCGCTGGATATCAGAGGTTCCTCAGGTAAGGAGCTTTTTGCCTGAGGGCTGCCCCAGAGTGGAGGCCGTATCCATAACCTTAGAGGAGTTGGAGGCGGTGCGTCTGGTTGACCTCCTGGACCTGGACCAGGAGGAAGCAGCATTCTATATGGGAATATCCAGGAAAGCCTTCTGGAATGACCTGATGAACGCCAGAAGGAAGATAGCTGCGGCCCTGGTCTACGGCATGGGCCTGAGAATTGAAGGAGGCAGCTTTGCCCTGCGAGGAGAGGAGGCATCAACGACCGCGGACTCCCAGGAACACCACAAAGAGATGGCGCTGATGGAAAGGGAGATCGCCCTCCTTGGGTCGAGGCTGGAACACCTCAGCAGCAGAGTGGCCTCCCTGAAGGGCGAAGAGATGGCCGAAAGAGATCGAGAATAACCTGGTGTTGACATGAATTCATCCCCCTCAAATAAAAACAGCAATGATAGCTGTGATGGCGTTTGTAGCTCATGCGCCGAGAAAGGAAAGTGCGATGACCCAAATGCCCAGCAAAACAAGATCGATGACCGGCTGAAAAGGATAAAGTACAAGATCGCGATTGCCAGCGGAAAAGGCGGCGTGGGCAAGAGCACAGTTACTGTGAACCTGGCTGCCGCCCTAAGAAGCCTGGGCTATAAGGTGGGAATCCT